>Ga0114974_10000711_pt1 | contig 27442 bp, 27 predicted proteins | sample S_130206_EF_Meta_FD_87318 | JGI IMG/M metagenome (GOLD analysis project Ga0114974, IMG submission 87318) | Freshwater microbial communities from Lake Simoncouche, Canada to study carbon cycling - S_130206_EF_MetaG | ecosystem: Environmental > Aquatic > Freshwater > Lake | place: Lake... | reverse complement strand
CATGTTGGTCTGCCCGGAGGGACTCGAACCCCCGACCTACGGCTTAGAAGGCCGTTGCTCTATCCAGTTGAGCTACGGGCAGATAAAAAAAGCCCTAGACAGGGCTTTTTTGAGATGAATGGTCGGAGCGAAAGGATTCGAACCTTCGACCCTCTGGTCCCAAACCAGATGCGCTACCAGACTGCGCTACGCTCCGACAAGCATCGTATTCTAATGCCGGTTCCAGCTAATTCTTGGAAATTGCTTAAAAGTTGTGCTTTTTGAGCTTAACTTCCCCGTGTGATTGGCATTTCCACTTGACCCGGCATGAGCAGGTGTTTGGCCAATTCAAGCTTTGCCAATGAATTGCGGTGGACCTCATCGGGCCCATCGGCAAATCGCAAAGTGCGCTGGTGTGCATAAGCATAGGCCAATGGGAAGTCTTGCGACAAGCCACCCGCACCATGCGCCTGAATGGCCCAGTCAATGATCTGACAGGCCATTTGAGGTGCCACAATTTTGATCATGGCAATTTCAGCCTTGGCCACTTTGTTGCCGACTGTGTCCATCATGTAGGCGGCTTTGAGTGTCAGCAAGCGCGCTTGTTCAATCATGCAGCGAGACTCAGCAATGCGCTCTTGCCAGACGGTTTGACGGGCCACTTCGCGACCGAATGCGACGCGAGTGTTCAGGCGTTTGCACATGAGTTCTAAAGCACGCTCGGCAATACCAATGGTTCGCATGCAGTGGTGGATACGCCCGGGGCCTAAGCGGCCTTGGGCAATTTCAAAGCCGCGACCCTCTCCAAGCAGCATATTGCTCGCTGGCACGCGCACATTTTCCAGAAGCACTTCCATGTGACCGTGCGGTGCGTCGTCATAACCAAACACAGACAAGGCTCTAATCACAGTGACGCCAGGTGTGTTGGCGGGAACGATGATCATGGATTGCTGCTCGTGACGACCTGCCTCTGGATTTGTTTTGCCCATGACAATGTAAACGGCGCAACGCGGATCGCCAGCACCAGAGGACCACCATTTCCGACCATTGATGACGTAGTCATCACCATCGCGTCGAATGTCACATTGGATATTGGTGGCATCGGAAGAAGCCACATCAGGCTCAGTCATTAAAAAGGCAGAACGGATTTCGCCCTTCAACAAAGGCTCAAGCCAACGGTCTTTGAGTTCCTCGCTGGCGTAGCGCTCAAAGGTTTCCATGTTGCCGGTGTCAGGTGCAGAGCAGTTGAAGACTTCTGCAGCAAACGGGACTCGGCCCATGATTTCGCACAAGGGCGCATATTCCAAATTGGACAAGCCCTGAGGCGCGCGTGTGGATTTTGGCAAAAATAAATTCCACAAGCCTGCCGCTTGCGCTTTGGGTTTGAGTTCTTCAACAATGAGGGTGGGAACCCATGCATTGCCTTTGGCGCGATTGTCTTCAATTTCTTTAAAGAACCGACCTTCATTCGGATAGACATGTTCGTCCATGAAGGCCAGCAAGCGCGCTTGCATGGTTTTAATTTTGTCTGAATATTCGAATTGCATTGATTTTCTCCTGTTGATTCCTGATCAAGCCACTTGGCTGGCAAAGTGCCATGCCAGTTCAGCCATGGGCCGCGCACCCGCACCCGACGATTTAGCTTGCTCGCTTGAGGCTGTGCCGTCTTCTACTCGTTTGGCAATGCCTTGCAAAATTGCGGCAATCCGAAAGAGGTTGTAGGCCATGTAAAAATTCCAATCGACCGCCAATTTTTCGGGGGTTGTGAAGCCAGTTCGTTCGCAGTAGCGTTTGATGTACTCGGACTCCTCTGGAATGCCGAGCGCTTGGTGGTCTAAACCGCCGATGCCCCTGAATGAGCCTGGCTTGATGTGCCAAGCCATACAGTGGTAACTGAAGTCGGCCAGCGGGTGGCCTAGCGTTGAAAGTTCCCAATCTAAGATGGCAAGGACTTTGGGCTCGCTTGGGTGAAACATCAGGTTGTCGAGTCTGTAATCACCATGCACGATGCTGATCAGTGATTCGTCTTTGGCACTGCTGGGGATGTTGCCGGGGAGCCAAGCCATGAGGCGGTCCATTTCAGGGATGGCTTGTGTGGCAGACGCTGCGTATTGTTTGCTCCATCGGCCTATTTGACGCTCGATGTAGTTGCCTGGTTTACCAAAGCTGGCCAAACCTTGTTCGGCAAATTTAACGCAGTGCAAGGCCGCGATCACGCGGTTCATTTCATCGTAAATGTCACCACGCTGCGAAGGGGTCATGTTGGGCAAGGACTGGTCCCACAAGACCCGTCCTGCGACAAACTCCATGATGTAGAAAGCACGACCCATGATGGCTTCGTCTTCACACAGCACATGCATTTTGGCAACGGGTACGTGCGTTCCTGCCAATCCCTTCATGACTTTAAATTCTCGCTCAATGGCATGCGCCGATGGCAGTAGTTTGGCCACGGGCCCAGGCTTTGCTCGCATGACATAGGCGCAGCCTGGCGTGATCAGTTTGTAGGTGGGGTTGGATTGCCCCCCTTTGAATATTTCAACTGAGAGGGGCCCCTCAAAACCGGTCATGTTGGCGTACAGCCATCGTTCTAGCGCAGACACATCAAACGCATGGTTGCCTGTGACGGGACGCGTGCCCACAAAGTGATCAAATTGGCTCATGAGGCATTACTGTTGTAAACAAGGGTGGTTGCATTCAGTTGTCTGAATCTACAATTTTCACAAGTGCTTCCCTGTCGAGCACGGTCAAGCCACCGGGTTCGATGAGGATGACCTGCTCGCGCTCCATTTGCTTGAGTTCTTGGTTCACGCGTTGCCTTGAAGCACCCAGCAATTGCGCCAATTCCTCTTGCGCCAAATGCAAGCTGATCCGAATGGCTCGCGCGTCCGACAAACTTGGGACGCCATAACTGCGCACCAGGTGATTCAATTGTTTGGCCAACCGCGCGCGCAAGGGCAAGGTGTTCAGATCTTCTACCAAGCCATAGAGTTGGCGGATGCGACGTGCATGCAAGCGGAGCATCGCATCGTACAACTCGACGTGCGAATCTAAGATTTTTTTGAAGTCGGACTTGGCAACGTTGAGCGTGGTGGTCTCGCCATGTGCGTAGGCATCGTGCGTGCGCCGATCGCCGTCGAAGATGGAGACATCGCCGAACCAAATGCCGGGTTCCACATAAGTCAGTGTGATCAATTTGCCTGAGACTGAGGTTGAACTCACGCGAACGGCACCTTTGGCGCAAGCCAGCCATTGCTCGGGCGGTTCGCCGCGGGCTGCAATGAGTTCGCCGTCTTTGTGACGTTTGACGTAGGCGCATCGAAGGATGTCGTGTTTGAGGGAAGGTGACAAGGTTGAGAACCAACGACCCGCGTTGATGGCTTCTCTTTCCTCTATCGTAAGAATAGGTTCGTCCATGGGCTGTCTTTTGAGTGACTGAGAGGGCAGAAATTGTCGCGTGAGGGACCCGATCTCAATCGTATTTGGGAGTTTCTTTGTTTAAAAATGCCGAAATGCCAATGCCCGCATTGACATGGTGAAGGTTTTTCACGAAATGATCACGCTCTAAGCTGAGTTGGTGGTTCAGTGATGATGCATCAGCCTCATTCATCAGCTCTTTGATGCAGCTCAGCGCATTGTGCGCGCGTTGGTTTAACTGGCTGGCCATGTTCAAGGCGGTTCCAAGCGATTGTCCCGCTTCGCATACGCGATTGACGACACCCAAGGCATGCAAGCGCTCGGCACTGATGCGCTCACCCAACATCAGCAACTCGGTGGCCAGTTGGCGCGGCATGCTGCGAGACAGGCTCCATGTGCTACCCCCATCTGGTGAGAGCGCGATGTTGCTATAAGCCATGACAAAAACGCTGTTGCGTGCGGCCACAATCATGTCGCAGGCCAATGCCAGTGAAAATCCTGCACCAGCGGCAGGTCCTTCAACGGCAGCAATGATGGGCTTTGGAAAGCTTCGAATAGCTTCTACCCAATTGTGCAAGCTCTCAATGCTTTGGGCTTGAATTTCTGGTGCCTGTTGTCGGTTGTCGTTCAGACGCTGAAGGTTGCCTCCGGCGCTGAAAATACCGCCTTCACCCGTGATGACCACACTTTTGACATCAGGGCTTGTCTCTGCAACGCTGAGCGCTTCGACACCCGCGGCATACATTTCAGGTCCTAAAGCATTGCGATGCTCAGGGTTGCTCAAGGTCAAAATGAGCGTGGCACCTTCGCTGGTACTGAGTAACTGAGCTGGCATGTTTTCAATCCTCTGTGTGAAGCAAAGACAAGCCAATCGCGCCACGTCGGCGAAGCCATGGACTGGGGCGATAGCGTGGATCGCCGTAGACAGTTTGCAGGTTGAAGAGCACCTCGAGGATATTGGCAGGACCTAATTTGTCGCCCAATGCCAAAGGGCCCAAGGGGTATCCCAGACCCAATGTCACGGCAAGGTCGAGGTCTTTGGGTGTGCAAACCCTTTGCTGGCACATGTCTGCCGCGATATTGACGATGTGGGCCACAACGCGTTGTGTCACAAAGCCACCACTGTCGCGCACCACACTCACGGCTTTGCCATCTTTGGCAAACAAGGCGTGCGCTGCATCTCGCATGTCGATGCGTGTGGCTGGATTGGTAGCCAACACACGGCGTTGGGTGGCGGCATCTTCAAACAGCATGTCGATGCCCACTGTGCGTGCGGGGTCGAGTCTTTCGACCACTGCGACGGTGGTCACATCAAATCCCAAGGGTGCAACCAAGGTCAGGGCCTGGGGTGAGGGCGATGCACCCGTTTCAAGTGTGGCGCCAAGATTTTTGAGGAGTTTGAGAAGTTCAATTCGGCGTGTTGCACGAGGTGAAACCCAAACAGGCGGAAATTCTTTCACGTTGGGCACGGCATGATCTGGTGGTAAAACAGCTTTGCCATCTGCATAGCTGTAAAAACCTTCGCCTACTTTTTTGCCAAGCACACCACCCGCCAAGCGTTGTGAGGTCATGACGCTAGGGCGATAACGGGGCTCTTGGTAATACTGGTTGTAAATGGATTCCATCACGGGATGCGAGACATCCAGTGCGGTTAAGTCAAAGAGTTCGAAGGGGCCAAGTTTGAAACCCACTTGGTCTTTCAGGATGCGGTCAGTGGTGGCGAAATCGGTCACGCCTTCAGACACCAATCGCAGCGCTTCAGTGCCATAACCCCGTCCTGCATGATTGACAATGAAGCCAGGCGTATCACCCGCTTGAACAGGGGCATGGCCCATTTGGGTGGCATAGTGGGTCAGACGCTCGCAAACTTCTCGACTGGTTTTTAAGCCCGCAATCACTTCCACGACTTTCATCAAGGGCACGGGATTGAAAAAATGATACCCCGCGAATTGAGCAGGGCGCTTGAGCGCTGCAGCAATGGCTGTGACCGACAAAGAAGATGTGTTGGTGACCAGAACAGTGGTTTCAGGCAACAAGTTTTCAAGTTCAATAAATAAATTTTTCTTGGTGTCTAAACGCTCCACAATGGCTTCAATCACCAGTTCACAAGATCTCAAATCATGCAGCGTTGTGGCCATGTGAATGCGCGATTTGTAAGCCGTGAGCGTGTCTGCATCAAAGCGACCTTTGCTCATGAGCGTTTCCCAAACTTGAAAAACAGCATCCCTGGCTAATTGAGCAGCTTCGGTTTGGGTGTCAAAAAACCAAACTTGACTGCCAGATTGCGCTGCAATTTGTGCAATACCGCGGCCCATGGCACCCGCACCAATGATGGCGACTTGATTGAAGGCTAGAGTCATGTTGTGAGAAGGGGAAAATAGATCAACCGAAGTCGGCGGGTGTTTGAAAATTCAGCGCCGGACTTGCAACGCTCCTGGATTGACAATGTTAGTGGGTGTGCCCTTGATGAAATTGATGACATTGTCGAAGGCTGAACCAAAGTAGAGTTCATAACTGTCTTTCTCGACATAGCCAATGTGTGGTGTGCAAATGCAATTTTCCAAGCGCAGCAATGCATGACCTTGCAAGATGGGTTCGTGCTCAAAAACGTCGATGGCTGCAAGACCAGGTCGTCCGCGGTTGAGCGCACTGATGAGGGCGTCTGGTTCGATCAACTCAGCGCGTGAGGTGTTGACGATCATGGCGCTGGTTTTCATGCGAGACAAATCTTCCAATGTGACGATGCCTCTTGTTGATTCGTTCAATCTCAGGTGCAATGAGAGCACATCGCTTTGCTCAAACAATGCCTCTCGGGTGGTAGCAGGAATGAAGCCATCTGCAGCTGCTTTTTCGCGCGAAGCTTCACTGCCCCAAACCACCACTTGCATGCCAAAGGCCTTGCCGTAGCCAGCCACCAGTTGGCCAATTTTCCCGTAGCCCCAAATGCCCAATGTGCGGCCTCGCAAGACTGTGCCCATTCCAAAATTGGTCGGCATGGACGCCGATTTCAAACCCGATTGTTGCCAAGCACCGTGCTTCAAATTGCCAATGTATTGAGGCAATCGACGGGCTGCTGCCATCACCAAGGCCCAAGTGAGTTCGGCAGGTGCAAAGGGAGAGCCTGTTCCTTGTGCAACGGCAATGCCGCGTTCGGAGCAGGCTTCTAAGTCGATGTGTGAGCCTGCATGGCCAGTTTGCGAGATAAGTTTTAAGCGCGGCAGTTTCTCAAGCAATTGCCGATTGAGGTGAGTGCGTTCTCGGATGAGGACCAGAATGTCTGCATCTTTGAGGCGAACAGACAATTGGCCAAGGCCTTTGACCGTGTTGGTATAGACCTTGGCACTGTAGTCATCTAGTTTGGACGCGGAGTCAAGTTTTCGGACGACATCTTGGTAGTCGTCAAGGATCACAATGTTCATGGACAGTATTGTGCCTTGACCTGAGCCCCCCACAGGGGGGGATACCTAAATTTTGACGGTTTAAAAACCATCTGCCTTCACAAATTAATGAGGCAGCGAAGCTTTGTTTTGGTTTTCAAGCGCTACTAATCGGTCTAGTTCGGCGCAGACATCGGCCATTCTTCCGGAGATGACCATTCGCCCTGCGCAATGAGGTGCTTCATGGTGTTCGGAGACTCGAAGGACGCGAAGTGCTCTGTGGGACTTTTGCGTGCTGAGTGAGGGCCCGGTTGCGGAGTGAACTTGCGTGAGAGGGCAAGGTGAAGATTCAAGGTGTGCAGCGGCGTTCATAAATTTGTGAATACCGTTGTAAATACCAGAGAGAGCGACGAGAGCGATTCCCATGTGAAACCTTTCGATTTTGAGGTTGAACATAGGCAGGATTGCAAAGAGAGACTGTGTTTCACAGGGCCTGTGTGCATAGCACCGGCGCCCGCCACCTGCGAAACAGTCTGATGAAATGGGGCTTACATGAGCAAGGTGTTGCGAATGAGTCCAACCGCCAAACCTTCAATGTCAAAGGGCTCACCAGGATTGACCAAAATGATGGGATAGTCGGGGTTTTCGGGGTGCAATTCAATTCGATCTTGTTGGCGGCGCAAGCGTTTGACGGTCACTTCGTCGCCCAATCTGGCAACCACAATTTGGCCGTTTCTGACGTCCTTGGTGGCTTTAACGGCCAATAAATCGCCATCCATGATGCCGGCATCCCGCATGGACATGCCTCGGACTTTGAGCAAGTAGTCGGGTTGCTCCTGAAACAGGTGGCTTTCAACGTGGTAGGTGCGATCGACGTGTTCTTGGGCCAAAATGGGAGAGCCCGCCGCAACACGTCCGATGAGAGGCAAGGCCAATTGAGCAAAACCAGGCAATGGCAAGCTGAACAAATCGCTGGAATTTCGCAGGACATTGCGCGAAGCCCCTCTGAGGCGAATGCCTCGGGAAGTGCCGCTGACCAGATCGATGGCGCCTTTTCGAGCCAATGCTTGCAGATGTTCTTCCGCTGCGTTGGCTGACTTAAAGCCTAAGACCTGTGCAATTTCTGCGCGTGTTGGTGGAGCGCCTGTTTCGGCAATGGTTTTTTGGATGAGTTCCAAAATTTGTTGCTGTCGCGCTGTGAGCTTGGGTTGATCGAGCATGTTGCAGTCCTTCAAGGTGGCTGAGTGAACAGATAACTGTTTTCTTATCCAGTTACTGTATTTTTAACCAGTCTTTTTATAAATGCAAGCAAAAAATCAAAAAATTGTTGTTTTAGGCACAGGCGGCACGATTGCAGGAAAGTCATCTTCCTCTGATGAGGGTTTGTCTTACAGGGCTGCTCAATTAAGTATTGATGAACTTTTAAAGGCGATTGTTGGCACCAACCAAAGCCTGCCCCAATCCTTGGAAAACATTGAATTGATCGCAGAACAAGTCTCTCAGTTAGACAGCAAAGACATGGATTTCGTCACTTGGCGGCTCTTGGCCCAAAGATGCGAGCACTGGATGTCGCAAACTGACGTCAAGGCCGTGGTCGTGACACATGGCACAGACACCTTGGAGGAAACCGCCTATTTCCTGTCGCGGGTCATTGGCTTTCACAAGCCCATCGTATTGACGTGTGCCATGCGTCCTGCCAATTTTCAACATGCAGATGGTCCTCAGAACTTGAGAGATGCCTTGAATGTCGCTGCAAAATTTCGGGGCCGTGGGGTATGGCTGGTGGCTGCTGGGGAAATACACCACAGCCAATTCGTGCAAAAAATTCATCCCACAAGAATCAATGCTTTTGACTCGGGTGAATCAGGCGTTGCGGCAACTGTTGTCAACGATGTCATCCAGATGTCAAGTGATTTCAAGGAACCGGAAGCCCATTCACCAAGCCCTCTTGATGTTTTGTCTGATCCCGAAAATTGGCCCTGGGTTGAGATCATCATGAACCATGTTCAAGCAAGTTCTCGGCTGGTCAGTGTGATGGTCACCGCGGGTGTTCAAGGCATTGTGGTGGCAGGAACGGGGAATGGCGCTGTGAGCAGTAGCTTGCTAAAAGGTCTGCAACAGGCGCACAAACAAGGCATTCAAATCAGGCTCGCCACGCGCTGCAATCAGGGGCCTGTTTTGCCCACGGATGGCCATGCGTTCAAAGCAGATTCAGGCTTGAGTCCTGTCAAAACAAGGGTGGCTTTGATGTTGGACATGATGTCCAAACAGCAAAGCCACTGAAGTATGTTGGGCTTACTTGCTATGGCCCAAGGCTTGCATGGCGCGCTTCGTGATGTCCTCGACCGAACCCATGCCGCTGATGGCGCGGTATTGGGGAGCCAGAGCAGGATCATTCTGAGACCAGTCAAAATAATAAGCCACCAGCGGACGTGTTTGTTGACTGTAGACATCCAACCGTTTTTTCACGGTTTCTTCTTTGTCGTCTTCACGTTGCACTAAAGGTTCGCCCGAGACATCGTCCTTGCCTTCGGATTTTGGCGGCTTGAATTTGACGTGGTAAGTGCGTCCTGAAGCAGGATGCGAGCGACGGCCACTCATGCGTTCAATGATGGCATCAAAGGGCACATCAATTTCCAGAACGTAGTCTAATTTCACACCCGCCGCCTTCATAGCATCGGCTTGTGGGATGGTGCGTGGGAAGCCATCAAAAAGAAAACCATTGGCGCAATCGGCTTGAGCGATGCGTTCTTTGACCAGGTTAATGATGAGGTCATCGCTGACCAGACCCCCTGATTCCATCACAGCTTTAGCTTGCAAACCCAATGGGGTTCCGGCTTTGACTGCGGCGCGCAACATATCGCCTGTTGAAATTTGCGGGATGGCATATTTCTCGCAGATAAAAGAAGCTTGGGTGCCTTTGCCTGCACCGGGTGCGCCTAAAAGAATCAGTCTCATGGAAGTCCCGAATAGTTATTAAATCTTTCGCCATATCCAAGATGGCTTTTTCACGAGAATAGCATGTGTGACCGAACTTTTCCTGACGGCAAGTCTGTGTGGTTTTTAGTCCTTGAAAATAGCTTGCACTCTGGCTAAATCCTCAGGCGTGTCAACACCAGGACCGGGAGCCTTTGAGGTCACATGCACTGCAATTTTGTGACCATGCCAGAGCGCGCGCAGTTGCTCCAAGGCTTCGCCCGTTTCAATGGGCGCTGGCAAGAGTGTCGGAAAAGTTTGCAGAAAGTCCACTCGGTAGCCATAGATCCCGATGTGTCTTAAGGGCGCTGGGGAGGGCAAAGAATGAATGCCCTGGGCAAATCCATCTCGCCACCATGGGATGGGTGCGCGACTGAAATACAGGGCAATTTGAGCTTGGTCTATGACCACCTTGACCACATTCGGATTGATGAACTCTGCCACCTCCTGAATTTCATGCGCCGCGGTGCTCATGCTGGCTTGAGGGCGCTGATGCAAAAGGGCGGCAACTTGGTTGATCAACTCAGGATCCATCAGGGGCTCGTCGCCTTGAACATTGACGACCATGTCTTTTGCATTCAGTCCAAGCAAGGCACTGGCTTCTGCCAAACGATCACTGCCACTGGGATGGTCACTTTTGGTGAGCAGCACGTTCACGCCATGGGCTTTGCAGGCAGCCACAATTTCGGGGCTGTCTGCCGCAACGACCACTTGCGCCGCATTGGACAGAGCGGCACGTTGGGCGACTCTGACCACCATGGGCAAACCGTGAATATCTGCCAGGGGTTTATTGGGGAGACGCGTGGAGGCCAGTCGGGCTGGCACAATGACGGTGAAGGCTGGCGTCATGATGCTTTCTGTTTTGGAGGTTTTCACACCAAAGGCGTGCGAGGGGGAAGCTTTTCCAATTCTTCATCGCTTAATGTTCGCGCTTCATTTTCCAGCAGGACGGGAATGCCGTTCCGAATGGGGTAGGCCAAACGGGCGCTGCGCGACCATAACTCAGGGGGCTCACGTTGAAGATCAAGCGGTCCCTTGGTCACTGGGCAAACGAGGAGTTCTAGTAATTTGGTGTCCATGATTCAATGATAACGGCGCGTTGCTCGAAATAGCACATCGAATTCCTGCCAAAAAGCAATTTCAGGTTCAAATATGAGCGGAACAGCCAGTGCATGAGGGTACTTTGCCCACAATTTCACCGCGTCTTTCTCAGTGCACAAAAGTGGCAATTGAGGCGATTTTGCTTGCCAGTTTTCAAAGTTGTCGTGATCGGGCAGGGCAGTGGCATGTTGAACCATCAAGCCCTCGTCTGCCAGCATTTTGAGAAACCCATCAGGCTTGGCAATGCCAGAGACCACCTCTAGGGGCTTGGCTTTCAATGCATTCAACTCGGTGGCCTGACCGTCTTGAGACAGGGCAAATGGACTGAGTCGACGAGTCGACTCAAAGCCTTCAGGCAGTGTGCGGGTTTGAGTGTGCAACAGAAGGTCGACCGCTCTAGGCCAGGGCTCTCGCAGAGGTCCTGCAGGCAAAAGATGGCCGTTGCCAATGCCTGTTGCGTCCATCACGCAGATTTCCAAGTCTCGTTGGAGAGACAGATGTTGCAAACCATCGTCACACACCAAAACTTTCACGTCTGGAAATTTTTCCAAAAGGAGTAGAGCGGCTTTCACCCGGTCGGAGCCCACCACCACTGGCACGTGACATTTCTGATGAATCAAAAGGGGTTCATCGCCCACGACTTTCACATCACTCTGATCACTGACGACTTGGAGAGATTGTGCAGTGCGGCCATAGCCCCGAGAGACAACACCTACGCGAATGTCTTGTTTGACCAAGTGCCGAACGATGGCGATGGTCAAGGGTGTTTTGCCGCCGCCACCCACCACCACATTGCCCACCACAATCACAGTCGCATTGACTCGATGCTGTGCAAGCATGCCCCCCTTGAACAAAGATTGGCGAAGCAGCAGACCGATGCGATAAATGACTTCAACCGGCCAGAGTAAATAAGTGAGCGCATTGCGCCTGTGCCAATAAGTGGGAAGCTGATGAAGCCATGAGTTCATAGGCTTGCCTCAAGGAGAGGAGGGCTTGAACTTGTCAGCACCTTGGGTTGCAAAGGTGATTCTCGCAACACCACTCAATCTGGCCGCTTCTAAGACGTTCACAACAGCTTGGTGCGTGGCAGATGCATCGGCTTTGATCAGCAAACCTGATTTTAAAGGGTCCAATTTTGAAAGTGCCTCCCGAATGTCTTGCGGGCTTCGGCCTTCTAATTGGATGCCGTTGACTGCATACATGCCTTGTGAATTGACGGCAACGACCCAAGTTGGAGGGGGGCTTTCGGGCTGTGCTGCACTGGCAGATGGCAAATTTAAATTCATTTCATTGAACCTTGTCCATGTGGTGCTGAGCATCAGAAAAATCAAGATGACCAACAGAACATCAATGAAAGGAATCAAATTGATGTCAGGCTCAGCTGGGAGACTCTTTTTAAATTTCAAGGTTTGCTCGCAGGTCGGTGATGGATGGCAAGAGCCTCATGTTTTTCATTCGCGCATGGCAGCCAGGTGCCGCGCAAAACGTTCTGAGGCCCATTCCATTTGCAACAACAATCGATCAACTTTGGCCTTGAAAAAACGCCAGGCCATGAGGCAAGGGATGGCCACCAAAAGACCGAGTGCTGTGTTGTAAAGCGCAACTGAAATCCCGTGTGCCAATTCACTGGGTTGCTGTTGACCTGGCGCTTGCAGGCCAAACAGTTCAATCATGCCGATCACGGTGCCGAGAAGTCCCAGCAGCGGCGAAGCTGAGGCCAGAGTGGCCAATGCAGTGAGATAGCGCTCTAAGCCTTGTGCAGCCATCCGACCTTCCATTTCCATGCTTTCACGGACGTCTTGATGGCTCGCAGAGGGATTGAGCGCAAGGGTTTGAAGACCCGAGGCAAAAATAGGCCCCACAGCGCCCAACTGGGCAATAAGATGAATGCTGCTCTCAGAGGGAAATCCTTGTCGTGTAGATTCAATGGCCTTCTCTAGAGCGTTGGCCGGAAGTATCTTGAATGTCTGCAAGGCATAAAGGCGCTCAAAAATAATGGCAAGCGCGAAAATGGAGCATGCGATCAGTGGCCAAATGGGCCAACCTGCGGCTTGTATGATGCTGAGCAAAGTGAATCTTTCTACTTCTGGTTTCAGTTTTGATTATGGCCGATGAAATTGTTCGTATTTTCTGTGGATAACTTTGTGAAGAACTTGCTTGCCATTGGCTTGCAAACCGCATGCACATTGAGTTTGAACACAGTGCTTGTTTTTTAGACAAAATTTTAATCAATCAAATCAATGGCTTACGTCATCTCATGCGCATCATGCTTGTCTTACCTTCCGATGTGCCCAGTGTCTTTGGCGCTGTGGACTCTTTAAGCTTTGAAAGACAACTCTCTCCCAACAATATGAGCTTGAAACCCGCAAAAAATAAGGCTTTTTTATGCTGAAGCTAGATGCAGCGCCACGAGTCTGGTCGGTTGGTGCGCTTTGCCTTGCCGTTGCTGACGCTCTCAATGCCAAGTTCAATCCTGTCAAGGTAAAAGGCGAGATTTCGGGCTTCTCTAAGGCTGCCAGTGGTCATTGTTATTTCAATCTCAAGGACGAGCGCGGGCAAATCAGGTGTGCCATGTTCAAAAGAGCCGCCAGCCTTGTGGTTTTCACACCCCAAGAGGGCGAATTGGTTGAGGTCATTGGCAGATTGGGTGTTTATGAAGCACGAGGTGATTTGCAGTTGGTGGTGGAGTCGATGTCAAGGGCAGGTCTTGGGGATTTGTTCGCTCAATTTTTAAAACTCAAAGCCAATCTAGAAGCCGAAGGTTTGTTTGATACGTCTCGCAAGAAGGTGGTTCCCAGCCAACCGCGCGCCATTGGCCTGATCACTTCTTTGGGCGCGGCCGCCTTGCACGATGTGGTCACCGCCTTGGCCCGCCGGGCACCTCACATTCCAGTTATTTTGGCGCCAGCATCGGTGCAAGGGGTGAGTGCACCCGCTGAGTTGCTTCAAAGTCTTCGAACTTTGGTGAATTGGAAGGGCGCCGCAACTGCAAATCAAGGTCCAACAGGCCGATCAGACGCCCACGTGATGGGAGTTGACGTCATTTTGATGGTTCGAGGTGGCGGGGCCATGGAAGACTTGTGGGCCTTCAATGATGAACGACTGGTCAGGGCCGTGGCCTCATGCCCGGTGCCCATCATTTCTGGTGTCGGCCATGAAACCGATTTCACATTGGTCGATTTTGCCGCTGACTTGCGAGCGCCAACCCCAACGGCAGCAGCCGAAATGGTCGCCACAGAAAGAGAGCAACTGATGGCCGAACTTGAGGCCTTAAAAGACGCCTTGTCACAGGCTGTTGGCACCGCCCTTGATCAGCGCAGTCAACGCCTTGATTGGGTTGGCAATCGTTTAGGGCGACCATCTGCACGTCTCGCAGATCAACAGTCCAAATTGGCTCAAATGGGGCAGTCCTTGCATTTCGGCTTGCGCAGTCAGGTTCAACAAAAAAGACATGGCCTGGCTAAATTTTCCGAAAGCTTGCCGCGAGCCCTGCATCAAAGCACTCAGAGGCAGCAACAATCGATTCTGAACATGAGCACCCGTTTAGGTCTGTTGGATCCGCATTTGGTGCTGGAACGCGGCTATGCCTGGTTGACAGATTCGTCGGGCCAGGCCCTTACGCATCCCCAAGACTTTCAAGCTGGTCAGCCAGTCATTGCCACCCTGGCCGACGGTCAAGTGCATCTCGAGGTGAAGCAACCCTTGAAGGCTTGAGTCTTTTGGGCTTGGCTTGAGGACATTCTAAGCCGATCAACCTACAATACGCTTTTGATTTTTATTGGACTTTAACGAGGATCACATGGAACACACCCTGCCCGCATTGCCCTTCGCCATCGACGCATTGGCACCGCACTACAGCCAAGAAACTTTGGAGTTTCACCACGGCAAGCACCACAATGCTTACGTTGTGAACTTGAACAATTTGCAAAAAGGCACTGAGTTTGAATCAATGTCTTTAGAAGACATCATCAAAAAATCCAGCGGTGGTGTTTACAACAACTCTGCTCAAATCTGGAACCACACATTTTTCTGGAATTGCATGAAGCCCCACGGCGGTGGTGAACCCTCAGGTGCATTGGCTGCAGCCATCCAAGCTAAATTTGGTTCGTATGCAGCTTTCAAAGAAGCCTTCGTGAAAAGTGCCGTCGGCAACTTTGGATCAGGCTGGACTTGGTTGGTTAAAAAGGCCGACGGCAGTGTTGACATCGTCAACATGGGCGCTGCTGGCACACCCTTGACGACTGCTGACAAAGCTTTGTTAACAGTTGACGTGTGGGAACACGCCTACTACATCGACTATCGCAATCTGCGTCCTAAGTTTGTTGAGACATTCTTGGACAAGTTGGTCAACTGGTCTTTTGCTGAAGCTAATTTCGCTTAAAACAAAACGGGCAAGCAGTGCCGATTTTTCTCGGTCCTGACTGGTCAAAAAATACAGCCCGCGAAGGGCTGTTTTTTTTCGACCTGATTCAGCGAATCATCATCCCACCATCCGCCACGATGGTTTGACCGGTGATGTACTTGCCCGCAGGGCTGGCCAACATGACTGCAATACCCCCGATGTCATCGGGTTCGCCAATTCGTCTGAGGGGCGTTTCGTTTTCAACGATATTGACTTTGACGGGATCGCTGGTCAGTGCCTTGGCAAAATCAGTGCGAATTAAGCCGGGTGCAATGCAGTTCACTCGGATATTGTCTGGCCCCCATTCAACTGCCAGGTTGCGGGCCAGTTGCATGTCGGCTGCTTTGGAGATGTTGTAAGCACCAATCACAGAGGAGCCATGTAAGCCCCCGACGGAAGAGACCAAAACGATGGCCCCATTTTTTTGCGCTTTCATGTCAGGATAGACCATGTTGCACAACCATGCGCTGGAGAGTACGTTGTTGTGCATGATTTTGTTGAACACCTCATCGCTCATGCCTGTCATGGGGCCGTAGTAAGGGTTGCTGGCCGCATTGCAAACCAAGACATCAATGGGCCCCCAGGCCTCTCGTGTTTTGCTGACCAACTGCTCAAGTTGCAACTTGACGGCAATGCTGGCGCTGATGGCCATGGCGGTGCCACCTTCCTTTTGAATTTCTTTGACGACCATTTCGCAGGCGTCTAGCTTGCGACTGGACACAACCACTTTGGCACCCGCTCGGCCCAATTGAATGGCGATGGATCGACCAATGCCACGGCTGGCGCCTGTGACGATGGCCACTTTGTTGTCAAGATTGAACAAACTCATTCATATCCCTTTCAGAAAGGCATTTAATTCTGCCTTGATATTGATAGCGTGACTGTCGTGCGTGTGTCAGGGACAATGCACTTTGTATCAAAATACTCAATTCAGTGTAGGTGACATAGGTTCAGCATGGAACACATACAAACTGTGGTGATTGGCGCGGGTGTCGTGGGTTTGGCCACTGCTCGGGAGTTTGCTTTGAGGGGGCAGGAGGTTTTGCTTTTGGAGGCTGAGGGGGCCTTTGGGACGGGCACCAGTTCACGCAACAGTGAGGTCATTCATGCCGGCATTTACTACCCCCAAAATTCTTTGAAAGCGCGCTTGTGCGTTCAGGGAAGGCGTCTTCTCTATGACTATTGCCAATCTAGGGGGATTCCTCACAAAGCCTGCGGAAAATTAATTGTGGCCACCTCACCCCAGCAGGTGCAGCAGTTGGCCCTCATTCAAGAAAAGGCCCGGTTGAATGGACTGGTGGACCAAGATGCTTTGCAGATGATGTCTGCAAAAGAGGCGCAAGCCATGGAACCCGCACTGGTATGTTTGGCCGCGCTATGGTCGCCCAGCACCGGGATTGTTGACAGCCACGCCTTGATGCTGAGTTACTTGGGTGACTTTGAAAATGCTGGTGGTCTCTTGGCATTGCATTCAAAGTTGGCATCGGCACAAGTCAATTCTTCGAATTCTGGACCTCAATTTTTGATTTGTACCGAAGACGGTACTCAAATTTCAAGCGATCGGGTGGTGAATGCAGCAGGCTTGAGCGCTCCTTGGGTGGCCAGACGCTTTGGGGGCATGGACATCACGCGCTTACCGAAAGGCCACTATGCCAAAGGCAATTACTTCAGCCTGTCCGGACGCGCGCCTTTTTCCAGGCTTATTTATCCGGTGCCAGAGGCTGCAGGTCTCGGCGTTCATTTAACGCTTGACATGGCGGGACAAGCCAAATTTGGGCCCGACGTTGAATGGACAGACAAGCCCGATGATCTGAGCGTAGACCCTCGTCGCGGCGACGCCTTTTATGCTGAGGTTCGAAAATACTGGCCAGATTTAAAAGACGGATCTTTGCTGCCATCCTATGCAGGCATCCGACCCAAAATCAATTCACAAGAAGAGGCCGCTGCAGATTTTTGCATCATGGGTCCGGCCCAACATGGCGTCACAGGGCTGGTTCACATGATGGGCATCGAGTCGCCAGGCTTGACCAGTTCTTTGGCCATTGCAAAGCTTTGCGCTGAATTGGCAGGGGCTTAGTTTTGCGCTAATTGTTGCAAGGACTTTGCAACTTCATGAACCAAAGCAGGCCCCTTGTAAATGAGCCCCGTGTAGATTTGAACCACATCGGCACCCGCCTCAATTTTGCTCACTGCGTCATAGCCACTCAAAATACCGCCCACTCCCATGATGGGAAACGCCGGGCCTAATTGGTGCCTGAGTAAGCGAATCACACGGTTACTGGCCGCTAAGACGGGGGCTCCCGACAAACCACCCGTTTCAGCGCCATGCTTCATTCCCTGCACGGCATCTCTTGAAAGTGTGGTGTTGGTGGCGATCACACCGTCCATTTGATGCTTGAGCAAACTGCTTGCAATGACAGCTACTTGGTCATCGTCGAGATCGGGCGCGATTTTTAAAAAAACGGGGACGCGCCTTTGATGTTTTTCGGCAAGCGCTTGCTTGCGCTCATTCAAAGCGCTGAGCAACGAGTCCAAGGCCTGATCCGTTTGCAAAGAACGCAAATTTTGAGTGTTTGGGCTTGAAATATTGATGGTGACATAGTCGGCATGTTCATAAACGCCGCTCAATCCAATGAGGTAATCGTCAGTGGCTTTTCCGATAGGCGTATGAGCATTTTTACCAATGTTCAGGCCTAACAGTCTTCCTTGTTGTCTAAATTGAGATCTCTTCACGTTGGCCACAAAGGCCTCAAGCCCTTCATTGTTAAACCCCAATCGATTGATCAGTGCTTTTGCATCTGGCAAGCGAAACATCCGAGGCTTGTCGTTGCCGGGTTGGGGCAATGGAGTGACAGTACCCACTTCAACAAAACCAAATCCCATGGCGCCCAAGCCATCGATACAGCGGGCATTTTTATCGAGACCTGCAGCCATCCCAACACGATTGGGAAATTGAAGTCCCGCCAATTCGATGGGGTCAGGCACCCATGGCTGGCGGTAGGCACTGTCAAACAGTGTGTTTTGAGTGCGAGCCAGTTGGCTCAGCGTGAGGTCATGCGCAGCCTCAGGCTCTAGGCTGAATAAAAATGGGCGTGCAAGCTTGTAAAGGTTCAAGGACATGGATAATCTCAATAAGATAAAGCATTGTCTCAAATAAAGTTAATGAATCAAGACGAACTCAAAACTCAGGTGGGTCAAGCCGCACTGCAATTCGTGGTGCCCGGTGAAATTGTCGGTGTCGGCACAGGCTCAACTGTGAATAAGTTCATTGACGCCTTGGCCTCAATGAAAGATCAAATCAAAGGGGCTGTCTCAAGCTCTGAGGCTTCGACGGCGCGATTGAAAGCACTGGGCATTGCGGTGTTTGACAGCAATGAGGTGGCTGAGTTGGCGGTTTATATCGATGGCGCCGACGAAATCAATGCCTTGGGGCACATGGTCAAGGGCGGTGGTGCAGCGCTCACACGTGAAAAAATTGTGGCAGCACAGTCCAAAATGTTTGTCTGCATTGCCGACGAATCCAAATGGGTGTCTGTGTTGGGTACCTTTCCGCTGCCTGTTGAGGTCATCCCCATGGCCAGCACCCGCATCATGTCGCAGTTTGCCAAGATGGGTGGGCAAGCCCAAATTCGCCTGAAGGACGGCAAACCATGGGTCACCGACAATGGTCAGCACATCCTTGATGTCAAAGGTTTACAGATTCAAGACCCCGTTGCTTTTGAGTCTCAGGTAAGCCAGTGGCCGGGCGTGATCACTGTGGGTGTGTTTGCGCACCAGAAAGCCCAAGTTTGTTTGTTGGGCACTTCTGAAGGTGTTAAAACTTTGAAGTTTTAAGCGCGCTTTAGGCTGTTGTCATGCCTTGATGACGCAAAAGTGCGTTGAGTGATGGCTCGCGACCTCGAAAGGCAATGAACGACTCTAGGGCAGGACGGCTACCGCCTGCTTCCAAAATGGTCTGTCGGTAGTGGCGTCCCGTTTCCAAACTGGGTGTGCCGTCTGGTGCGGCCGTTTCTTCAAATGCCGCATAAGCATCGGCAGACAACACCTCCGCCCATTTGTAACTGTAATAGCCGGCGGCATAACCTCCCGCAAAAATATGACTGAAGGTGTGCGTCATTCGGTTGAATTCAGGAGGCTGAATGACCGCAACTTCATTGCGAACTTTATGCAGCACGGGCATGAAATCTTTCAAGGGATCGTGCTCAGTGTGCAGCAACATGTCGAGCAAGGAGAACTCAATTTGTCGCAGTGTTTGCAATCCACTTTGGAAATTTTTGGCGGCTACCATTTTGTCAAAAAGTTCTTTGGGCAAAGCCTCGCCGGTTTTGACATGCGAGGTCATGTGTTTGAGAACTGACCATTCCCAGCAGAAGTTTTCCATGAATTGACTTGGCAATTCCACAGCATCCCATTCCACACCACTGATGCCAGAGACATCTCGTTCATTTACTTGCGTGAGCATGTGATGAAGCCCATGCCCAAACTCATGAAACAGAGTGATGACATCATCGTGGGTCAGCAATGGTGGGTTGCCATCGACGCCGTCTGCAAAATTACAAACCAAATGGGCCACGGGCGTCTGCAGTTGACCGTTGTCTGGACGCAACCACCTGGCACGCACGTCGTCCATCCAAGCGCCACCGCGCTTGCCTGCACGGGCGGGCGGATCCAAGTAAAACTGGCCAACCAACTCACCATGGCGCTCAATGCGATAAAAGGCTACCGCGGGGTGCCAAATTGGTGCCTGGTCTGGATGAATGTTGACTTCGAACAAAGTCTCGATGATTTTGAAGAGACCTTGGAGCACCTTGGGCGCTGTGAAGTACTGTTTCACCTCTTGGTCGCTGAAACTGTACCTTGCTTCTTTTAATTTTTCACCAATGTAGGGCCAATCCCAAGCTTGGGGATTTTGAATATTTAAATGCGCTGATGCAAATTCCTTCAGGTCTTGCAAGTCTTTTTCGGCAAAAGGGCGGGCGCGTGCCGAAAGATCACGCAAGAAGCCGATGACTTTTTCTGGTGAATCTGCCATTTTGGTGGCCACAGAAATTTCCGCATAGTTTGGATAGCCGAGAAGGCGAGCTTCCTCTTGCCTGAGTTGCAAAATTTCTTGGATGAGTTGGGTGTTGTCCAATGCGGCAAATTCAGCGCTGGCTTGGTCGGAAGCTCGGGTGACGTAAGCTTTGTAAAGCTGTGCGCGCAGTGCGCTGCTTTTAGCAAATTGCATCACAGGCAAATAACATGGCATTTTGAGGCTCAGCTTGTAACCGGTTTTGCCTTCTTGCTCGGCCAAAGATCGTGCGGTGTGAATCACATCCTGAGGCACACCGTCAAGTTCATCGAGGGTGACATTGATCGAAAACTTATCGGTGGCATCCAGTGCGTTTTCGCTGAATTTTTGACTTAATTCGGCCATCCGCTCTTGAATGCTTGCATAGCGTGCTTTGGCTTCGCCTTGAAGTTCGGCGCCACCCAAAACAAAATTGCGAAGCGCATTTTTCAGCGCTTGTGTTTGAGCGACATCCAGAGATTCAGGCGGAACCAATTTGTATTTGGCATAGAGCCTCTCATCGGCCCCCAGTCGTGTCCAGAACTCGGTCACTTTTGGCAGCGCTTCGTTGTAGGCGGCCCTCAGTTCTGGTGAGTCTGCAACGCTGTTCAAATGGCTCACAGCACCCCAGGCAGTGCTCAATCTTTCGGTGTTGACATCCAAAACTTTAGAAATCGCATGCCAATCCGCCGGAAATTCGCTTGCGGTGACGGTTTCAAGTGCCTTCGAAGCCGCAGTGATGAGTTCATCAACGGCGACATTGACATGCTCGGGTTTGATTTGATCAAAGAGAGGCAGGGCGGGTGCTTGGAGCAAGGGGTTTGAATTTTGGAGGTTCATGATTGTGATGTTCGTTCTGCGGCTTCAAGGGTGTTCACCAGCAACATGGTGATGGTCATTGGCCCAACGCCGCCAGGCACTGGTGTGATGTAAGACGCTATTTGTTCAACGCCCACAAAGTCAACATCGCCGCATAATTTGCCTTCATCATTGCGATTCATGCCAACGTCCAGCACCACAGCGCCAGGCTTGACCATGTCGGCTGTCACGACATTGCGTTGGCCAACTGCTGCCACAATCACATCGGCTTGAAGTGTCATGGCTTTAAGGTCTTGGGTGGCACTGTGACAAATGGTGACAGTTGCATTTTTTTTGAGCAGCATGAGCGCCATTGGCTTGCCCACAATGTTGCTTCGACCAATGACCACAGCATGCTTTCCTTTGAGGTCATAGGGAATGCTCTCTAATATTTTCATGCAACCATAGGGGGTGCATGGCCAAAACCCTGGCATGCCCGTCATCAGCGCTCCGGCGCTGGCGATGTGGAAGCCGTCGACGTCTTTGGCTGGGGATATGGCTTCAATCACTCTTTGCGCATCCATCTGAGCTGGCAGTGGCAGTTGAACCAGAATGCCATGAATGCTGTCATCTTGATTCAAAGCTTCAATTCGATCGAGCAAATCAGCTTCATTCAAGGTGTCTGGGTATTTTTCAAGAACAGAATGAAGACCACTGTCGGCACACGCTTTCACCTTGTTTCGAACATAGACCTGGCTGGCTGGATTCTCTCCAACCAAAATGACAGCCAGTCCGGGAGTGATGCCCTTGACCTTCAACGCAGCAGTGCGGCGGGAGACATCGGCACGAAGTTTGAGGGAGAGGGCGTTGCCGTCAATTCTTTGGGCCGTCATGTTGAACTGCTTTGAAGTGTTTTTTTAAGTAGAAACGCCCGCGAGTCAAAAAATCACGGGCGTTGAATTTGGCGTCAGCGTTCAGGCCTTGGGTGCGTTTTGTCCTAAGGCAATCTTGAGCAAGTCAGCAACTGTGTTGGCATTCAATTTTTCCATGATGTTGGCACGGTGTGCTTCAACGGTTTTGATACTGATGCCAAGGTCATCCGCAATTTGTTTGTTCAAGCGACCCGCCACAATGCGTTCCAGTACCTGAGCTTCACGGCCCGTCAGCTTGGACAGCAAGGCATCCCGGCTTGCGGCATTTTGGTGATCTGTGAACGACTCGCGTGCACTGTCGAGCATGCGTTCAACCAAGCCGACCAATTCGTCTTCCTTGAAAGGTTTCTGAATGAAGTCCATGGCCCCTTTTTTCATGGTGTTCACAGCCATGGGAACATCGCCATGACCGGTGATGAAAACGATGGGCAGGGGAGATCGGCGCTCCACCAATTTGTCTTGCAGTTCGAGGCCCGTCATGCCGCCCATTCGAATGTCGACAATCAGGCATGCAACTTCACGGGGGTCGTAGCGACTGAGGAATGATTCAGCAGAATCAAAACATCGCACACGGTAGTCTTTGCCCTCGAGCAACCATTGCAGAGAATCGCGAACGGCCTCGTCATCGTCGACAACGTAAACAGTTCCTTTTTTGGGTATTAAACTCATGGAGGTTCCCAGTGCTATGTTCAAATCAAATGGTTAAGTCGGAATTGGAGGGGATCCAAAAGGAAAAACAACAACCGACAACTTCGTCGGCATTGTAGAGGTTCTCAGCCTTAATTCTGCCGTGATGCGATTCAACAATGGTACGGCACAAATTCAGGCCAATGCCCATACCTTCAACCTTTGTGGAGAAGAAAGCCTCATAAAGTCGTCCCATGACTTCCGGAGGAAGCCCTTTACCAGAGTCAGTGACAGAGAAATGGACCGCATTCTGGTTGTCAACCAGCTTGGGCACGACACGCAATTCCACATGCCTGTGGCCGCTGGGTCGCTCTGCATTGTCAATGGATTCGGCTGCATTTTTCATCAAATTGACCAGGACCTGCTCGATCAAAATGGGGTCTACGCTCAATTGAGGCAATCTGGCGGCCACGTAATGGGACAGTCTCACGTTTCGCCTGCGCAGTTCGATTTCTGCCAACTCAACAGCTTCATTGACCATGGTCAGGACCGCTGAATCTGTTCGATTGGGCTCACTCCGCTTCACAAAAGAACGAATACGCTGAATGATCTGTCCTGCTCGTTGAGCTTGGTGGGAGGTTTTTTCAAGCGCCCAAATGAGATCGGTTTCTTGAATCTGCTTGCCTTTGATGCGAGAAACCATGCCGTTGCAGTAATTGGTGATGGCCGTCAATGGTTGATTGAGTTCGTGAGCCACGCTGGAGGCCATTTCACCCATGGTGATCAGCCTGCTGGCGTTTTGTGCGCGTTCAGCTTGCTGAGCTGCCAACTCTTCAGCTTGCCTTCGCGCCGTGATGTCGGTCGCAATCACCAGTTGTGCCAAACGGCCATCCGTCCAGTGGATGTACCGGGTTCGAATTTCTAACCACTTGTCCAAATTCACCAAATAAATTTCTGCACGCTCTGCTGGTGCGACAGTCAGACTTTCGGTGGGTAATCCTGCCAGTGCGTCAACGTCGTCCATTTCAGTCTCGACTGATCGGATGTCCAACATGCCCGCTTTTTCTACCAAGTTCAGATGCCCTAGGGTGTCTGTGCTGAACCACTGACGGTAGAGTTTGTTGGCGAAAAGCAATTCAGTACTGCCAAGAGGGGCAACGGAAACCGAAGCATCCAAAGCTTCTAAAACAATTGTGAAGCGTTCGTAGGAAGCTGCCAATTGTTCCCTGACCCGATTGGGCTCAGTGATGTCCGTCATGGAAGTCATCCAACCCGTTTGCTGTCCCATGGCATCAATGAGGGGTGAGACGTAAAGACGCGCATCAAAAATACTCCCATTCTTGCGCTTCACACGCACTTGAAATCCCCCAGAGGTTTGTTTTCCGCTGAGCTCTTCTTCAAGTCGAGCCATGAGTTGATCGCGATCGCTTTCGGGCCAATAAGGGTAGGGAGCGACACTGCCAATCAATTCATCTTCAGCCCACCCTGTCATTTGGCAAAAAGCCAAATTGACATAGGTGATTCGTCCTTCTAAGTCCAAGGCACGCATACCGGTTAGTATGGAATTTTCCATGGCCCGTCGAAAATTAGTTTCGGCCATTAGTTCTTTTTGAGTCTGCTGACGTTTTCTGGTATGACGCCAATTGCCGATCAGCATCCATGCCGTCAAAAGACTCAGGGAGGTCACTAACCAAAACAAGCCGCTTCCCACCAAATCTTGCGATGTGCGCCATGTTTGCGCCCTTAAAATCATGCCATTTCCGACGGGCGAAACGGGAACTTCAAACTCGTTATTTTGCCTAGAAATGCCAGGCATGAAACTCCAGAAGCTCATGCGTTTCGCAATGGACTGGCCCGCGATCAGGTTGCCATCGCTGTCCAACAGAGAAACCGCATACTTGGCCAAAATTTCGCTTGGTACGCCGTAGCGCAGCAGGCTCTCAATGGTGTACTCAGCCATGACCACGCCATTGAATCGACCTTGAGAATTCGCAATGGGCGTGTGCAATTGGAGCACCACATTGCGGGCGTAATTTTCTTGTCCTGTGCTTGGGCTGGCCAGTGAGAGGCTGCCATCATCCTCTTGCGAATAGACAGGCTGCATCAAATCACGTGCGAGGGTGTAGCTGTTTTCTGACTCTCCCCATTTGAGTACTTCGCCCACCCGCCACTTCTGGCTGACCAAGACACTTGGCGCTGTTTGGCTGGCAACGATTTTTCTTTTGTCATCGACCCAAGCAATGGTTTGAATTTCAGGATTTTTCAAGACCAAGGCTTCCGCACGTCTAGAAAATTCTTTGGCGTCGACATCTTTGTTGGAAATATCTCGCGCAAGCCTCATGATTTGCTCTTGTCTTTCCAACAAGCGAAGCCTGAGTCGTTGCTGGCTGTATTCGACATCCCGCTTCACCGCTTCTTGTTCACGGTCAATTTCTTCAACTCGCAAGTACCAAAAAGAAAACACAATGGCTGTCAGAAACAACATCACAGAGGCGATAGGAGCCAAACTTGCAAATCGATCTTGCTTAACCGGGCCTTGTCGCTTCCACCATCTGCGAAACCAAGACACGGGTTTGATCGTCTTGAGGACGGCGCTTATGTTTTGGGACTTCATTTCTGAAGTTTAGGTGAATCTGTTCTTAATATATTTTGCAATGTGAAATCATGAGGCACCATTTGAAATTATTGATAAATTGTGAGAGAATTTTAAAAAAATAGTTCCACCACGGCCTACAAAGGAGACAAACATGTCAGCCGTTCAGCCAAACAAGGTCCTCTTAGACTTAGATGTTATCGAAACCCGCGAATGGATGGACGCTCTGTCCGCCGTCATTGAAAAAGAGGGAGGTGAGCGTGCCCACTTCCTGTTGGAACAGCTGTTAGAACACGCCCGCGAGAACAGCATTGACATGCCGTTTTCTGCCAACACGGGTTATGTCAACACCATCGAACCGGATCAAGAAGCGCATTGTCCTGGCAACATCGAAATAGAAGAGCGACTTCGCTCTTACATGAGATGGAACGCCATGGCCATGGTGGTCAAGGCCAACCGCCACAACCCGGAAGACGGTGGTGATTTGGGCGGGCACATTGGCTCCTTTGCTTCTTTGGCACACATGTTTGGCGCTGGTTTCAATCACTTTTGGCATGCAGAAAGTGAAAATCATGGTGGTGACTGTTTGTACATTCAAGGCCACGTCTCGCCAGGTGTTTACGCACGTGCTTACCTTGAAGGCCGACTCACAGAAGAGCAATTGCTCAACTTTCGTCAAGAAGTAGATGGCAAAGGTTTGTCCAGCTATCCGCATCCCAAGTTGATGCCTGAGTTCTGGCAGTTTCCCACCGTGTCGATGGGCCTTGGCCCTTTGATGGCCATTTACCAAGCTCGCTTTTTAAAGTACTTGCACGCCCGTGGCATTGCCAACACCGAAAATCGCAAAGTGTGGGTGTTTTGCGGTGACGGTGAAATGGACGAGGTGGAGTCTTTGGGCGCTATCGGACTTGCTGCGCGAGAGAATCTTGATAATCTGATCTTTGTCGTGAACTGTAACCTTCAACGATTGGATGGCCCCGTTCGTGGCAACGGAAAAATCGTTCAGGAACTTGAAGGTGAGTTCCGAGGTTCTGGATGGAACGTCATCAAGCTCTTGTGGGGCAGCGAATGGGACAAACTCCTTGCGCGGGACAAAGACGGCGCCCTGCGCAAAATCATGATGGACACCTTGGACGGCGACTTCCAAGCTTTCAAAGCTAACGATGGTGCCTATGTGAGAAAGCATTTCTTTGGTCGTGATCCTCGCACCCTCGAGATGGTCTCACACATGAGTGACGATGAAATTTGGTCCTTGAAGCGCGGGGGTCATGACCCCCAAAAAGTTTATGCGGCTTACCATCAAGCTGTGAACACCAAGGATCAACCTACTGTGTTGCTGATCAAAACTGTCAAAGGTTTTGGCATGGGGAAAGTGGGCGAAGGGAAGAACAACGTTCACCAAACTAAAAAGCTTTCAGACGAAGACGTTCGCTACATGCGCGATCGCTTCAACATTCCTGTGCCAGACAGTGAATTGGCCAATGTGCCCTTTTACAAGCCGGCCGATGACACCCCCGAAATGCGCTACCTGCACGAACGCCGCAAAGCCTTGGGCGGTTACTTGCCGCACCGTCGTACCAAAGCAGATGAAAGCTTCACCGTTCCTGCAATCGACGTTTTTAAGTCGGTGATGGAGCCGACCGTCGAAGGCCGTGAAATTTCCACCACACAAGCTTATGTTCGTTTCCTCACGCAACTCTTGCGTGACCAAGCCTTGGGCCCGCGAGTTGTGCCCATCTTGGTTGACGAAGCACGTACCTTTGGTATGGAAGGCCTGTTTCGCCAAGTTGGAATTTACAACCCAGCAGGTCAGCAATACACACCGGTCGACAAAGACCAAGTGATGTATTACAAAGAAGACAAAGCGGGTCAAATTTTGCAAGAGGGCATTAACGAAGCTGGCGGGATGTCGAGCTGGATTGCTGCTGCCACCAGCTACTCCACCAGCAATCGCATCATGGTGCCGTTCTATGTGTACTACTCCATGTTTGGCTTTCAGCGCATTGGCGATTTGGCATGGGCGGCTGGCGACATGCAAGCGCGTGGTTTCTTGTTGGGTGGTACTTCGGGACGCACCACATTGAACGGTGAAGGTTTGCAACACGAAGATGGCCACAGCCATATTTTGGCGGGCACCATTCCCAACTGCATCAGCTACGACCCCACCTTCGCGCACGAAGTGGGTGTGATCTT
>Ga0114974_10000710_pt1 | contig 27520 bp, 26 predicted proteins | sample S_130206_EF_Meta_FD_87318 | JGI IMG/M metagenome (GOLD analysis project Ga0114974, IMG submission 87318) | Freshwater microbial communities from Lake Simoncouche, Canada to study carbon cycling - S_130206_EF_MetaG | ecosystem: Environmental > Aquatic > Freshwater > Lake | place: Lake... | reverse complement strand
CACTCCGATACTTTTATAAACAGCTGGTGCCTGATCAGCTTTGCCTTTGCCGCCGCAGGGTTGCATTCATGCAACCTGTGTGGACTTTGCTTGCAAAACTAAAGGCGCTCCAGCCTCACCTCGCCAGAAGGGTGGCGGTAACCCATTTTGATGAGCCTCCCATGGGGAATACTCAGCAGAGCCTTGGATTATAGCTAGCTTTTTGGGACGGAGCCAAGAGCCAAGAGCTAAAAAATCGACTGGCCGCAGTCAATCTTCCGCGGGGTCGTGCAAAACCAACCCAAGAAAAGGGGTTTTAGCCCCCTTCTTGCTCCAAAAAGCGTTGGGCATCCAGAGCCGCCATGCAGCCAGTGCCGGCGCTTGTAATGGCCTGACGGTAGACGTGATCCTGTACATCGCCAGCGGCAAATACGCCTGGCACGCTGGTCATGGTGGCAAAACCTTTCAGCCCGCTTTGGGTCACGATGTAGCCGTTTTCCATGCGCAGTTGGTCTTGGAAAATGTCAGTATTGGGCGAATGGCCAATGGCAATGAAGCAGCCCTTGAGTTCCAAGTCTTGCAACGATCCGTTCTTGGTTGACTTCAGGCGCACACCTGTGACGCCTGTGTTGTCGCCCAAAACCTCTTCCAAGGTTTGGAAGGTTTGCAAAACAATTTTGCCTGCTGCCACTTTGTCCATCAGTTTGTCGACCAAGATGGGCTCGGCTTTGAATTTGTCACGGCGGTGAATGAGGTAAACCTTGCTGGCAATATTGGACAAGTACAAGGCTTCTTCCACAGCCGTATTGCCGCCACCCACCACGCAGCAAACTTGCTCTTTGTAAAAGAAACCATCGCAGGTGGCGCAGCCTGACACGCCGCGTCCCATGAAGGCGGTTTCTGAGTCAATACCGAGGTATTTGGCAGAGGCGCCGGTTGCAATGATCAAGGCATCGCAGGTGTAAACACCGCTGTCACCCGTCAATGTAAAAGGGCGCTTGCTGAAATCAACCTTGTTGATGTGGTCGAAAACGATTTGCGTGTTGAATCGCTCTGCATGCTCCAAAAATCGTTGCATGAGGTCGGGACCTTGCACGCCATGCACATCTGCGGGCCAGTTGTCCACCTCCGTGGTGGTCATCAATTGGCCGCCTTGGGCAATGCCGGTAATGAGCAGAGGCTTGAGGTTGGCTCGGGCCGCATAAACGGCTGCCGTATAGCCGGCGGGGCCTGAGCCCAAAATCAAAACTTGGGCGTGTTGGGTGGGAAGGGTGTTGGACATTTTTGGGCAATCTTGCGGAATTCGGGTAAACACTAAACCCCCATTGTAAGAAGCTTGGGAAACACCTGTTTGGGGAAGTCTATCGGGTAAGCTTAAGGGTTAGACCATGACCTATTCACTTCGCACCTTAACCAACGCATCTGGCGACCCAGAATCTGGCTCGCGTGGCGAGTTGCCCGCGAACGCGGGGATGCTGCGATTTACGCAAGAAATCATTTTATTTTTAGGCGCAGCTGTTTTACTTCTTTTGGTTTTGGCGCTGTTCAGTTTCAGTCCAAAAGATCCGGCTTGGTCGGGTTCTGGTTTGGGAGGTCCCGTCTCAAATTGGATGGGAGTCTTGGGCGCGTGGTTGGCTGACGCCTTGTATTTCTGTTTCGGTTATTCCACTTGGTGGCTGGTGGCTATCGTGGGACGTTTTTGGCTCATTGCCTGGGCCGATTGGTTGCGCAGCGGCGATGCCTCTCGCAATGCACTGGGCCGTGACAAAGAAGCCAATTGGAAAACCCGTTTGGTTTTTTGCATGGGCCTGTTTGTTCTCATGTCTTCAAGCAGCGCACTTGAATGGGCTCGCTTAACGCGATGGGATGCTATCTTGCCAGGCACCAGCGGTGGTGCGTTGGGTTACGCCGTGGGTCACTTTTCTTTGAAGTGGTTGGGTTTTACCGGTTCTTCACTCATTGAAATTGTGAGTGTGGCATTGGGCATGGGTTGGACTTTCGGATTTTCTTGGGGTCAAGTGTGTGAATCTCTGGGTGGCAAAATTGATGGCCTCATGCAATCACGCCAAGTCAAGCGCGAAATGGCAGAGGACCTGGCAATGGGCCAACAAGCTTTGCGAGAACGGGAACAACTCCAGGCGCATGCGCCCGCGGAGCCAGCGCTTCATCCCTTCGAAAATGACTTTGAAGAGAAGCCTTTGTTTGCAGCAGCAGGTGTGGCTGCGCCAGTTTTTGCTGTACCCATTGCCCCCATGGTCATTGAGGCGCCAGTGACGTCAGTGCCGCGCAGCGAGCGCGTGGTCAAAGAGCGCCAAAAGCCCTTGTTCAATGAACTGCCGGACAGCAAACTGCCCCAAGTTGATTTGCTTGACAGTCTCACACTCCGGCAAGAGGGCGTGGCAGCTGAAACACTGGAGATGACCAGCCGCATGATTGAAAAACGCTTGAAAGATTTCGGCGTTGAAGTGCGTGTGGTGGCGGCGGCTCCCGGCCCAGTGATCACGCGCTATGAAATTGAACCCGCGACGGGTGTGAAGGGTTCCCAGGTGGTGAACTTGGCCAAAGACTTGGCACGTTCCCTTAGCCTCATTTCTATTCGCGTGGTGGAAACCATTCCTGGTAAAAACTACATGGCGCTTGAATTGCCAAACGCCAAACGGCAGTCTATCAAGCTCAGTGAAATTTTAGGATCGCAGGTTTACAACGAAGCCAAATCCATGCTCACCATGGGCTTGGGCAAGGACATTGTGGGCAATCCTGTGGTGGTTGACCTGGCCAAAATGCCTCACGTCTTGGTTGCGGGTACCACGGGCTCAGGCAAGTCGGTGGGCATCAACGCCATGATCTTGTCATTGCTTTACAAAGCCGAGGCGCGTGATGTGCGATTGCTCATGATCGATCCCAAGATGTTGGAGATGTCGGTTTACGAAGGCATCCCTCATTTGTTGGCGCCCGTGGTCACCGATATGCGTCAAGCCGCGCACGGCCTCAACTGGTGTGTGGGCGAAATGGAGCGCCGTTACAAGTTGATGAGCAAAATGGGCGTTCGCAATTTGGCAGGCTACAACACCAAAATTGACGATGCAACCGAGCGCGAAGAATTTATTTTGAATCCCTTCAGCCTGACCCCTGATGACCCAGAGCCACTGAAACGCTTGCCTCACATCGTCGTCGTGATTGACGAATTGGCTGACCTCATGATGGTTGTGGGCAAGAAAATTGAGGAGCTCATCGCTCGTTTGGCGCAGAAGGCGCGTGCCGCTGGCATCCACTTGATCTTGGCCACACAGCGCCCCAGTGTGGATGTGATCACAGGTTTGATCAAGGCCAACATTCCAACTCGCATTGCATTCCAAGTCTCTAGCAAAATTGACAGTCGCACCATCCTAGACCAAATGGGTGCTGAGGCTTTGTTGGGCATGGGCGACATGCTTTACATGCCATCGGGCACCGGCTTCCCCATTCGTGTTCACGGCGCCTTTGTGAGTGACGAAGAAGTTCACCGTGTGGTGAGTTATTTGAAAACACAAGGGGATCCAGATTACATTGAGGGCGTTTTGGAAGGGGGGACCACCGACGGCGAAGATACAGGCTACGGCGACAACTCTGATGCTGAAAAAGACCCGATGTACGACCAAGCCGTCGAAGTTGTGTTGAAAAATCGCAAAGCCAGCATCTCCTTGGTCCAGCGGCATTTGAAAATTGGCTACAACCGAGCGGCACGCTTGGTAGAGGAAATGGAAAAGGCTGGCTTGGTCAGTTCAATGAGCAGCAGTGGGCAGCGTGAAATTTTGGTGCCAGCACGCGCCGAACAATGACCTGCTGACCAGATTCCCGCCATGAAACAGATGCTTCGTTCTTTGCTGTTGAGCATGAGCTGCTTTTTAATCAGCAATCTTGCGCAAGCCCAAAATTCAGCGAACGCCCTAGAGTCTCTGAGTCAATTTCTCAAGCAAGTGCAAAGTGGTCGTGCGCAGTTCACGCAAGTTGTGACATCACCCGTCAGGGCGGATCAACCCTCGCGTCGAAAAACCTCGTCAGGGTCTTTCGAATTTCAAAGACCCCTTCAATTTCATTTTGCTTACCAAAAGCCCTTTGTGCAAAGCATGGTGTCTGATGGTCAATCGCTTTGGCTTTATGACGCTGACTTGAACCAAGTCACGGTCAGAAAACAAAGTCAGTCCTTGGGGCAAACACCGGTTGCATTGATCTCTGCCAATGCTGATTTGAAATCCCTTCAGGCTGAGTTCAATCTGCAAGTTGAACCCGATGCGGAAGGCCTCAAGTGGGTGAGAGCGACGCCCAAGCAAACAGATGGGGCCGTGCAACTGATTCGAGTTGGATTGAAGTCAGTGCCTTCGGCGCCGCCTTCCAATGGTGTCATACCTGTTTTGTCGGTGTTGGAAATAGTGGATGGTCTTGGGCAAACATCGCGTTTGAGTTTTCAGAATTTTGAAATCAACATCAAGTTTCCCCCTGATACTTTTCAATTTAAAACGCCTGCAGGTGTGCAGGTCATTCGCCCATGAATGCAAAACTTCATTTGCATCAACCCTTGGCGGAACGTTTAAGGCCGAAGCATTTAGGCCAGGTCATCGGGCAACAGCACCTCATTGGTGAGGGCCTTGCGCTCAGACTGGCCTTTGAATCAGGACAGCCGCACAGTTGTATCCTGTGGGGCCCGCCCGGTGTCGGTAAAACGACCATTGCACGATTGATGGCCGATTCGTTTGATGCGCAGTTCATCAGCATCAGTGCTGTTTTGGGGGGCGTGAAGGACATCCGTGACGCGGTAGAAAAAGCACAGGCTGCTTTAGATGGTCTGCAACCCCAACGCACCATCGTTTTTGTAGATGAGGTGCATCGTTTTAATAAAAGCCAGCAAGACGCCTTCTTGCCGCATGTCGAAAGTGGACTCTTCACGTTCATTGGTGCCACCACGGAGAATCCTTCTTTTGAAGTGAACTCCGCGTTGCTTTCTCGAGCGGCTGTTTATGTGCTTCAAGCTTTAGGTGAAGAGGACCTGACACAAATCATTCAGCGTGCATTGGAAATTGGCGCCATTGCTCCCCTAGAGATCGCTGCACAACAACGCCTCATCGCTTATGCAGATGGGGACGCGCGGCGCTTGCTCAACACCCTTGAAACACTGGCGGTGGCAGCCAAAAGCGAGAAGTTGGAATGCATTTCAGATACCTGGCTGTTGAAGGTGTTGGGCGAGCGCATGCGCCGCTACGACAAAGGCGGCGAACAGTTCTACGACACCATCAGCGCCTTGCACAAATCAGTTCGTGGCTCAGATCCCGATGCCGCGCTGTATTGGTTCACTCGCATGTTGGATGGTGGTGCCGATCCGCGCTATATGGCACGCCGATTGATTCGCATGGCAGCTGAAGACATTGGCTTGGCAGACCCCAGAGCCCTCAGGTTGGCATTGGATGCGGCGGAGGTGTATGAACGACTCGGCAGCCCCGAAGGAGAATTGGCTTTGGCAGAATGTGTTATTTATTTGGCAGTGGCAGCTAAATCAAATGCTGTTTACAAAGCTTTCAATGAAGCCAAAGCGTGGGTCAAGAAAGATGGCACGCGGCCGGTACCCCTGCACCTGCGCAATGCGCCGACACAACTCATGAAAAACCTGGATTACGGCAAAGGCTATCGCTATGCCCACGACGAAGAGGGCGGCCATGCCGCAGGTGAAAATTATTTGCCGGAGGGCATGCCTGCTCCCGATTTTTATCGACCTGTCCAGCGCGGCCTCGAACTGAAAATTGCCGAAAAAATGGCAAGCTTGCGTCACATGAATCAGACCCAAGTCAGGAAAGATTGAAAGTGCTGAATTTTCAGCATCGTCAGGGACTGTGACCCTTTTAAGTCAGTCCACTCTGGCGCCGCTGGCTTTGACAACGGATTCGTATTTCAACAATTCGCGTTTCATGAAGGCCGCAAATTGCTCGGGTGAACTGGTCACAGGCTCAGCCATCATCAAACCAAATCGAAGCTTGGTTTCAGGGGCTGTGAGGGCCGCAGAAAAGGCTTGATGTAAACGTGCAATCATGGCGGGCGGAGTGCCTGCTGGCGCCACCAAGCCCCACCATGTGTCAACTTCAAAACCTTTCAAGGTTTCTGACATGGCGGGAATGTCTGGCAAGGCGCTGCTTCTTTGTGCGGTGGTGACCGCCAGCGCTTTCAACTTGCCTGCCTTGATGTTGGCGGCCGCTGTGGCCAAGTTGTCAAAGTTGAAATCTACCTGTCCCGACAGCAAAGCCAACTGGGCAGGATTGCCGCCGTTGTAGGGAATATGCACTGCATAAATGCCGGCATCTCGCTTGAACATCTCAGCCGCCAAATGACCTGCACTGCCGTTACCGCCTGAGCCAATATTGAGTTTGCCGGGGTTGGCTTTGCCATAAGCGATCAAATCGGTCAGCGTGTTGATTTTCAATCGTTGCGCAGTTTCGGCATTCATGACCAACACATTGGGCACGCGGACCATTTGTGTGATGGCGGCAAAATCAGTGGTTGCATTGAAGGGTATCTTCGCAAACAGCCATGGGTTGATGGCATGTGTAGCTACCGCTGAAATACCAATGGTGTAACCATCTGCAGGGGCCTTGGCCACAATGTCGACGCCCAGATTGCCACCGGCGCCTGGTTTGTTTTCAATGATCACAGCGCCCAAGCTGTCCTTCACGCGCTCTGCCAGAGCGCGCGCCGTGACATCGATGGGACCGCCAGGCGCGTAGGGGACGACCAATCGAATAGGCTTGAGCAGTGGCCCCAAAGGCGAAATGGTTGCGGCAGGTGTTGCATCGACGTTAGCGGCGGGTGTTTGTGCCTGAGCCAAGCTCATGCTGGTCAAAACCAAAAGACTCAAGACCTTGATGCGGCGTGACAAGGGAATACCTGCAGTGTCGAGAAATGCAAGCAGGGGATTCATAAAGCCTCCTTGGCTTTGTCGGCTTCTGTGGTGAATGAGTCTGCAAAAAATTCATCTTCAGGTAAACCTGCTTTGCCCACGTAATCGGCACGCGCAGAATCGACCACAATGGGCGCCCCACAGGCGTAGACCTGAAAGCCACTTAAGTCGGGGTGATCTTGCAAAACTGCTTGGTGCACAAAACCAGTTCGGCCCGTCCATGCATCTTCTGGCAAAGCATCCGAGACCACAGGGATGTATTTCAAGTGAGGCATGGCTTTCACTTGCGCCCCCACCCACTCGCTCATGTACAAGTCGGAGGGACGGCGGCCACCCCAGTAAAGGGTCGCCTCACGTTGAATGTTTTTGTGCTGCATGTGCTCTATCAAAGCTTTGATAGGCGCAAAGCCAGTGCCTGAGGCCAGCAAGATCATGGGTGCTTGTGATTTTTCGCGCAGATAAAAACTGCCATAAGGGCCTTCAATGCGCAAAATGTCTTTTTCCTTCAAAGTGCTGAAGACCACGTCGGTGAATTTGCCGCCAGGCATGTGGCGAATGTGAAGTTCGACTTTGGGTGCTGCGGGGTCTAAGGTGTGGGGCGCGTTCGCCATGCTGTAGCTTCGGCGAGCGCCATCGCGCAACAAAAATTCGACGTACTGGCCGGCGTGAAATTGCATCAGATCGGTGGCGGGGAGTTGCACAAACACCGACATCACATCGTCTGATTTTTTCTCCAAGCTCACCACACGCACAGGCATTTTTTTCACTGGAAAGCTGCCCTCTTCGGTCACTTGCCGAGACTCCAGCACCAAATCTGTTTGGGCCTTGGCGCAGCAAGTCAAGATCAAACCTTGGGCTTCTTCCTCTGCACTCAAAGCCTTGCTTTGGTGTTCGCCGTGCACCACGGTGCCAGAGATTTTTTTGCATTTGCAGGAACCGCATGCGCCATCTTTACAGCCATAGGGCAAACCAATGCCTTGACGAATGCCGGCGCTGAGCAAAGTTTCTTGGTTATCGGCAAGAAAAGTACGGCCACTGGGCTGAATGGTAATTTGGAAGCTCATGTTTTCGTTATCCTAGGGGGGTCTGAAATTCAATAACCTCCCATTTTGCCTTCAAACCAAACCCCTTTGGGCGCCTTGCCCGCTCGCTTTCGCAAAGAACGTGTCTTGATCATTGGCTGCGGCGATGTGGGACAGCGTGCGGCCAAGCAGTTGGTGGGTCGAACCCGGGTTTTGGCTTTGACATCGTCCCCAGAGCGAGCCCCCCTTTTGAGAGCACAGGGCATGACACCTGTGCTGGGCAATTTGGACAGTCCCGAAACCCTGCAGCGCTTGTCGGGCTGGGCCACACGTGTCTTGCATTTGGCGCCGCCTCCGAGCGACCGGGTGGGAGAGTGGTCCACCGATTCTCGAAGCTTGAACTTGGTTCGGGCCCTCAAAAAAAGAAGCTTGCCCACTTCATTGGTGTACGGCTCCACCACTGGCGTTTATGGTGATTGCAAAGGCGATTGGGTGTCTGAATCACGCCCCACTCAGCCGCATACACCGCGTGCCATTCGGCGAGTTGACGCTGAGAAAGTCATTCGTTTCTTGGGACGGTCAGGTGTGAGAAGCAGCATTTTGCGAATCCCGGGCATCTACGCTCCCGACCGACCCAATGGAACACCTCGTGAGCGGTTGATGAAGGGCACGCCTGTGCTGCTCAGAAAAGACGATGTCTATACCAATCACATTCACGCCGACGACTTGGCGCGCGCTTGCGTGGCAGCGTTGTGGCGCGGGAAACCACAGCGAGTTTTTAATGTCAGTGACGACACCCAACTCAAAATGGGCGACTACTTTGACAAAGCGGCCGATATCATGGGCATGAAGCGGCCGCCTCGCGTGGCCAGAAGCCAGGCACAGGAAACATTGCCTTTGATGCTGCTCAGTTTCATGAGCGAGTCTCGCCGCTTAGAAAACAACCGACTTAAAAAAGAACTCAAAATTCGATTGAGGTACCCGACCATTCTTCAGGGTTTGGAATCATTGGCATCTTCAACACCCTCCAAGAATTAACAAGAGCTTGAAGATGCTTTCAAAGTGGGGTCTCAAGCTCTCTGCAGCCCAAAGGGTTTACGCAGCCTTTTTCCTTTATGCACTGGCCTTGGGTGGTATTTATCCGCGCATCGCAGAAATCCAAGAGGGCATGGGTGTTGCAGAAGGCGCATTGGGCATGGGATTGGTGGGCACAGCTTTGGGAACCCTGATCAGCCTCACATTTGGGGGCGATGCTTTGGAGCGCATGGGCGCAAAAAAAGTACTCATGGGTGCACCGCCTTTGGTGGCCATTTTTTATGCGATGGCATCCTATGCGGACAACCCCTTGCAATTGTTTCTTTGCTTAGTGCCCGCAGGCATTTGCGTTGGCGCTATTGAGCAGATCGTGAATCTTGAAGCAGATCGTTTAGAGCACGTGCTTGGCCGTCGCATCATGAATCGCTCACATGGATTTTGGAGTGTCGGATTTTCATGTGCAGGTTTGTTGGGCGGTGTGGCCGCACAGTTTGGTTTCAACCCACAAGCTCACATGCTGGTCATGGTCGGCGTTGTTTGTATACTGGTTGTCTTGTTGTTAGGACAGTTTGAAGCTGCGCCTCTCAGGCCATCCACTCACATGGAGCACCAGCCGAAAGTAAAGTTCGCCTCTCCCACGCCCGCAATCATGGTGTTGGTCACGGCAACTCTGGCCGCCATGCTCATGGAGGGCGCGAGCATTGACTGGTCAGCCATTTACATGCGCGATGTTTTCAACAGCAGCCCCTTTGTGGGCGGACTGGCGGTAGCAGCTGGTGCCAGTATGCAGGCGCTTGCACGCTTCTTTGCCGACAGGTGGGTAGAGCGTTTCAGCCCTGTCAAAGTGGCTCGATTTTTAAGCCTTATTTTATGCACAGGCGTTTGCTTGATAACATGGGCCACATCTCAAGGGATGGCCTTGTTAGGATTTGCGCTCATGGGCATTGGAACGAGCGCCATTTTTCCCTTGGCCATGTCGGCTGCTGCGCGCCGCACCGACAGGTCCGCTGCACTCAATGTTGCAGCGCTGGCGCAAATATCATTCGTGGTTTTTTTACTGGGCCCACCCTTGCTGGGTTGGGTGGCTGAGTCCTTCGGTATTCGAGCAAGCTTCGCTGTGAGCTTGCCACTCATTGGGCTCAGTTTTTGGGCTGCGAAGAGTCTGGAAGAATAAAAGATCGATTTGCTGCAAATCGATGGTGCCCGAGGCCGGAATCGAACCGGCACGCCTTGCGGCGGGGGATTTTGAGTCCCCTGCGTCTACCAATTTCACCACCCGGGCGGATTGCGAAGACAGCGATTATGGCATATTTTTTCTAGGTTTTGGAGGGACGGAGTGGGGAATAATCAATTGAGCTAACTTGTAAAGTCAGGAGTCAAAAATGAAGTTCAATCAGTATTCAGTCATGCTTTCTATTTTGCTCATGTGCTCAGGCTTGAGTGCATTTGCTCAGTCTTGGCCGCAACGTCCCATCAAAGTGATTGCCCCCTATCCACCGGGTGGCCCCAGTGACATCGTGATTCGCACTGTGGCTGACAAAGTTCAAGCCGCGCTCAAACAACCGCTTGTCATTGAAAACATCCCTGGCGCGGGTGGCAACATCGGCAGCGCTGCGGCGGCCCGCGCTATGCCCGATGGTTACACGTGGTTGATCACCACCGATACAGTCCTCACAGTGAATCCACATGTTTACAAGACCATGGGCTTCAAGTTGGACGATCTCAAGCCAGTGAGCATGCTGACATCCTTCAGTCAAACACTGGTTTGCAATCCAGCGTTGGGCGTTAAAACTTTGAACGAATTGATTGCCAAGTCTAAAACTCAGTCTTTAAGTTATGCATCAGGGGGTGCGGGCGTGCCGGGACATCTTTCAATGGAGTTGTTATTGAACATGGCCGGCATGCAGATGGTCCACATCCCCTACAAAGGGCCAGCACCTGCGGCGCAAGATGTATTGGCCAATCAGGTGCCATGTGGCCTGTTGGCAGGCCCCACCGTTTTGCCGCATATTCGATCAGGCAAATTGGTGGCCTTGGCAGTTTCTGGTCAAGCCAGGTCGCCCTCTTTGCCTGAGATTCCCACCATTGCTGAAGCGGGTGTGAAGGGTTATGACGCCGATTTCAGTTTGGTGATGTGGGCGCCCAAACAAGTTCCGGATGAATTGGTTCAAAAGTTTCGACAAGCATTAATGGATGGCTTGCGTTCGCCGGAAACTGCTGAGCGCTTGAAGGCCACAGATCAAGTTGTCATTGGCAGCACTTCCGAAGAAACAGCGGTACGGATTGCCAAGGATTTCGCAAAGTGGGGCGCTGTGACCAAAAAGATTGGCCTGAGCTTGGAGTAAAACCAAAATCAAGATGCCAGTGCCATCAAACTTCCAAGGTGAATGAGTGCGGCTGCTAAGGCCAATACCAAAGCCACCCATGATCTGGGACGAAGCGCAAAACCGAAAACAACTTGTGTGGGAAATGAAAAGGTGATGGCAGTGCCTGCAGTTTTTAAGACATGCACATCTTTCACTGCTGGGTCTGTGGCCAATCGCATCATGTCGCGACGGCTTCGGTAACGCATGCTGCCAACCACATGCCAACCGGGATCAGGGTGAGTGTTCCAAGAGTCTAAATAGCCGCCCACTTTTCGCATCACCAAAACGGGGTGTCCGCCATATTGAATCAAAACTTTGACGAAACGTGTGCCGTAGTCTTTCAGTAATTCAATGCCGCGCGTAGGTTTGCCCGTCATGGGGTGTGGTACTTCGCCTGGTTGGACGCGCACCAAGTTGACCATCACAAATTCTTTGCCGTCATCATTTTCTAGAAAAGTGCGCAGCACTGCGAGGTCGGTGTAGCTGCCCATCTGGGTGGCTGCAGCCATTTCCAAAAATTTTTCAAGCTCTTGAGCGTTCAATGGGCCGCGCCAGTTGTCGTACCAAAGCCGAAAAAGAACGTAAACCATCAAAGCCACTGGCCAGATCCACCATGCACCCATCATCATGTAAGTCCTTAACTGTTAGTGAATGAGTTATTCAGTTGATAAATTTTCCGCGCATTCTGACCCAGCATCAGCGCTTGATCTGCAGCTGAATAGTTTTCCAAGACTTTCAGAGTGAACTTACGCCATTCGGTATAGGTGCCTGCTAATTCAAGGACAGGCCAGTCACTGCCCCAAATGATTCTGGAGGGCGACCAAATGTCTATCAAGGATTTGCACCATGGCTGGATCATCTCAACAGAACTTGATGCGGGCGCCTCAGTCCAAAGTCCTGACATCTTGCACATCACGCGATTGGGCGAAGTTATTTGGGCCAAATTTTCCATTGAAGTCCTCCAGTGCGCCATGTCATTGAGCTCAATCTTAGGCTTGGCGCCATGATCAACGACGATTTTCAATTCCGGATGAGCTTGGGCGATTTTCAAAATGTTGGAAAGATGCACGGGTTTGATCAGTGCATCCAACACCAATTGGTGCTGCGCCATGGCTGATAAAACAGGTTGAATGGCCGTCTGCAAAATCCAATCAACATCATGGATGTCTTGCAGCATAGGGCGCAGGCCCTTGAGCAAAGGATTGGCGGCACAGATTGCCACTTTGCCGATGGCGTCTGGTGCGAGCATGTCAATCCAACCCACGACACCTTTCACCATGGCGTGTTGATGTGCTTGATTGAGCAAGAAAAGTGTTTCTTCAAACGTGGGTGCAGCCTGAACCAAAACCCCGCCTTCAATGCCGTGGGCTTTGGCATGCTGTTCCCAATCTGAAACTTGCACGTCACGGTAAATCACACCCAGCTCGGGTGTGAGCCATCCGTAGTCGCCACGCGAGAGTTGCCATGCGTGAAAGTGTGCGTCGATCATGGGATATAAAAGGGTGTGGGTGCGTTTTCAGGAATGCAGGCTTCTCGTTGAAGTTGAGTCCAGAAATCTTCAGGGATGGCTTCCTTGGCAGAGGCCCGAGCATCTTGCCATTCTGTTTCATTTCTTGCGCCCAACATCACAATGTGAGTGGCTGGGTGGGCCAATGCAAATTGCAAAGCGGCCGATCGAAGGAGAACGCCATGCGCATCGCAAATGGTTTGAATCCGCATGGCTTTTTCAATCCAAGGCTGTGTCGCGGGCTCGTAGTTAAAAGTCATGGGGCGATCTGCAGAAATTCTGCTCGCCAAAATTCCAGAGTTGAAAACACCGCCCAATGCCAATGCAATCTTTTTCTTAATCAGTTGGGGCATCAGCAGATCCAAGGCCGAGGTGTCTAGCAGGGTGTAACGCCCCGCCAGCATGAGAGCATCCAGATCTGCATTTTTCAAAACATCTAACACGACGCGGTGATCGTTCACGCCCAGACCTGCATGCGTTACCAGCCCTTCACTTTTGAGCTGAGCCAGCTCAGGCAATGTTTCTTCAAGCACCTGCCTAAGTACCTCTGGCGTGGCGGCGCCATGATTGGCTTCATCGATGTCATGAACATAGACCGCATCCAATCGAGTCAGCCCCAGCCGATGCAGGCTGTCTTCTACACTGCGCCGTATGCCGCCGCGAGAAAAATCCCAGTGTTGCACGAAGGGCAGGGTTTCGACATAACCGTGCTGAGAACGAGGGGCAGAAGCAGAGGGGCTTAAAAGACGGCCGACTTTGCTTGAAAGCCTGTAGCTGGGGCGGGCTTGTGCATGGAGCACATGACCCATTCTCCTTTCCGACAAGCCGTGCCCGTAATGCGGGGCGGTGTCAAAGCTGCGGCAGCCATCGTCCCATGCCGCCAGCACAAGGCGGTGCGCTGCTTGCTCGCTCATGGCTTGAAATAAATTACCCAATGGGGCTCCCCCCAGACCGAGTCTGGTGCCATCGGCGCAGGGTAAAAAAGTGTTGTTGTTCATCAATTCAATTTTTGATCTGGCGTCATCCTAGGGCGCATTGAGTCAATTGAGAAGCCTTCTTTCCCAATTGCCACACCAAGGGTAATAACTAGGATGCGAACGCATGAGTTTCAACTAACATGTTAGCCGTACATGTTGAAAAATATACCGCCCCTGCTAAGTCCCTCCCTGCTTTTTGGCCTGGCCAAAATGGGGCATGGCGACATGGTGGCCGTGGTCGATGCCAATTTTCCTGCCGACAGAATTGCCCAAGAAGCGGCCGCCGACTTGGTTCACTTGCCCGGTATCAGTTCAAGTGCGGTGTTGGAAGCCTTGCTGAGCGTCTTGCCCATCGATCGATTCGAAACTCCCAGTGCATGGACCATGCAGGTGGTCGGCGAGCCTCTGGCTGTGCCTGTTCCCGTGCAGGAATTTAGAAAGGCCTTGTTGCAGCAAGGGGAGGCTGCGCCTGTCGATTTGGAGCGATTTGCTTTTTATGCCCAAGCCCGGACTGCACGATTGATTGTGCAAACTGGGGACCTTAGAAAATACGCCAATGTCTTGCTTCGCAAGGGTGTGATTGCCTGCGACTGATGGTATGAATTACGCGCCACCCAAACTCTCATTGCGCGCACGCGCCTATGAAAATTTCCGCCAACAAATTCTGAAGGCCAACGTGGTACCAGGGCAATTTGTTTCACAAAGAGAACTCACCCAGTTGTTGGACATGCCATTGGGAGCTGTTCGAGAACTGATCCCAAGGCTTGAAGCCGAGGGTTTGCTGCGCACAGTTCCTCAGAGAGGTTTGCAAATTGCGCATGTTGATCTGAGCCTCATTCACAATGCTTTTCAATTGCGGGGCATGCTCGAACGAGAAGCAGCCTTGCATTTTGTGAAAACGGTCAGTGATGTTGATTTGCAGTCAATTGAGCAGTCTCATTTGGCCATTGTGAACAGCGCTCAAACAGGGCAGATCACAGACGAACTGTTGGCCGAGGCAACCTCGGTAGACTGGGGCTTGCATGACCTCATGATCGACACCATGGGGAATGAGTTAATTTCTCAAACCTACCGCATCAACAGCCTTCGGGTTCGATTGATTCATTTGGAGAGATCCACTTTGTCGGCTGAAATTCTGTTGCCTGCCATGCAGGAGCATTTGAATCTCATTGCTGCGCTGAAGGCCCGAGACGCGGCACTTGTCGCACAACATTTGGCCTTCCACATTCACAGTGCGCACCAGCGCATTCTGGGACAAGACAGGCGCGTGCAAGTCGAACAGACTGACAAGCACTTGAACCTTCATTTCTCTTCAAACCTACAAACGGAGTTTTCTTGAGCACACCCTTGACCAATGCACGCAATGCCTTTCATGGCATTTGGCCTGCCATGTTGACGCCCCTGGATGCCTCTTTGAACATCGATCACACGAAAATGGCGGCACATGCCAAGGCCTTGATCAAGTCAGGGTGTGGTGGCGTCACTATTTTTGGCACCACCGGCGAAGGCCCTTCTTTCTCATTGCGCGAACGAAAAGAAGCGCTGGAAAAATTGATTGAGAAGGGTGTACCCGCAGAGCGCATCATTGTTTCAAGCAGTTGTGCGGCTTTGGTAGAAACCACTGAACTTTCCCAGCATGCGGTCGATCAGGGTGTGCATGGGTGTTTGATGTTGCCCCCTTTCTTTTTTAAAGGAATCAGCGATGAGGGTGTGGTGAATGCTTATGCACAAGTCATCGATGGGGTGAACCGCAGCAACTGGCGTCTCTACCTGTATCACATACCCCAAGTCATTGCTGTGTCGCTTTCACATGCTGTGATCACAGAGTTGGTTCGCCGTTATCCCAGTATCATTGTGGGGATCAAAGACAGCGGTTGCGATCAGGCCCATTCTGTGAGCTTGGCAAAGGCTTTCATGCCACCTCTCACGGTGTATGTCGGTTTTGAGCCTGACCTCACGACCATGGGCCCATTGGGTAGCACGGGCGCCATCAGCGGTTTGGCAAATTTCATGCCGCGTGTGGTGCATCGAATGGTGCTGGCGTCCAATGCCCCCAATACAGCCCATGATGCGAAGCGCATTCAAGACATCTTGGAACTGCTCAAGCCGCATTCGTTGATGCCTGCCCTCAAAGGGGTGATGGCCGCTTTGAGCCATGACGACACTTGGCTGCGTGTGCGAGCCCCCTTGGTTGCCATGACACCCGGTGTGTATGCTAAATTTGCCGAAGAAGTCAGTGCATTCAAAATTGACCCCTCTCACGAATAACTTTTTTATTTATCCACTCCAAGGAGACAGCTGTGAAATCTACAAAAATTTTCCGTCGTAACTTGCTTGCCGCATGTATTTCTGCGGTTGCCCTTTGTGGCGTCTTGGGTGTTAGCACTCAAGCCATCGCGCAAGCCAAAATACCCATGCGTATTTCCACCCCCGCTGTGCCCGATGATTGGCACGCCAAAATGTGGACGGTGTTCAAAGATAATTTGGACAAATCTGCTGCCAATCAGTTTGATGTTCAGATCAATTTGAATGCGTCACTGTTCAAGCAAGGCACAGAGCCTGCTGCGATGGCTCGCGGCAACTTAGAGTTGTCTTCTATTTCTGCCTTTGACATTGCCAAGTTAGTCCCCGATTTTTCCATCTTCACCGCTGGTTATGTGATTCGTGATCCTGCGCATCAACAAAAAGTTTTCAGCGGACCGATTGGTGAAAGTCTTTTCAAAAATGTGTCGGAAAAAATGGATGTCACCATTTTGTCCACAGTCTATTTGGGCACAAGACAGGTCAATTTGCGCGATGTTCGCAATGTCAAAACGCCTGCCGATTTAAAAGGTGTCAAGTTGCGCATGCCAGGTACCAAAGAGTGGTTGTTCTTGGGTGAAGCCTTGGGAGCTACCGCCACACCATTGGCCTTTGGTGAAGTTTATTTGGGTTTGAAAACTGGCACCATCGATGGACAAGACAATCCACTGCCCACAGTGCGCGCTGCCAAATTTTATGAAGTCACCAAACAGCTGGTCTTGACCAATCACTTGGTGGATGGCATTTTCATTGCTATTTCAAACAAGACTTGGAATGCACTCACGCCGGCACAAAAGCAAAACGTGAAAGCGGCAGCTTTGGCCGCTGCGCAATACAACAATGAAAACCGAATCAAAGAAGAAGGTCAAATTGTTGATTTCTTCAAGAAGGAAGGTCTGCAGGTCACAACACCCGATTTAGAGGCCTTCCAAAAGTCAGTTCAAGACACTTACGCCAAGTCTGAATATGCCAAAACATGGCCCACTGGTTTGCTCGACAGCATCAATAAAACACGTTGATTGTGAAGGGCTTGAAGTGGTTTAAAAAAGCTGCCGACTTGTTCGGCGGCTTCATGTTTCTGTGTTTGTTCTTGACCTTCCTGGTTCAGATCACAGCCCGTTTTGGATTCAACCGACCCTTGCCTTGGTCGGATGAATTGGCTGTCATCCTTTACATCTGGGTCATCTTGTGGGCTGCGGCTTTCATGGTTCCTGAAAAAGAGCAGGTGGTCTTTGATCTCATTTGGAACAGTGTCGGTCGAGAGTCCAGGCGCTGGATGCGCATTGTGGGTCATGCCATGGTGGGCGGCTTAGCGCTGGTTGCAATTCCCGCTAATTGGGATTACGTTCACTTCATGGCCCGAGAATCATCTCCTGTGCTGAGCATCTCTTTTCAATGGGTGTTTTTGCCATTCGTCCTGCTGCTCATTGCACTGGTTGTGAAAAGTGCATGGGCTATTTGGGGCGCCATGCGAGGTGAGGGCCTAGAGGCTCAAGGGATTTCAGGATGAGCATGGCGCTTTATGCCTTGGTGGCAGTGGTGGTGGTTGGCATGTTGCTGCGCATGCCCATTGGGTTCTCCATGTTGATGGCCGGTGTGGCTTATCTGTTGGTGAAAGGCCAAGACCTCGGCTTGGTGGCAGAGCAAGTGAGCAATGGTCTTTACAACAGCTACGTGTTGTTGGCCGTTCCGCTCTTTGTGTTTGCCGCCAACATCATGAACGCAGGTACCGTGAGCGAGCGAATATTTGATTTCTGCCGAATTTTGGTGGGCCGCATGCGCGGTGGTTTGGCGCAGGTCGATATTTTGGTCAGCGTTATTTTTTCAGGGATGAGTGGCAGTGCCATTGCAGATGCAGCGGGCCCTGGTTTGGTCACCATCAAGCAAATGCTCAAAAAACCTGAATATTCACCAGGTTTTGCGGGTGCCGTGGTGGTGGCCAGTGCCACCTTGGGTCCAATCATCCCGCCCTCAATTCCCATGGTCATTTATGCACTGGTTTCCGGTGCCTCCGTGGGTGCTTTATTTTTGGGTGGGGTCGTTCCTGGTCTTTGCATGACGGTGCTCATGATGACCGTTGTGCACTTCATCGCCACCAAACGCAACATGCCCCGTGAAGATCCTATTCCCCTCAAGGAGTGGCCGGCTATTTTGTTCAGAGGTGCCTTGCCATTGTCCATGCCCATTGTGCTTTTGGGCGGTATTTACTCTGGTGCTTTCACTCCCACTGAAGCCGCAGCGGTCGCCGCTTTGCATGCCTTGGTGTTGGCAGCGTTTGTTTTTAGAGCCTTGAGTTGGCGAGCGTTTTGGGGTGTGGTGCTTGAATCCACACGCTCCAGTGCGGTCATCACCATCATTTTGGCGGGCTCGTTCATGTTAAATTACGCATTTACCTCTGAGGGTGTGCCACAAGGCATGGCTGCATGGGTCGACAGCTTGAATTTGAGTCGATTGCAATTCTTGTTCATGGTCAACGCCTTGTTTTTGATCTTAGGCTGCTTTCTTGATGTTTCAGTCTTGCTTTTGGTTTTTGTGCCGATGCTCTTGCCTGCAGCCAAACTCTTGGGCGTTGACCTGGTTCACTTTGGTGTTCTGGTGGTGCTGAACATGATGATTGGTCTCATACACCCTCCGTTTGGCATGTTGCTCTTTGTCACCAAGGCGCTTACCGGCATTCCCATTGGCGACATGATGCGAGAAGGTTGGATGTTCTTGGTCATGTTGTTGGGATTGTTGATCGCCATGACCATTTTTCCCGAAATTGTTTTGTGGTTGCCTCACACCATGGGCTATGGGGTCAAAGGCGCTGGCTGATGTCAATTGGGAATTCTAGGCCCTCAGTGGTTTGCATTGCGAGTTGGAATGTCGACCTCATAGCCTACATTGAGCAGCCCCTGCGCCGCGGCGAAACCCAATTGGCCCCTCAATTTGAACGACTGCCCGGCGGTAAGGGAAGTAACGCTGCCATTGCGGCGGCCCGAATGGGTGCCGAGGTGGGCTTGATTGCAAGAGTGGGGGGTGACGATTTTGGCTTGATGGGTTTAGATCTTTGGCAAAAAGAAGGCATTCACAGCCAGTATGTGGTGCGAGGCCAAGATGAAATGAATGGCACGGCACTCATTTTGGTTTATGCGGATGGCGACAATTCCATTGCTGTGTATCCCGGCGCAGGCGCAGGTTTGTCCACAGACCACGTATTGGCAGCACAAGACATGTTGGCCAACGCCAAGGTGGTCATGGCCTCCTGTGAAGTTCCTTTGCCTGCCACTCAAATGGCATTTGAAATAGCCAAAAAATCGGGTGTTCAAACGCTCCTGAATCCAGCGCCCGCTGTGCCAATGCCAGATGCACTGTGGCCCTTAATTGATGTGCTGACACCTAACGAGGAAGAATTGTTGCAGTTGGCCAATGAGGGAGATGTCCACACGGCTGCGCGTCAATTGCTCGAGCGAGGTGTAGGCGCTGTGGTGGTCACTTTGGGGCCTCAAGGCTGTGCTTTGTTTCGCCTCCATCAGTCTGAGATTCGAACAGCGGGTCATGACATGAAGGTGAAGGACACCATCGGCGCAGGCGACACTTTCACAGGCGCCCTGGCCGCGCAACTCTCGATGGGGTCCGCATGGCATGAGGCGCTTCAATTCGCCAATGCAGCGGCAGCATTGTCGACACTAGCGCATGGTGCTGTGAGTGCCATGCCTCGTCGATCGGTGGTTGAAAATTGGTTGGTACAAATGCTTCGGGCTTGAGTCTGGCAGGGTTAAACGAGTTGCCCAGAGGTCAGCAATGCTTTGACGTCACTGTCTCCTCCTAACAGGACACCGTCTGCGAATACCATGGGGAACGTGGGCCATCCCGTCCAGAGTTTCAAGGCATTTCGCTTTCGCCAATCGCTGAAATAGCTGCCATATTCCAAATAATGATGTTCAATTTTGGCTTGATGAAGTCGCTTGCGGGTGGCACTGCACACGGGGTTTTGCCGCATGCCCACAACCACCACGTGATGTTGAGACAGTGCAGTTTGAACCTCCTCCACGGTGTCTCTGTGATGTGAAGCGATGAGATGTTGGATGGCTGGATGAATTTTGGATTCATCTAAAATATGTCTTGGCATTTGCATTCCTATGAGGTGAAAGTGGGTTTTTAAATTAACGTTGAAGGAGTAAGCCTGATTCTGAAAAAATGACAAGGTCTTCTGGTTAGAAGGATAATCTCATGAATTCAGATCTGACTTGCATTGAATGTCAGCCAACGGTCATTTTCCAACGCGTAACATCATGAACTATCAGACCCTTGAAGACGCCATCGGTAACACGCCTCTTGTGAGATTGCAGCGCATTGCAACTGAAGTCATGGCCCCTAGAGCCAACCTGATTTTGGGAAAACTAGAAGGCAACAATCCTGCGGGTTCTGTCAAAGACCGGCCTGCTGTTTCGATGATCAAGCGAGCAGAAGAACGGGGCGAGATTAAACCAGGCGACACGCTCATCGAGGCCACTTCGGGTAACACGGGCATTGCCTTGGCCATGGCAGCTGCCATCAAGGGCTACCGAATGATCCTCATCATGCCTGAAGATTTGTCAATTGAGCGTGCGCAAACCATGAAAGCGTTTGGTGCAGAACTTATTTTGACACCGAAGAGCGGTGGTATGGAATATGCACGCGATCTTGCTGACAACATGGCTGCACAAAGCAAAGGTCGAATCCTCGATCAGTTTTCCAATCCAGACAATCCTCGAATACATTACGAAACCACTGGACCTGAAATTTGGGCTCAAACAGGTGGTGAAGTCACCCACTTCGTCAGCGCCATGGGGACCACAGGAACCATCACGGGAGTTTCGCGATTTCTCAAAGAAAAAAATCCCAAAATTCAAATTGTGGGTGCCCAGCCTACTGAAGGCTCACGCATCCCTGGCATACGCAAGTGGCCACAAGAGTATCTGCCCAAAATTTACAACCCCATCCATGTCGATGAATTGATTGACGTGAGCCAGGACGACGCTGAAGACACCTGCCGGCAATTGGCCCGAGAGGAAGGTTTGTTTGCAGGTATTTCAGCGGCAGGCGCCTGTTGGGTTGCGCAGCAAATCGCAGCGCGCGAAAAAAATGCAACCATCGTGTTTATCGTATGCGATCGCGGTGATCGTTACCTTTCTACTGGAGTGTTTCCCGCATGATTGAATATCGTTTTTGCCCATGCTGTGGTGCAGCACTTTCTTGGTTGGCTCAGATGGAAGACGGCGGTGAAAAACTGCGTCTGCGTTGCACCGCGTGTGAATTCACCCATTGGAACAATCCAACCCCTGTTTTGGCAGGCATTGTGCAAGTTGGCAATCAAATTTTGCTCGCTAGAAATGCCGCATGGACAGGCCGTAAATTTGCATTGATCACGGGTTTCATGGAGGCTGCTGAAACGCCCGAAGAGGGCATCTCTCGAGAGATCAAAGAAGAAACTAATTTAGACGTCAGTGCCTTGAAATTGATTGGTGTATATGACTTCCAGCGAATGAACCAAGTGATCATCGCCTACCACGCTGTGGCGTCAGGCAATGTGAAGTTGTCACCCGAATTGGCCGAGTATCAGATGTTTAATTTCGATGAACTCGTGTGCTGGCCTGCTGGAACAGGTTATGCATTGGGTGATTGGCTTCGAACTCAAGGCATCGAGCCCAAATTCATGACTTGGGAAGAACGAGATGCCCAAGGTCGAGTTGCTTCTTGATGCGCCAGCCAGAAAAATTAAACTATCACGGAGACGGTATGAGCTTAGCGTTTGACATGGAGTTGGACACTTGTGGGCTGAATTGCCCCTTGCCCATTTTGAAAGCCAAGAAGTCATTGACGGCCATGCAGTCGGGGCAGGTTCTGAAGGTGCTGTCCACCGACCCTGGCGCACCTCGAGATTTTGAGGCATTTGCAAAACAAACGGGCAATGAATTGATGTTGCAAGAAACCGATGGCGATCGTTTTTTGATTTGGATGAAGCGTCGCTGAACTTCAGCGGATGCGAATCAAATGCTATAGCTTCAGGGTCTTCAAATAAGCTCTGAAGGACTGGCCTACTTGAGGGTGTTGCAATGCCAATTCCACGGTAGCTTCTAAGAAGCCTTCCTTGCTGCCGCAGTCGTAGCGCTTGCCTTCATATTCAAAGGCATACACCGATTCACGCAACATCAGTCGCGCAATGGCATCAGTGAGTTGAATTTCTCCGCCAACGCCAGTGGGTTGATTTCTAATTTCCTCAAAAATTGCAGGCGTCAAAATATAGCGTCCCGCAACACCCATGCGCGAGGGGGCCACATCGGGATTTGGTTTTTCGACAATCTTTTCAATGTGAATAAGTTGTTGGCCCGCGGGCTGTCCAGCCACGATGCCATAGCGTTTAACCTGGTCTGCAGGAACCTCTTGGACAGCCAGTATGGAAGCACCCTGTTGTGCATAGGCTTTGACCATTTGCGCCATGACGGAGGCTCCCCCCTCTTGTCCGACCATCAAGTCATCGGCCAACAACACTGCAAAGGGCTCGTTGCCCACCAAGGCTTCAGCGCACAACACTGCATGGCCAAGTCCCAGGGAGCGAGGCTGGCGCACATAAGCGCAGACCATGTCTTCGGGTTGAACTGAACGAACCAACGCCAGTAGCTCATCCTTGTGAGCGGTTTCAAGCTCGGTTTCCAACTCATAAGCCGTGTCAAAGTGATCTTCGATGGCGCGCTTGCTTCGACCGGTTACAAAAATCATGTGACGGATACCCGCGGAGTAGGCTTCTTCTACGGCATATTGAATCAGCGGTTTGTCCACCACAGGGAGCATCTCTTTGGGCGCGGCCTTGGTCGCTGGTAGAAATCGAGTTCCCAATCCTGCGACTGGAAAGACTGCTTTGCGGATGTGGGACTGTGCGCTCATTTGGATCTCTCGAAGGGTTGATTTCAAATTGAAACTAACAGATTCATTTGACAAGCATATTTCAAGTCCGGGACTGCGTTGTTTCTAGCTGCCGCAATTGAGATTGAAGCTTGGTCAAGGTGGCTTCAAAATCAGTCACGCGTTTCCGCTCTTGGTCAATCACGGCTGGCGGTGCTTTGGCCACAAAGGCTTCATTGCTGAGCTTGCCATGGGCCTTGCCGATTTCACCTTCAAGCCTCGCCACCTCTTTGCTGAGGCGAATCTTTTCTGCGGCGACATCGACTTCCATGAACAAGCACAGACGGGCTTCGCCTACCACGGCCACGGGTGCTGCAGCTGCAGCTTTTGTCCAATCTGCTTCATTGTCAAAAATTTTGACTTCGTTCAGTTTGGCCAAGGCTTGCAACACGGGACCAGCAGTCTTCATGAAGTCTGAATCGCCCAGCACAAACAAAGGCAATTTGGTGGCAGGTGAAACACTCATCTCACCGCGCAAATTACGACAAGCATCAACCCAATTTTTTAGCTTTGCGACATGGGCTTCGGCGACTTCATCAATGCGATCAGGTTGTGAAACGGGGTAAGCAGCAATGCTGACGGATGGCCCCGCACGGCCCGCTACTGGCGCTACTTTTTGCCACAATTCCTCCGAGATAAACGGCGTAATAGGGTGAACCAAACGAAGAATGGTTTCTAAGGTGCGAATAAGTGTGCGACGTGTGGCGCGCTGCTGAGATGCATCTCCGGTATTGATTTGCACCTTGGCAATTTCCAAATACCAATCACAGAATTCGTTCCATACAAAGTCATAAATGACATTCGCCACGTTGTCCAAACGGTACTCGGCAAAGCCTTTGGCCACATCGGCTTCTACGCGTTGAATTTTTGAAGTGATCCAGCGATCGGCTTGGCTGAAGCTCATGTAGCCATGGGCAGGGCCTCCCACTGCACATTCGGCCTTGGTGTGTTCTTTAAGGCCGCAATCTTGACCTTCACAGTTCATGAGAACAAAGCGTGTGGCATTCCAAAGTTTGTTGCAAAAGTTTCGATAGCCTTCACAGCGTTTGCTGTCAAAGTTAATGCTTCTGCCCAAGGATGCCAAGGCTGCAAAAGTGAAGCGCAAAGCATCGGCACCGTAAGCAGGAATACCTTCTGGGAATTCTTTTTGCGTGTTCTTTCGCACCTGGGGAGCGGTCTCGGGTTTGCGCAAACCCAGCGAACGTTTTTCCAGCAAGGGTTCTAAGGAAATGCCATCGATCAAGTCCACAGGGTCAAGCACATTGCCTTCAGACTTGCTCATTTTCTTGCCTTGAGCATCGCGCACCAAGCCATGGATATAGACGTGTTTGAAAGGGACGCGACCTGTAAAGTGCGTGGTCATCATGATCATTCGAGCGACCCAGAAGAAGATGATGTCGTAGCCTGTGACCAATACCGATGAGGGCAAGTACAAGTCGTAGTCTTGTGTTTTTTCAGTGCCGGCAGTGTCTGATGCGCTTAAAGCTTCGGGCCAGCCCATGGTGGAGAAGGGCACCAGTGCTGACGAATACCAGGTGTCAAGCACATCCTCATCGCGCTTGAGTTTTTTGCCGGGGCCATTGGCATCTGCTTGGGCTTGTGCTTCAGCTTCTGACTTGGCCACATACACATGACCTTCTTCGTCGTACCAGGCAGGAATTTGATGGCCCCACCAAAGTTGACGTGAAATGCACCAGTCTTGAATGTTGTTCATCCACTGGTCGTAGGTGTTGACCCAGTTCTCGGGCACAAAACTCACTTGGCCGGAGTGCACCGCGTCAATGGCTTTTTGCGCAATGCTCTTGCCTGTTGGATCTTGAGGACTGACCTTGTTGACGGCTACAAACCACTGGTCTGTGAGCATAGGCTCCACCACCTGTCCGGTGCGCGCGCAAATGGGCAGCATCAGTTTGTGAGGCTTGATTTCAACCATCAGACCTTGCACTTCCAAGTCTTTGATGACGGCTTTCCGAGCCACAAAGCGGTCCATGCCTTGGTAGGCTTTGGGACCATTCTCGTTCACGGCTGCTGTGAGCGTAAAGATGGTGATCAGGGGCAGGTTGTGACGCATGGAGCATGCGTAGTCATTGGCATCGTGAGCGCCAGTGATCTTCACGCATCCAGAGCCAAATTCACGGTCGACAAAGTCGTCCGCAATGATCGGGATCTGACGATCGCACAACGGCAGATCTACTTTTTTGCCGATCAAATGTTTGTACCGATCGTCTTCGGGGTGAACGGCTAAGGCACCATCGGCCAACATGGTTTCCGGACGGGTGGTGGCAATGGTCATGCCTTTTTGCATCTCGCCGTCAATGAGCTGAGGGCCGTCTGCGAACGGGTACAAGATGTAATGCATCTTGCCGTCGGCTTCGGTGTTTTCTACTTCCAAATCGGACACCGCACTTTGCAACACTGGATCCCAGCTGACCAAACGCTTGCCTCGGTAAATGAGGCCTTGCTCGTACAGATGCACGAAAGTTTCGGACACTACTTTGGACAACTTGTGGTCCATGGTGAAGTACTCGCGCGTCCAGTCCACGCTGTCACCCATGCGGCGCATTTGCTCGGTGATGGTATTGCCCGATTGTTCTTTCCACTCCCACACTTTGGAGACAAAGTTTTTGCGCGCTTCAGCGGGTGTAGGGCCCATGTCATGCCGGCTGATGCCTTGGCCTTGCAATTGGCGCTCCACCACAATTTGTGTGGCGATGCCCGCGTGGTCGGTACCTGGAATCCAGGCCGTGTTGAAGCCCATCATGCGGTGGTAGCGTGTGAGGCTGTCCATGATGGTTTGGTTGAATGCATGGCCCATGTGCAGAGTGCCAGTCACATTGGGGGGTGGCAATTGAATGGCAAAACTGGGCGCGTCTGCTTGAGGCTGTTGACTGCCTCGATGGCCTGCAATGCCATAGCCGCGTTTTTCCCACTCAGGACCCCAGTGAGCCTCTAGTGCAGCTGGCTCAAAGGACTTCGACAGGCTTTCAAGGCCGGGTTGCTGGATCGCGGAGATGGACTCGTTGCTCATGGGCTGGGTATTGAGAGATTGCCAAGTGGCAATGTCATGAAAGGACTAAAGCCATCATTTTACTGGGCTAGCACCCAGTTTTCGAGGGTCAAAACAGGATAGGGCTTAGTTCTTTGCCGATTCAATGCAATCTCGGAGAATTGTCGCATCCCCAACCTGATTCGCCAATAGCAAAATAAGCCGCATATTGAGTTGCTCCGATTGCTCTGCGCTGAGGCCGTCATGCGCATTCAGCAATTGCTCATAAAAGCCATCGGCGTCTAGGAAGTTCAGTTCTGTTTTCATCGTAGTGAGTCCGAATTGAATCAAAGGCACAAAGAAGTGGCCACAGCGGCAATCAAATCGCCGTTCACACCTTTGCCGGTGTCTGCCAAATAACCATCGGGTCGAATCAAGGCCCACCCACCCACTGGCACTGTTGTGCATGCGCTTTGCAAATACCCTTGCTTGTCCCAAATATGCTCGCGGGCTTGTGCGCTGTCGCCTTTGGCAAGAACTTGCACGCATCGGACCGGTAGGCCAGAGGCGCTCAGCTCTTGAAGTCGATTGAGCGACGCTTGGGATTGCTTGCCAAAAACCAAAATCAGCAAGCTGCCATCAGCCCATTGCAACAGGTCATTCAGTGCCCCCGTTTTGCCTGGACCCCATTGGATCTTCACGTTTTGCACAGAACTTCCACCGTTCGCACCACAGACCCTAGAACCTCGGTAAGTGTTGGCAATTGCCATCCGGCCTGTGTTGACCAAGGATCTTGCAAATGGAAACTGCTTGGCCAAGCTGATGGTGGCTTTTCTAAAGGCGCGTTCAATGCCGTCCGAAGGTCTTAAAAATCGGGCTGTGCGGCGCGTGACTTTGACATTTTCTTGCGCAGCTTCAAGACGCTCATCGTTGTAACTTTCAAGCAACTCTTCGGCTGCATGTCCGCGCAGCACAGCGGCCAGTTTCCAAGCTAAATTGTCAGCATCAGCCACGCCTGTGTTGCCACCGCGTGCGCCAAAGGGATTCACAATTTTGGCAGTGTCACCCATGAAAAACACACGGCCCATGCGCAAGGTGTTCAGACACTGACTTTTGTAGGCATAAGGGCCGACCCATACAATGTCGACCCTCACGTCCGTGCCAAACTGACGCTCTAAGCGTTCGCGTACCACGTCTTCTCGGCTGATGTACGCAGCATCAGCGTTGGGTTCCATTTGATAGTCAATGCGCCAGACATCATCTGCCATGAGGTGCTGCCAAACCGCTCTGTTTTCATTGAAGGGGGCTTCAATCCAGGTGTGTCGCTCTGTGGGCGGGTGTTTGTCAAAACGCACATCGGCAATGCACCAACGGTCATCGCCTTTTTTGCTTTCCATGCTCACGCCCGTCCAAGCGTGAAAGGGCGTGTGGGAACCCGTCGCATCAATCACATGGTCGGCTTGCAGTTGGTAGGTGCCCTCGGGCGTCTCTACGCTGAGGGTTG
>Ga0114974_10000707_pt1 | contig 27532 bp, 52 predicted proteins | sample S_130206_EF_Meta_FD_87318 | JGI IMG/M metagenome (GOLD analysis project Ga0114974, IMG submission 87318) | Freshwater microbial communities from Lake Simoncouche, Canada to study carbon cycling - S_130206_EF_MetaG | ecosystem: Environmental > Aquatic > Freshwater > Lake | place: Lake... | reverse complement strand
GAAAATCAACCCGTAAAAAACTAATTTTTAACATTATTTTATTAAATTTTAATTGTAAATCAAAATGATACAAATAGCGGAATGTTGATTTTATTGGCTTGGCAAGTTTATTTAAAAAAAACGCATTAAAGCCGTAAAAAAATTAAAAAAGGGCTTGACATGTTATTTTTTTTTATTAAAATGTTTAGCAAGTGGGGAATGTCTAAGAAAGTTCCACCTTAAGGCACAGTTAGACCAGTTAGCTTTCTGTAAAAAAGCAATTTTATTAATAAAAAACGGAAAAAATATGGAAAATCAAATCGAAATAATTAACGAAAATCAACGCGATGTCGAATTGCTTGAAAAAAATCGCAAAATAAATTTGCAAAAATTATTCACGCCCGAGGGCATGGATTTAATAATTGCAGAAATTCAAAAAGAGGTAGCAGATTTTACGGCTGATATTGCGACAAAAGAGGGTCGAGCAAAAATAATTTCGATGGCCGCTAAAATAGCAAAATGCAAATCTCCGATTAAAAATCTTGCTTCAGAATTAAAAGAAGAATCGAAAAAATTAATTGATGGCGTCAATTCTCAGTGGAATCGATACGAAAAGGCAATGGACGATTTACGCGATGAGGTAAGAAAGCCCGTCGATGAAATCGAAGAAAGAGAAGCAAAAATTTTGAAAGAAAGACAAGATCGTTTAAATGATCTTGAATATTACAAAAATGCTAATTCGTGCAGTATTGAAATTGATGAAAAAATTAAATTTTTTAAAGAAATTAGAAAAAAAGTTGAAGAACTTAGCGTTTATGATTGGGGTGATTTTAACTTTAAAGCTGAAACATTGTCGCAAGAAGTAATTTTGATTTTAGAATTAAAAATTGCCGATTCTTTAAAACAAAAAGAGCAAGAATTTGAACTTGCACAACTTAAAAAAGAAAAAGCTGAACGCGAAAAAAAAGATGCAGAAAAAGCTGAGTTGGCACGAATTCAAGCCGAGAAAAAAGCCAAAGAAGAAGCTGAAAGATTGGCGATTGAAGCGGTTGAAAAAGAGCGTCAACGCGTCGCCGAAATTGCAAGAATAGAAGCGGAAGCTAACGAAAAAAGAGAGGCTAATAAAAGACATAGAAATAAAATTGAAAAAGAAGCAATTTTAGGTCTTTTCGACCATTTTAAAAACACTTCTTTTGATGATATTACCGAACTACACGCGAAACAAATTATTGAAGCAATTTCTAAAAATCAAATTCCAAATTTAACAATAAATTATTAAAAAAATTATTTGCAATTTAATTTAAGATACTTAAAATTTAAGCACCACACTCAAACCCAATTTTTAAAAACAAAACGGAAAAATTATGACAATTCAACAAACACAAAAAGGCGAGGGCATTTATTTTAACATGTCAGCCGAAGAATATTTTGCACTCCCTTATTTTTCACGATCGCTTGCTCAAAAGGTAAGATTCAGCGGACAAGAAGCGGAATATTATATTAAAAATCCGACGAAAGAAACGCCGGCAATGGAACTCGGAACCGCTCTTCATTCGTTATTTCTTGAGCCTGAAAAATTCAATGCGACTTATGTAAAAAACCCGTCGATTTATCACGAAAAATTTCACGGAAAAAAAATAATTCAAACGGTTGATGATTTGAAGCCATATCTTGAACAATTTGGTTTAAAAAAATCGGGTAAAAAAGAGGAATTAATTGAAAGCGTGCGTGCTTATTTGAACCCCGCTGAAGTTGTGATTTGGGACGATGTGAAAGCAAATTTTGAGCGTGAAGTTATCGCTTTGAATCAAAAAGTTTTAAGCGATGATGATTTTACTAATCTTGAAAATATTTGCGATAAATTTAATGAATCCGATAATTTGCACTATTTGCTTCAAAATGGTCGGTCCGAAGTCGCAATAATTTGGAAAGATAAAACGGGCATTATTTGCAAATGCAGGCTTGATTATATTCAACCCGATGCCGTTATTGATGTAAAAAGCTATTCGATTAAAGATTTTAACACGCCACTTATTGATCAACTTCGCAAAAAAACGATATTTAGCTACTACAATTTGCAATATGCTATATATGCAGAAGCCTTAGAAACCGCAATTAACGCAATAAATTTGGGGCATGCAGAAATTCACGGCGAAACCGATCAAGAATGGATTGATGCATTTTTAAAAAATCCAAAAAAACAATTTGTAATTTTATATGTGCGAACTTCCGCACCTTACCAAATGCAAGCCCTAGAGCTTAGACCGTCGGAAGTTGAGGGAGCTGGTGAAAATGCTTATTTTTTAGTAGCTTTGCAAATTTGGCACGGATCTCTTGCAAAATATAAACATTTTTTACAAACTGGCAAATGGCTTGGCGAAAATGAAATTGCGGTATTACGCGATGAACACGCCCCAAACATCATGTGGCAACAATCGTTGGAGGATTAAAAAATGCTTTACATTTGTCTTTTAAAAAAAGGCGGGGTTTTTGAAGCCGAAACTAAGCGTAAGCTTACGGCTTCAATGATTCAACATTATATTGAAAGAGATTGCGAACCCGAGCAAATCCAATCAATTTTTTGCATTTTAAAAAACGAAAAAACAAAAGAATTTTGTCAAAAAGTTATTGCAAAAATACAAGAAATTGTTGATGAAGAAGTTGCGGAAGGTCGCAAAATTTCTAATCAAGAATATTGCGAAAGAATCGAAATTCAAAATGATTATTATTCAAATTTAATTTAAAAATTATGGAACCCGCAATTTTATTTTTATTAATGCTAGCATTATTTGAATTAAGTAAATTAACTTGGTAAATATGACTTATTTTGAGAAAATTGAGATTGAAAATTTTGCAGAAATTAAAATTGCTGGTGTTTGTTCTATGGAAGCAGGCACCAGTTTCGGCGGTTTTGGTGCTATAATTTCCGAAAATGGTATTGAACGCAATATTTTTGGCGGATCTAGCTTAGCAACTAAAAATCAAATGGAGTTGATGGCTTGTATTCAAGCCCTAGAATCACTTTCGCAAAAGTCAAACGTTATTATTCGAACAAATTCAATTTATTTAATTGAAGGCATAACGCGGTGGATAAATGGCTGGAAAAAAAACGGGTGGATCACAAAAAGCGGTGAACATGTCAAAAACAAAACTTTTTGGATTGAGTTGGAAAAAGTTGCATCAAAACACCAAATTACATGGAAACTAATTTTTGATCAAGGGAAATTAGCATTTGAATTGGCTGAGAAAGCCAAGGAAGCCGAAAAAATTAAATATAAACAATCTTTAATCAAAAAATAAAATGGCAACGATCGGGTTAATAATTATTATAATTTGGTGGAATCCACAAAAACTCTTTAATTATTATGTCGAAGAAACTAAAAAAGAAATTGCCGAAATAGAAAAAAATAAAAAGGTTAAAAATGTCGATTGAACTTTACAGAGATTTATATCAAGAGCGTGCGGGAATATTACAATTTGATGCGGGATTGTCTCAAAACGAAGCAGAAGAAAAAGCTTTAATTGAAATTACAAATCTTTGGCTTGACAAAGTAAAATTAAACCTTACCGAGCCAAAAACTTATAATTTAATCACAAAATTTAAACGAGAAGTTTTAAAATAAAGTTATATTTTTCTTGCGTCCCGCCTTCTTTTTTTCAACTTTTATTTTCAAATCTTTGCACAATAATTTTAAATTATTGAAGCCGATCCGCAATTGCTTTGATGCACGCGTTAAACCAATTTGTAAAATTAAATTTTCGATTTCTTCTTGTGTATATTTTTTCATATTTTTAAGTTAATTGTTAATATGATCGCATGCATCATCGTAATCTTTACTGCATGCGTGTTGATAATAATTTTCAACGGTTAAATTATCATTTTTTGTTTGAAAATGTGATAAGAAACTAAGCGAAATTATTGCAAATAAAATTAAGATTTTAATCATTTTTGAAAGCCCCCGTTTCTTTTTTGAAAGATTCGTTATATTTAAATTCAGCACGAAGTAAGATTAAAGACCCTTCATTGCCGTTTCTTGCTTCAGTGAGTAGCTTGAGCCAATGATTTTTTTCATCATCATTACTTGCCCAGCCGATTTCAAGAGCTTCTTGAATTTTTGAAAAAAATATTTCATTATCTTTAATTCCTTGTATTTTCTTATCAATATCCCAAAGATATTTGTTTAAAATTTCGACCTCCTTTGCTTTTGAGTCTCTTATGTTTGCGACGGTTTCGCGTTCGTTTTTTAAGTTTTGAAAGTTTTTCATATTTTTTTTAATTTAAGTTAATATTTGAAATAAAACTTTTTTATTTCGTTAAAAAGATAATATAATTTTAATTTATTATTGTCAACAATTATTTTAAAATTATTTTCGGGCTAGAGTTTCAAGGCTTCAATCATATTAAATAAAAATTATTGCAATTTAATTTCTAAGCCATAAAATTAAATTCGAGGTTAAATTTATTTAATCTTTTTTTATTAAAATTAAAACGGAAAAAATTATGAAAAATAACGAAATGTCGGCAGAAATGCCGATGCAAGACGCAACCCCCGCGGTCGCAGTTGAACAAAAAAAACCTGAAAAATCGGTTGAAATTCAAAAATATGAAATCGATAAAAAATTTGAAATTCAGCAACAAAAACTTGAAGAAGCAACGCAAATTGTAGTCGGACGCTATAATTTGACTGCGATTTCTATGCTTGCCGAAAAATTTTCTAAATGTAGCGATATGATCCCAAAAGATTTTCAAAATAATCCTGAAAAATGCTTTGCGGCGATTTATAAAGGTGCTACTCTCGGGCTTGACGCCTTTACTTCGCTTCAAAAAATAGCGGTAATTAGTGGACGGGCAACAATTTGGGGCGACACCGCTCTTGCGGTTGTCAGAAATTCAGGATTGCTTGAAAAATTCGAAGAAACTTTAATTGAAGAAAATGCTAATATGATTGCTCGTTGCGTCTTGAAAAGAATCGGCGAGAAAGAATATATTAGCGAATTCACGCAAGCGGACGCCTTGAAAGCGGGTTTGTGGGGCAAAAATGTTTGGGCTTCTTATCCAAAGAGAATGCTTAAATATCGTGCTAGAGCTTACGCCCTTCGCGATATTTTTCCCGATGTCTTAGAAGGCTTGTATTTAAAAGAAGAAATAGAAGAATCCGACAATTTTGACAAAAAAATAAAAACTGTGTCAAAATTAGATAATTCAATCGTTTCTGATCAAGATTCGAAAGCTTTGAACGATGCTCAGCTAAAACTTTTTTCAAAAAAAAATGATAGTTAAAAAATTAATAAAACCGCTTTCGGTCAATGAATGCTGGCAGGGTCAACGATTCAAGACTAAAAAATATAAAATTTATGAACAAGAATTATTGTTGACTTTGCCCGCCTGTAATTTACCCCCTGCCCCTTATTCAATTTATTTTGAATTTGGATTTAGCAATGTCTTGAGCGACTACGACAACCCAGTCAAACCGCTTCAAGACATTTTACAAAAAAAATATCAATTTGACGATAAAGAAATATTCGAAGCCCGCATTGTGAAAAAAAAGGTCGCAAAGGGTCAAGAATACTTTATTTTTAAAATAACAACTTTTACTTCAACTTTAAATTAAAAAATTATGTCAACTAAAATTCAAAATAAAAATGCTTCGGTCGAAAATGAAAATTTGGTCGCAATTATCAAAAATGAAGTGGTTCAAAATGCTACTTTGACAATATTCGAGGAAATTTCTAATCTCGAAAGCATGACAATTCTTTCTGAAATAATCTCGGAAGAAATTGCGGTTGAATTCATGCATCAAAGCTTCATGACTCAACAGCTCGAGCTAACCGATTTACAAAAAGAAAAGCTTTTAAATTTCTTAAAAGTTGTGGTTGAAAAATCAAAAAGTCGTTATTTGGCTCAAATCAATAAAGACAAGCGGACTGAAAGAGTTTCTGACATTGTTCAATTAAATCTTGTCGGAATTTTAGAAGAAATGTTGTCGGGACTTGCTCAAGAAGTCAATCGCGGTGCATTAATAAATTGCGTCGCCGTCGCCGCCGATACGAAAAACGATAAGTTTAATAAAATTGAGCTTCAAGCATACAAAACCGCCGGCGATATTACAATCCCGACGCGATGCTTGCTTGTATCGACAAATTGTTTAGACATCATTAAAAATTCAATTGAAAATAATAACGAATAATTTATGGCAAAAGCAACAAAAATCGACAAAGAAATCGGTCAAAAGATTGAATTTCATCGTTTGTTAAAACGAAGAAGTCGGAAATGGCTTGGCGATAAGATCGAAAGATCTTATCATCAAGTCCAGAATTATGAATATGGCAAAAATAGGGTCTCGGCGTCCACCCTCTTGGCGATTGCCGAGGCTTTAAAAGCTCCAATTACAAATTTTTTTCCAAACAAGAATGATAAATAAATTTATAAATTTTGTTTCTTTTTGGCACAATAAATTTTATTCATCGGCGACTTTTAGGGTCGCTGATGATAAAGTGGTGGTGTGGAGAAGGTATTCGAGAATTACATTTGAAGCGAAATATTTTTTAAAAGGTTGGGAAGAATATTTGCAAGAAAATGTTTCGGAACAAAGGAAATTAAGAATTATTAATTTGCTAAAAAAATATAAATCCGCGATTGAAAGAGAAATAAAATATTTTCGTTAAAAAATTATTCGCACCAATTTTTAGTTTTTTTATCGCCAAAATACGCCACAGCCAAGCCCTTTTTGATTAAATCATCGCCTAAATCATTTTTTTCAATCATAATTTTTGCTACGATTCGACCGCCATATTTATCCCATTTTATTTCTGAAAAATTAATTTTTTGATTATTTTTTTTTGCATTTTCAAAAGCATTTTTTATAAATATTGTAGCTTTTTGAGCCAAAATATTTTCTTTTTGACATTTTGCACGCCCGCCCTTTTCGGGTGTATCGACCCCTTTCATTCGGACCGATAAATTTAATTCTTTTGGCAAAAATTCATTTGCAATTTGAATGGTGTCGCCGTCAATTACTCTTAGAACTTCCCAATTGTAAATTTTTGGCTCTTCAGCTTGTGCGTTGACAGTTCCAGTAAATAAAAAAAATAAAATAAAAATAATCATGAGTTTCTAAAAAAAATAATTAAAATTAAAACGGTAAAAAATATTAAATAAAATGTTGTGATAAAAAGAAAAAACATAATTTATAAAAGTTTTTTCTTCCAAATGCCGTCTTCAATGTATCCATAACCCACTTGAAAGCGATTTTTTTTAAATGTAAAACCGAGGTGAACGCACCCTTTATCTTTTTCCATCAAAATTTGATCAAATACAATTCCAGAACTTAAAATTAAATCACAAATTTCTTGTAAAGTTTTTGGTATTTTTTTATTTGGATTTTTTAATTTTTCTTCGGGCGTCAATTCAACCGCAATAACATCAATTGCTAAGCCTTGGCAGTGTGCCGAGGTCGGAGAGCCACCAACTATTTTATTTATTTTTTGCGAGCGAAAAACATTGCTTGCTTTTAAAATAAAACCAGTTTTATTGGTGATTTCTTGAACATTGTCCGCAAGAAGCATTAAACCTGTGAGTGCCGAAGCTGGCGGAACATTTGAAATTTTATGTTTAACTGCTGTATTTGAAAACCAAAAAAAAGTGTAATCGTAATTTTTTCTTTTTAAATCAGCTATATTCAGCATTTTATTTTTTGACATTTATTAAAAAAAATAATTTAAAGATAATAAGCCAGCAATAGTCAACCCCAATTCATCATTTGGGGCGACTATTGCAGTTGCAACCGCTATATTTTTAGCATAAAAATAATTAAGATTCAAGCCAAAAATTATTGCATGATTAATTTTTCTTTTCGTAATTGTTTTTTCTAATTTAACATTTGAAATAAAAAATGCGGGGTTAAATTTGCCAAATTTATAACCAAACGACATTGTGTCGGCAGTTAATCGGCTTTTGAGTTCGTAAGCTTTGCCATCTATTTTATTTTTAATAAATTCTTTATTAACAAAATTTGAAATTCGATTTGTTTGAATTGTTGCCGTTAAATTTTTAATGTTTGTAAAATATCCAATCGACGCCGTCGGCAATATTTTTTCTTTCAAATAAAAGGATTTATCATTTTGTTTTTGATATACTGCCCCAACGCTTAAATAAGGATTTGCAAAAGAATTTTTTGAGAAAAAAAATAATAAAATTATTAAAATTATTCGCATAAATTTTGTTTTAAACATTTTAAAATTTTTATGGTTTCAAAAGCCCAATCTTTGAAAAGTGGTGGAAGTGATGCAATTCTTTTTTGCTCATTTTTATCAAAATTTTCAAGCCTTGGATAATCGGGAAAGGCATCAATATATTGTTGAAGTTGTTCGTGCGAAAGGCTTCTATTTAAGTTCTTGGAGCAAGAAGTCGTTATCAAGATCATCATTAAAATTATAATCAATTTTTTGTTTATTTTTAGCATTTTTTAAAGTTTTTTTTAGTTGTTCAATTTTTTCGGTGTGAATTTTTAAATCATTTTCTTCAATTATTTTTAAATTTTGAAGCTCTGATTTGCAATCTTTAGCGTCTTTTACAAAATTTAAAATAGGAGTTAAAATTGCAATAATTAGCACAGTAATTGTGTAAAATATAATTTTATTTTTCATTGTTTTTTTCAATTATTTTTTCTAATAAATTTCCCGAATATTTAATATTTTTTAATAAATGTTGATATTCTTTTTCTTGTTTTTTCTCAATTTTTAAAGCTAAAAAATAAACATAAGCAACAACAATTGCTAACCCAAAAGAAAATAAAAATTGTGATAAAAAAATATAGATCATATTATTTTTTGATTGGCAATTGTTTGCGAAATTTGTTTAATAAATATTTTGCATCTCCGCACGGGTGTTCATTCCATGAAAGCAAATGAATTGTGTAAATTAATTTTTGTGTTTCGTTTTTTACTGCGGTTAAAAATAAATATTTTGCTTGACCGTTTTTAAAATGAACTGATTTTAATAAAAGATTTTCGATCGTTGGAAAATCTTCAATTTCAAATTCTGGCAAATAAACCTTTTCAACATCTTCTTGCTTTGATAGCGTTTCAAGCCACGAATAGGTGGCGTTGTCAACCGAATAGTCGCCGGCAAATGGAAATTTTTCATTAGATAAATCAACAATGCAGTTTTTTTTATTTAACAAAAAATCACAAGAATAAATTTCTTTAAATTTTGCATAAAAATTCGTTTTTATCTCTGTTGAAATTGTTGAAATTCCGAGAGCATTTTTATCACCGCATTTTGTTAAAATTTTTATAATATTTTCTTTTATTTTATCATCTTCAATATTATCGAGATGAATAGAATTATCGTTATATTTTAGAACACCAACCGCAAAAACAAAAGTCGAAATAAAAAATAACAATATTGAAATTGTAAAAAATCGATATTCCCGCAGGAATTTAATTAAATTAAAAATAATGTTAATTTTTGTTAGAAATTCAAACATTTGTGTATACATTTTTTAATTTTATCACTTCATTCGGTGAGTAAGCCTCATCCGTTGGAATATTGTATTTTCCAGTCGAATTCATATTAAAGACTAAATGAGACGAGCATACTCTTTCTGATTCTTTTTTATTTAACTTAGCAAAAATTTTTCTTTGAAAAGATATTGGTAAAATTTTCTCAAAAATTTCTGCGGTCAATACAAATCTTGAATAGCCATATTTTTTTCCAACTTGTCTAATTGCATCTTGAATGCCAAGCTTTGCCTGCTCTGGCGTCATGCCAGTGAAAAACATTTCAATAAAATTTTGTTTCATGAAATAAACATCTTGAGAAAAATATAGATCGCCGTATTTTGTAATTTCGACTGGTCTATATTTTCCGCCATGAAATCCCTGTTCACTAAGCATAAATGAGCAACTTTTTTCAGTTCGTTTAATTTCGTAAGCAATTGCGACATGTTGCGGGGCTATGTCATTGTGGCTTTGTCGGGTGAAAAACGGAACCAGTTGAACGAAAAATCCTTTGCGATAAAAAGCTAAAACAGTTCCTTCTTGGATATTTTCAAAAATGTTTTGCAGGTTTTCAATTCTCATTTTTTTCAGTGTTTTTAAATTTTTTCTCGAATATAGTTGAGCCGACAAGAGCGACGCCACCATAGATTAAATCACGAACTAAGCCAGAATTATTTGGCGTCAATTCAACGCCATCTAAAATAGAATGCGTTATTAAAAAACCAGCAAGAGTTATCATTAAGAAACCCGTTGCCCGCTTACTTGAGAGCGTTCCCGACGGCGATAAAAACATAGATTTAAAAATTTCAAACATATTTAAAAAGATAAAATTTGGTTTAATCTATAGCCGATTTTCAAATCATATTTTTCAATTTCTTCAATCGTTTTTAAATTTTCAATCGCTTTTTCATGAATTTTTTTCGCTTTAAAATTTGCATCAACTAAAGCACCAATATAAAGCCGAATCCCGATTAGAGCTGTCAAGTTTAAAGGCATTTCAATGCCGTTTTGATACAACCATTTTGGATCTGCTTCGCCTTGCATTTTTTTAAAATTTAACAAAGAAATTTGTTCATCAAGCAAATATCGGGTGTCCGCATCGACGCTAATTTTTGTTGAAGCACCATTTGCCAATTTAATTGTAAAAATTTTAACTGCTTCACTCGAGTGAAAATTATTTAACTCAGCAAGTTTTTTGTCTTTTGTTTCTTTTAAATAGTCGAATTTTTCATATTCACCACCATTTTTAATCCACTCTTGGATTTTTTGATAATCAGTGTTGCTTGAATCTTTTGGAATAAACATTCCGTTTAACTCAAAGCCGTTTTTTAATTCTTTTAAATTTTTCATAAAATATTTTTTTGTTTATAGTTCAGAAATTATTATGACTCCGAATTGACCTTCTAATCCTCCACTTGCCGACGCGAACCCAACCCAAAGTCCATTTGGATCAATTGCGACAACTGATAATCCGAACAATGATCCGCCTAGAACTGAAAGAGTCGCTGAAGGGTTTGTTCTTTTTGTTGTTTTAAAAAAATACATGCATCTTTGAATTTGTGAGCCGCTACTATTGTAGCTAACTGCCCACACAGTCGCCGCTTCATAATATCTTTGACATAAAAACAATTCTTGGAGAATTGGTCGATAATCAAATGTTGTTTGTTCTGGTGTATCTTCTAATTGAACCCTGCCAATTGTCCAAGTTCCTGAAATTTGTGAGCCGACACTAAATTCAATTTCAATGCCCGTAATTGCTCCTGCTGGGATTGCAATTGATGTTGCAAATCTAGTTAATGTTGAACTTACTGTAAAAGTTCCCGTTGCAATTTGTGTTTTGGTGGGTGATGCTAAAGTCCCGAATAAATCGGCTGTATTTGCGTAAGATGCAACCCAAGATACAGTTGTCAATAATGAATTAGCTAAATCAACGCTTAGGGTTGCAGTTTTACCTGCCAAATGTTGACAATTAACTGCTTCAATTCTTTGACCAAATCCAATTTTTGAAACGCTTGATGCTCCAGTAAAACGATAATTAAATTGATTTGGTGCAGTTCCCGCAACTCTTTGTCCTGTAGCATTAGCACCTGTGCAATAAGCATACCATCTATCGACAGTGTAGGCTAAAACAGCACTCGCAGTTATTGTTTGGCTCGCTCCTGCATTTCTTTGATCAATTGTCATCGCTCCATTTATTAAAATGTTTCGATTTGGAGTAAGGTAAGCAACGCCAACATTTGTTCTTGTAGCTTTTTGACTTAAAAAATAATTTTTAAATTTTGACATCGAAGCGGCGAAAGTGCCGGTTGAATTTTCAACAGGTGCAAGCATTGAGTCAGTAAGAGCTGGCGAGGCTTCTAGTTGAGAAATTGTTTTGTCGGTTATTGCCAATAAGGCTAATAATTCCGCTTCTTGCTCGGGTGTAAATGCCATAAAAAAATTAATTCAAGTTAAAATTTACCTTTGTTCCTGCGTTTGTCATTGCTTTGAATAAAGACGCTAGTTGCGACCGCGGGATGTCGTTGAGCAATGTTTTAAAAGTTATTGCAAAACCGTTTTTTGTAAACATTCGATACCCCGTTTTTGAAAAAAAATTAGAAAAATTTTGATATTCCGCAACGATGTCAATGCTTATTTCAAGCGGGTTCGTTGCTGAAATAACAATGCTTGTTGTGTTTCCAAATAACAAATAAATCACTTGACAATAAGTATCAACTACGCCCGCAGTGTAGCCCGATTCAATCAAAGCAGTAAATATTTTTAAGAAAAATTTCTTTTCTAAAATTCCCCAAACTTCGACCGCTTGCGAATCATATAAAGCGATTCCGAGTTCTGGCGTTTTATAAACATTTTCAAAAAAATTTTCTAAATCGGCAAAAGTGCCAGCAAGCAAGGCTTCCCACACTGCGAACAATTTATTTTCTGCTGAATCATTTGAAAATTTTTGAACCATTTTTTAATTTACGATTACGGTTGCGGGATCTGTGATATTCATTTTTTCATTATACGCCATCGCACGCGGGACGCTTGCCCAAGTAGAGCCTGCGTTTTCTGAATATTCCAATAAAATATTTGATGCAAAAGGCAAATCGCGATTAATTTCTAAATATTTTTCAGGCTCAAAATCAAAACCGAGTTGATAAAATTTTGCAAGATTTGCGTTGAAAATATCACGGACTTGATTTTCGTTTAAAATCGGGGTTTTAGCGTTTTTCGATGATGTTATTGTTATTTTAACTTTAATATCAATCTTTGTCGGCAATGCAAATTTGTAGGTAAAATTTTGACCATTTACCGCTTGTTTTGTGCCTGTCTCTGTGCCATTATAATACAACGCACAAGTAAGCCAGTTATGCATTCTATCAATAATTCCTTGCTTAATTGTTGAGTAATTTGAAGCAAGCGGATCAGTGTCGACAACTAGAAACATATAGCCCGCTTCGGCTGGGTCGGTAATATCTTTTATTGTTGAAATTAAACCGAGTCCGCCGTCGGCTACTGGAACGAGTAAAGCCGAAACAAAACCGCTAATTGTCGATTTTGGCAGTGTTATTTTTTCGTTTGATGTGCGAATATAATCAAGCAATTTTGCCGATATTTCTGCAAAATTTGCTTCGGCTTGCATCACTAATTGAATTGCGGTGTAGCCAGCCTTGTAAGCATTGCTTCCAACAATTGAGCTCGTGTCGTAGCTGGTGTTATATTGTGCATTATATTCATCAACATAATCTTGGAGTAATTCCGCAAATGTTCGTGGTTGATAGCCGTTTGATAAGTCCCAAGCCATTTTATGAATTTTCGATGTTAATATTTAAAAGTGTGTCAAATTTACCATCTTCTTGTATTAAATCAAGCGGATTTATTCCATTTTCCGATAATTTTGAGATGGCGTAAGCTTGATATGTTTCAATTTGAATTTGTAAATCACTGCCAAAAAATAAATTGTAATCAATGCCAAAGTCGGGGGCATATTGAAGCGAGCCGATTTGAGTCTCTAAAATATTTTTTGCTTTAAAAATAGATGTGTCTTTTGCACTTATTCCATTTTCCGATAAAATTAAATCCATCATTATTTTAAATTACCTTTTAATGTTGATAAATTTGTTTTAATTGCGGTGATTTCCGTTTTTGCAACTGAAAAAACGGTGCTATTTATTGGCGGACTGCTTGGGCTTGCAGGTGCTGAACATGTCACCGTTATTGCTTTTATTGAATCGCACAAAGCCCCGATTTTATCGCAAAGTGTTTCAATTTGAGTCAAAAAGGATTTAACATCGGGCGTTGTTTTTGGTAAATAAAAAAACTTTTCATCACCGATAACTAAATAACCCGAAGAGCTTCCGCCCTCGCCTAAAATTTGGCAAGATGGAACTATTCCGCCATTTGCCGATACTACTCCCGCGGTGCATGTCGCTTCTAATATTTGCATTTTAATAATAATTAAATTGATCAATATTAAACTTCATATAATCCAAATTTGCCCAACCATAAAACCCCGTAATTATTCCAAAATTATCATAAAAAAAAGCTTGTGGCAAATTCGACATTACAAAATAATTTGAATAGGAATAATCCATTTTACCAGCTATTAAAGCAATTGGACCAACTAGTTTTGTTGATTGATTATATGTTAAAAGATTTTTTGCCATCACTTCTTCACGGCTTCCAGAGCATGTTTTTGTTGCAATTAAACCCGCGTAAGGTTGCCCAAGAATGCTATATTTTGGAAGCGACGCCAAAGCTTCAAATGTGTAAAAATCTTCGCATTGAACCAATCGCGTGCCGTATTTATCAAAAAAACGACGAATATCGGCAAGACTTGACGGATAAAATTTATAAAAACCTTTTTCACAAATTATTTTCATGCGTCGCCCTTGTTGATTCCGACCCAATATTTACCATCGCGAATATATGCCCCGACTTCGTCTTTTTGATTAAACGGGTTGCGTCCGTTCATATTCGGAAATAACAAATAATTTCGGAAAATAATTCCTACGCTAAAACCATTTATGAAACGAATTATTTCGTCGCCCTCGCCCAAATCAACCGTAAGAGTCTCATCGGGCGTATTTTTAGCCATCGTTTTATTAATTTCTTTTATTGCGAACCATTGCCAAACCATATTTTTTTCCTTTTTATTTAACAAATCCCGTTGCCGTTCCCGCAGTGTTTGCGATTGGGTTTTCCGCAACTACTTTTTCTTTCGGTCTGTTAGAAATTCGGATTGAAATTTCTCGTTGATCCGTGTTATCAATAAGCCTAGACCCAAAGCTTTCAAGCGACGCACCAATGATAAATATATTATCGTAAAAAACTGTAATTGAGTAAGTTTTATTTTCAACATTATTTTGCACAATTAAATCAATCAATGCTGAAATTGCAGTCATTACAATGTTCGATTTATTTGCAGAAAATTTTAAATTTACAACATCGGCTGAAACTCGTTCATAGCTAGAAACTCCATCCCTTAAAGCGTCAATTGTTGTTTCGCGATCGTAATTATCAAGCGAAATTTTTGTTAATTTTTCATCAAGATAAATCGGAATCGGAATTAACGGAATCGTTGTTTTTTTTGTGAATCCTTGCAAAAATGCAGGGATTGGAATTTCTTTATAAAAATTAAAAATAATAATTGGTGCCAATCCGTTTAATGCCATAATTTTATCCCCCAAACCAATTTTTTGTTTTGTTAGCAATTTTTTTTAACCAATCTATCATTAAAACCGTTAAATCTATTAATTTGCCAAAATATTCAACCAATTTTTCTAAAGCCGGTAAAAAAGTATCCATAAATTTTCCTCTAATTTGATCAACACTTTTTAAAAGCTCTTCCGTAAGTGCCGCTTGCCTAGCATAAATCTCAAATTGAGACAAATTTTGAACTTCGCGATTTAATTTTGCTCTTTCAACTGCATCATCGACATTTACAGTTCCCTTACTTATTACGCGACTTTTTGCAATAATACTTTCTTGAAACCTCTTTGCACTTAAAACTGCCATTTTATCTTCTAAAATTGCTAATCTTTCGGCACTTCTTCCCACTTGCTCTTGCGTTCCTCCGCGTGGTTTAACCTGTTTTTTTCTTAATTCAATATCTTGTTGTGCGAGCTCGGCAATTTTATTTTGCATTTTATCGCTGTAAATTTTCCCAACTTCTGCCATGCGTTGTTGAGCTGGTAATTTTGATACAGTTTTAATAAAATCATAAAAATTTTCAATAATATCTTTTGTGTTCACATAATTTTCTAAAGCACGGCTTTTAGTTTGATCACCAGCTTTATAATCTCTAGCTTCCTGCAATTTAGTTGCAAAATTTTGCAAAGCTAACTCAACATCAAAACCTACCGAATGAGCAATTGCGACTAATTGAGCCATTTTTGAAGTTGAAACGCCAAATTGTTGAGCTCGTGTCATTAAATCATCGGATATTGCAAAAGTGTTCTTCAAATCTTCTTTTACTTTTTCATACGGATTTGTTGCAACCAATCCAATAATTCCAGCAAGTCCCGCACCAGCACCGACTTTTAAACTTGTTGTCAAGGAGTTTTTCAAATGTGTTCCGAATTTTTTGGCAACATTGGCAAAACGCTTGTTTAATTCGTTTTCCATTTTTTGCCCGTCGGAAGCCGAAACTTGCGGATTTACTTGAATTGTGTATTTATCTGCCATTTTGCCTCAAAATGGAACATTGATAACGAAATTCTTTTGCAAATGAATAATTTAATAATTCTTCAAGTGTAAAGTTGCCCCTTTGTGCGAGTAAGTCGGTAGCATAATGATATAAATCAACCGAGAAAGCTGGCATTTTTTCTATTTGTTCGTTTGATAAAAAAAAACCTTTTGGTTTGCAAGTTCAAAAGCAACTTCAAGAATAAGATCGTTAATTGCAAAAGGCGATAAATTATTAATATTTTCTTTTCCAAACTGCACCCCGTTTTCATCTTTTGCAAATTTAAGCATCGAATAAATTTCTTCTTGTTCGAGAACTGCTCCATTTTCAACGCCTATTTTTAAAAATTTGCGTTTATTTTCTTCATCAAGTTCATCAAACCAATTTGACATCTTTTCAAAAGTATCGTGAAAAATTATTTGACCGTCAATTTCTTTCGGTAAATAATAAAGAGAACGAATTATTGAAAGAGCCACATGATAAGCCCTTACGCCTTCAATTCCTTTAAATTCTTTGTCAATTTCAAATTTTGGCATTTTTTTATTCTTTTATTTTATCGACTACATCAAAAGACTTAACTTTTAACATAAAATTTAATGCGTCAATTCCTTCCGCAATTTGTGCTTGTCTTGGTTTGTCGGTAATTACCGCTTGCTTAAAAGTAAAACCACCGCCAGTTTTACTATCAATAAACCAAACATTGATTCTTGTTCCGTTTTTAAAACAATTTTCAAGCAAATTATAAATTGCAACCGAACAATCAGTGATGCGAATATCAGCCATATCAGCATCTTTCAAGCCTTCTTTTACAAGAATTCCGACTTTATTATTGCCCGAAGCACCGCGAGTTAAATTATTTTTTTTGGAATAAGTGTAATCGATAGAATCGATATCACTAAATTCGTAATTTGTGCTTCCAAGGGTAAATCCCGCTTTTCCGTCTGAAATTTGATACATCATAATTTTTTTATTAAATTTTAATAATTAAGCAATTTCTGTCAAAACTGAACTGAGTCTCCATAACGCTTTCGGCTCTGCAATTTGAAGGATTCCGCTAGCTGTGAAATTATTTTCAACTAAAGAAATTTTCACGCTAATATTTTCAATCAAATTTGTTTGAACAAAAGTTTTATCAGCTTCGCCAGCAAGATAATCTTCAAGCAATGAAGCTTGTGTAATTGTGTAATCTGGTTGATTAAGAGCAATGTATCCGACGCCCCAACCCTGCATCATTAATTCAAATAATTCCCTCAAATAAGGGGCAACAATTGCCTGCCTATTATTTGCAAAAAATGCTAATCGATTTTGATATTGATCCGAATTTAACGCAAAAGAAATCCTTGCATCATATAAATTTTTAGCTTCCGGAAGAGTGTCTATTCCGTCATTTACTGGCATTTCAACATATTGTTGATTGCGCCAAGTTGCACCAGCCAACAATTTACCAAATGCAAAAAACATTGATTTAGCACCGTTCGTTGCGTTGCCAAAAAATGCTGTTCTTTTAGTAATCATTGCTTGAGCTTCTAAAAATGCAAGGTTATCACTAGAAACGCCAAGCACTCCGTTCCAAGTTCCAAGGAATAAACCATCACCACCAGCTAATTTTCCGCTAACCAGTCCAGTCCAAGCACCGCCAGCAGTTCCGCCGTTGTTTGTATAAATTGCGGTGATTAAATTTCCAGCTGATCCGGCATTTTTAGCTTTTACAGTTATAACATTATCAACCGTTGAAGCAATTACAACATTTTTTAAAGTTGGGTGTGCGTTGATTTGAGCAACAATTGAATTTGCTGTTGCATTATTTGAAGTTGCCGATTGAAAGGTTGGATCACCAGCTACCACTGCGGTAGTTTGAGCCGTCAAAACAACACCATTTATTGTAATAGTGTCAATGCCTGACTGTGTGAAATGTGTATAATCTGATACCGTAAACACGCCTTGTGCTTGATTCGCGGTGATATCATCTTTATTAAAATCATCACTAATTAAAACCGTGAAAAAAGTTTTTGCGGTTGCTAAATAAGTTGACAAATCTAAATCATTTGCTAGCAAAACATAACACTGGGTTAGACCAGCATTAAATAATTGTTGTGCATTGGTGTTGTTTGTTCTAACCGCAACTTCCGCCATTGATAAACATTGAAAAATTGTTCCAACATTTGATTCTTGCCCGCTTTTTGGTTTTGCAACAACACAAACACGGTTTAAATATGCCTTGCTCGGCTCTGCGAGTGGTTCAATTGCTTCTATAGGAAACGCATAATCTAATAATAAATCTCTGCCCATTTTATAATTTTTTTAAGTTAATGATGTTTGAAATTCGACGCTCTCAATATCGCCAATTGGCTCATTGAAAGGAATCGAAATTCTGTAATTAAATTTTTGACTCTTTTTAACTAATAAACGCATCGCGTCATTATTTGGATCATTTGCGATTGCTTCATTGCTTTCGCGATCCAGCAATTTAAATTTTCCTTTTGTTTCAAATTTAGACAAAAAAATTCTTTCATTAAAAAAACCAAATTTTGTCTGAGTTTGGTCTTGCACATATTCAAGAGTTCCTATAACGCTAAAATAACTTTCGCCGTCTCTGAAATTGCTCTTGATTCCGTCTTGGTCCAAGACAACCAATAAACAACCAAGTTCACTACCGAAATTTCCGACTCCATTTGCAAAATCAACTGATTCCGTTTCAAATAGAGCTTGTAAATCTTTTTTTAAAAACTCTTTAAACATTAGAGCCTCTTTGCTTTAATGGCTTTGAAAAGCTGAGCGGTGTGGACGCCCAGCTTATCAAAACCTTTAAATTTTATAGTCGATTCTGCATTGCTTCCGTAATCACCGCGTAAAATCGGGTTGCGAATTACAGCTTGCACGCCATTTTCTAATCTTTTATTGTCAAGCGATTTTTTACCAAAAACTTGGCTTGCAATTTCATTGACAACTTTTAATACATCTTTATTTTGACTAATTTTAAATGGTTTTTTTAACCACCCGAATTTGTCATCATTATATTTTGCAACCTCAGCAAGTGAAACCTTTGGCGAGGTTTTTCCGATCGCCGAAATTGTCAAACCAGCAAAATTTTTAGTTCCGCCTTTTTTTGGTAATTTTTTTGGTGCATTTTGCAAAACTCCAACTTCAAAATTATATTCGCCTATCTTTTTTGAAATCTTTTTAGAAATTTGTTTTGCCCCTGTTATTTTCATAATGAAGCACCCAAAAAAACATTTGATTTAAAAGTCTTTTTTACTTCGAGTTGAATTCCTTGAGAAAATGCGTAAGCGTTCAATTTCTTGATCGCCCCCGCACTGTCAACCCTCGAATCGAGAATTGTTCCCAAAGATTTAAACACGGCTTCGAGATCGTCAATTGTTGTTAATGTTAGCTTTTCAGCCTCGGTTAATGTGGCTTGTCCGATTATTAACAAAATGCGATTGGCTCGAAGCGTGTTATCCATATTAAGAAGCAAAAAGAATCGGTTGTTTAATTACTGCACCTAAAGTTCTTGGTCGAACTTGAGTTGAGCCGAAATAATAACGAGACCAGTAATATTCGTCTTCATCATCAAAGCCTTGCTTAACCAAATTAGGCAAGCCAGCATGTTGCAATTCTGTCAATTCATTTGAAACAACAATAATTCCGTTTCCAAGCGAAAGTGAAGATGGCAAAGCTAATGCCGAAATGTCAATAAAATTAACATTTTTTCCGGCAAATGCGCTTTGAATATGTGAGCGAACGTCAGTTTCTTGATTTTCAGTAATTTTTCCCAAAAATTCTTGAAGCAAAGCACCGTAAAAATAAACAGTTAAATTTGATGATGCAGTATTATCATTTACCAAAATATTTAATTTGGTTGCAATTTTTTTTGCTTCTTGAATTTGTCCAAATGGATCAGTTCCAACGACCGGAATTGTGGCATCAGCAAGGGTCAAAACGTTTGAGTCCTGAGAAACAACTAAGCCGTTATTGCCACCTTCACCGCCAACCATTGATAATCTATCCCACTGAATTGATAATTCGCGAATAATGTCATTGTGCATTGGCTGAACATTCAGCTCGCCGGAAACTAAATTATCTTTTCTGAATTTTATTCCTTTGGCATAAGGCGTAAAACTAGAAATTTTTTGACTAGCTTTTGCAACTGCAATTTCAGTCATCTCACGAGTTAGAATAGTTGGATTAATTGAATCTTTTTCAATTTTATGTTCGATAAAACTGATTTTTTTTAAATCAATTGGATATAAAATTTTATTGGGGATTGCTAAAATTGAAGGAATATAGCTTATCGATGCTGATTCGATATATTCTTCTTTTGTTTTAAGTCCTCTGATGTCTGTAGTCATATTTTTTAAGATTTAAATTTAATTTTTTTATTAAAACGAAATGATCCATTTTGAATCACCTCAACTTTTTCTTTGTTTTTTTCTGATTTACCTGTTTTAGCTGGTTTAGGTGTCTCAGTCGATTCCTCTTTTGATTCTTCGACATTTGTTTCAGCTAATTCGTCAAGTGCTGGTTTTGTTGGCTCTTCTATTGATTCGCCAACTTTTTGAGTTTCAGAAATTTTTTCTATTTCTTCAACTATTTCAACCTCTTTTTCTTTGGTTTTTGACATATTATAAACCGTTCGGCATGTTGATTTCAGCCCATCTTTTTATAATAGAAGGAGTTCCGACATTATTCATAATTCCATCTCCTCCATTTACTCCAGTGAATGTTGCATTTGTTCCAGCATTGGCACCTGAGTTTGAAGTATTGGTTGCTTTGCTGGTTCCTGCCTTAACATAAACGGTTTGTCCAGCTGTCGGCGTAATAGAATCTTCAAGTTGAACTGCAACTTTTAAACCCGAAACAACAACGCTACAAGCTACGGCTTCTTGTTGTGCCATAATTCCAAAAGGAATGGCTTCACCCGTTCCGCCAGCGTAATTCGCACTTACAAAGCCATCGGCTCCTTGCTTTACAAACAAACCCTCTTCAATAGGTGTTCCGCCTGCAGGTTTGCGAGATATTACAATTTGACTTTCGCCACTTTCGTAAGCTGATCCAAGTATTTTTGACATATTTTTTTTATTTTTGATTAAATTTTTCTTTAGCTTTTGCCAAAATTTTATCTTCGAGAGGATTTCCCGAAGGGTTGGCAGAAACGCCATTCACTTTATTTAGTTCTTTGGCTTTGTTTTTGCCGTGTTTTACTACGACTCCAAGCTCAACCAAATCCCAAAATTCATTTGATTTTTTCAATTTATCCGTTTCAGCTAAACCTTTAAATTTTTCAGCTTTAATTTTTTGCGATGGTTCTAAAGCGTCGATATTTTCTTGTTTTTCTAAAAACGACTCTAGCAAATTTTTTCTTATATAATTTGCCTTTTCATTTTCATTATTATAATTTTTGCCCTCTACAGTAGCAAGAATTTTGCCAGCTTCTTCGGGTAAAATTGATTTATTTTTTTCGACAAAATCTTTTACCGATAAATTAAATTTTACCGATTCTTGAATTTCTGATAACAATATCTCAGCTTTTTTTTCCGCGTTGACCGCTTCTTTTGCTTCGTCAACCACCGTTTTAGAAGCTTCGGCTTTTTGTGCTGGTGCTTCGGCTTGCTTTTCAGCTGGTGCCGAAGTTTTCGCTATAAAATCCAAAATTACCTTTTCTTGTTCTTCAGTAAATGCCATAAATTATTTTTCCGTTTTTGTTAGTATTTTTTAATTTGTTTCATAATGATGCAAAATTAAAAATTTAAAGTCAAATTATTTTTTTGTTGCTTTTAAAATTTCGATTCCACAATTGCATCCATATCTTTCCATCGGCATATTTCCTTCGTCATCGCCTTCGCCAACATCAAAAATTTTTCCGTAAAGCAATTGGTGTTGAGGGTCGGGGTTTTCCGATGAAGAAGGCAACCAGCGATATTTTTCACCGTCATTTTCTTCTTTTATTTGTTGAACTGCGTCATAAATAACAAGCCCCGCAATCCTTTGCTTAAGCAAGCTTTCGCCAGCTTTTGCAATTACAGTCGCTTTTGTTTTTGGCAATCCTTCATCGGTTAAATCATCAATTTTTCTTTGATAAATATCGGCAACTTTTAAAACGCTTGAGTTGATTTCTCGCTTACTTGCTGTTGTTGCAAGAATCAAAGCTTGCATTGCTTTTTTTTTCAATGAAAAATCTTTTGTCAATAAATTTTGTTCAAAAAAATTCTTTGGCAATGATTTTTTTAAAATTGTTTCGGGATATATTTTTGCCATTATTTTTTTGCAATTGGCATCAATCGATCAGCGAAAGCCTTTTTTTGCTCTTCACTTAATAAAGCCGAATTTTCAACAATGATTAAACTTCCGATCATCGCCGAAAAATATCGCCAATCATCGCTCACAAATCGCAAATTCCAACCATAAAGTTTATCGCAAATTGGTTTAAAAATTGAGTTGAAAAAATCTTGGAAACCGTATTCGTCGGCGTTAGAATCAGCCTCGCCCGTTGCACTCATTCCAGTTGTAAGCTCGCCATTAACGAAAGATAATGAAGTTCCAATTTCTGTTGCGATAAGACAGTTGACCACAAAAATTGCTTTTTCAACTGATTCGGAATTAATTGTCAATGTTTCGACCGAATCATTTTTATCGAGTAAAACCGATTTTCCGTTCGTCAAAGCTTCATTTATTTCTTTCGCTTGTTGCACTGGTTCATCTTTACCAGCCATTGAAACCGTGGCACGCAAGCTATTAATTTTAATTTGCAAAGCTTTTGCGAGTCCTAGTTGCGTGTTCATCGAATCGAGAGAATCATAAATCATAGAATAATAAGATTTAATTAATTCTGTCAAATTGTAATTTTGAAAATCTATTAATACCCCCAAACTGCTTCTGCCGTTGGTTTCATAGTCTTTTTTAATTTGCTCTTTTTCTTGATAATTTGCAATTCTGACAATTCCAGCATTAAAAATTATTGCCTGCTCTTGATTATTTGCCATTGCAATTGCAATTAATGAAATCAAGCCATTACTTGCCCCCGATTTTTCTTTTGAATCAAAAAGAGAAGCGATTTTTATTTCATCAGTTGCCCCTTCGGTTCTAGAATAACAACGATGAAGAATTTTTTTATAAAGATTTTCGGTTTTAATTTTGATGAAATCATCACGACATAAAGAAATTTTAAAAGGTGTGTTAAAATCTTTGTCAGTAATAACCGTAGGACTTCTATCGAAAGGTCTTAAAATATTTCCAATGATGCTCATAAATTAAAATTTAAGTTGTTATTCCAAGATACTCGCTCAAGCCCGCGAGGGCGTCGGGTGAGTCGTCATATTTAGCTTTGTATTCGTAATTCATTACTTGTTCAATGAATTTTTGATTTGCTTCTAAAATCTCAGGAGGCAAGCCCCCCGCGACTTCATGAAGCTTTATATATTCCGCAAAAAAAGCGGCGTTTATAATTCTTCTATGTTTATTTTCTGTCGAATTTTTTCCGACACAAGACGCCCCAAGTTGTCGCATCCTTATCACTGGCTCATCGCCGAGTGCGTTTGTTTCAAAACAAGACGATTTTACATTGAAAATTTCAAATAGCAATTTAATATCGTCGAGGCAGTCATACCAAGCTTTCTTAAAAGCAAAACCCGAAACAACAAAGTTTTCAAAATGCATTCCACCAATTGCGACAGCCGTATAATCTCCACCTTTGTGAGACGGGTCGATAAAGGCAAAACAACTCGGAGCAAAATAATCGCATTTTTTTAAATTTCCAAACGGCAAGCTCGCATCATCGATTATTTTTAGGTGATATGAAGCTTGAATTGAAGCCTCTGAAACGCCCGCCGCTTTTTGTGCAATCAAGTCAACATCGAGTTCGGGAATATCGCCGTATTTCACTTCTAAAGTAGGCACTAAATACCGCAATTTTTGCAACAAATCAAGTTTGTGGACGGGCTGTCCGATCAAAACAACATTTGAAGTCAATTTTAAAACTTCTTCATAAACCTTTTGAACTCTTCGGCGTTCCGCTTCCGAGCTATCATCGGGCGTAATTAAATCCTCCAAAAAAATTAATTTTGGGTGCCGACCTCTTAATCCCTTTGATCTCACCGCGAGTGTTGTAAGAGTTGGCTCTTTGCCATTTACGCCATTTATATAAATTTTTCTTTGCGTTATTGACTTCATTTTGACGCCAACACGATCTAAGACAATTGCAATTTCTTGCATTATCTCTTTGCCTCGCTCAAATTCTTTTGTCATCAATAACGAAGGGGTGGAAGGATATTTGTAAAATTCATAAGATAAGCCTAATATCGTGACATAATCGGTTTTTCCGTAGCCCCTTGCCCCCAAAATCAACCTCGGAATTTTTTTATTTTCATTTTCAGGAAAAGCAAATCGACGCATTTCTTCTTGCTTCGGATAAGGTAGCGGGTAGCCAGCAAGCTCACAAAATTCTTCAAATGTTTCTATTTTTTTTTTGCTTTCGGTTATTCCGAAATTGAAATTAAAATCAAAATTGAAGTTCATTTTTTATTCCAAAAAAGTTTTTCGATGATAAATTTTTTTTTGGCGCCAGTGTTGTTCAAAAGCGATTCCTTCCTAATTTCTAGCACCGAATTAAACGGCGCGTTGTATTCAGACATAAAGCAAGCAAAAGGCGAGTTTCTAAAAAAATTATCTATATCATCAACCAAAGCAATTTCTTTGTATTCTGTCGTGCCGCGATAAGGCGGGTCTAAGTAAATTATGGTTTCTTCAATGGGAGTTTCAATTTTAACATCTTGAAAATCTAAGTTGGTTATTGTAAAAGCTGGCAAATGCTCGAGTCGCTCGAGTTGCTGGAGTTGCTCTAAATCTAATCGAATAACTTGCGCCATAAAATCAAACCTTCTTTCATTCCAAGATTCTTTTTTGCTTAAAACAAAATTTGAGTTGGTTTTCTGATTAAATTCTGCCAAGGCATTTTCATTTCTAAAAACGACAATGTTGTGCGCCAAGTGTTTTAACTCTTCAATGTCGCCAAATAAATAGTCTTTTTGATTATTCCCAAAACTATAACAAATCCGCGCGAATTGCCCTTTTATTGAATCCTCATTTTTCAAGATTTTGAATTTCTCTCTGTCAATAAAATCATAAAAATCATCTGGGAAAATTCCATATTGCCCTTTTTCGCCGTTTCTGGCGCGTTGCAAAATGTAGTTGATTAAATCAACCAAGCCTTTTTGCTTTTCGTTGTAATAAGTTTTTAAGCCAAGTTGAACAGCAAAAAAAGACATGGCACCACCTCCGCCAAACAAATCAAAAAAGTATTTTGCATTTGGTTTTATTTCTAACATTTTTTGAAAAAGTTGTTCGGCAATTTTTCTTTTGCTGCCCATGTAAGGAATGCGCAAAGGCTCCACTTTTCCAAAATAAGGTTTGCCAAAAATATCAAAATTGATCATTTTTTACCGCCCGTTTTGTCCCAAATCGACAGCAAAGCATCAACAATTTTTTCATCGTTCATCTTTGGAATTCGTCGGCGGACTTCTTCAAGCAATTCGTTAAAAAGTTTTAAAGCGTTCTGCGACGCTACTTGCTGAGTGTTTGCCATCTCTTCGGCTGTCATTAATTCGAGCCTGTTTTTAATGTTTTGAGTGTCGATTCCAGCTTGCTCCATTTCGACCACGCCCAATTTTTCCTTCTTTTTATACTCCCCCTTCTTCTTGTAGCTGTAGGGCGTGCATCGTTTCGGACTAGCCATTGATTTTAAAATAAATTTGGTTAAAATGCTTTTTATCAAAATTATAAATTTACAAAATAAAAACGCAATGAAAAAACAAGAAATATTTCGGCAACTCTTGCAAGACAAGGTTCAAAGAGCTTTGCGAGTTGACAAAAAAAAGATGATTCAAGAATGCGAAAAACTCGGTTTGAGCTTTCACACGCTTTACGATTTTGCAAATTATCAACGGTCTTACGCAAAGACAAAAACCGTTCAGGCTCTTTATTTTGCAAGCAAAATCGTGCTTGGTTCATAATTTTTTAGCTCCAATCTTTGCAAAAAACTTTTAAAAATTTGCGATAAGCCATGCAATATAAAACCGAAAATAAAGGTCGTTCGGCTAAATCTGCAAGCCTTTCGCGATCGTAAAAATTATTTTGTGTTATCAAAAATTTTATTATTTTTATTTTAATTTTTTGTTTCATTTTTTCCTTGTTTTTTTGTTAAAGTTTAATTTTTTTCGTGTAATTTTCGCACCACTTCGGAAACGCTTTTGAAATACTATTCGGCGGTTCACGCTTCCCGCTGTTGATTCCATCGACATAAACCTTTGCTAAATGCTCAATGTCCCAACCATTTGCAACCCTTTGAATCTCTTGAATCTGTTGCGTTTGAAGCTGTCCGACAATATCAATCACGCTCAAATTTTTTTTAACTCCAACCCCCTCAACCAAATTACCAATTTTTTTAAACTCCACCTGTCGGGTAGGAGTAGGAGTTTTAATTAAAGTATTATTAGGTGTTAGGTGTTGGTTATTAGGTAGCATTGCGATCGCATTGCGATTCGCATCCGACTCGGTTTGCGGTTGGTATGCCACTCGCATAACTGAATCCTTTATTTTCCAGCGTTCCGACGCATTATTTTTATTTTTCTCGGAAATTTTTTTATAACGGTCGCGTTCTTTTTCCGCACGATTATTTTTTAGAAAATTTTCAACTTTGATAAATTTTGCATCAATTATTTTGCGACATTTTTTTATTTCTGAAATTTTACAACGAGCAATTCTCGCTAATTTTTCGTCATCATTTGGCAAATCTCGAGTGTAAGAAGCAAGAAATAATCGGGTATAAATTCCGAATTCGAGCGGGCTTAAATCGCTGGTGCCGTTGTCGAAATCTTCGAGATTTAATTGGACGGTGTGGATTTTCATTTTTCACCCCCGACCTTTGCCTCAGCTTCAACCAACGCCATTTCAACTGCATTGATTGTTTTTAAGCGTGGATTTTGGCAATCGCCATTGATTATTTTTGTGAGATGTTGCGGTGCGATGTTCGCATTTTTTGCCAAATCTTTTAAAAGAATTTTTGATTTTTTAGCCCGTTTTTTCCATGAGCCAGTTAGCCTCGCAATAAATGGATACTTTCCAGTGCGTCCCGTTCGTTTTGACATTTTCTTTCCCGTTTTTGATTAATAATTTTTGAATCTTATTTTAAAAAAATTAATATTCAAGCGGGTTTTTAAAGTTTTTTTTGCAAATCGTGGGAGTGCTAGAAAAAAACTCGGGAGAACGGAAAATCAACCCGTAAAAAACTAATTTTTAACATTATTTTATTAAATTTTAATTGTAAATCAAAATGATACAAATAGCGGAATGTTGATTTTATTGGCTTGGCAAGTTTATTTAAAAAAAACG
>Ga0114974_10000704_pt1 | contig 27626 bp, 28 predicted proteins | sample S_130206_EF_Meta_FD_87318 | JGI IMG/M metagenome (GOLD analysis project Ga0114974, IMG submission 87318) | Freshwater microbial communities from Lake Simoncouche, Canada to study carbon cycling - S_130206_EF_MetaG | ecosystem: Environmental > Aquatic > Freshwater > Lake | place: Lake... | reverse complement strand
TTTGGTCACAGGCATTCACAACGAAGACACGATTGAGCAATACCGCGAGAGCGGTCGCAAGTTGGGTCGACTGCTGTACCAAGGCAGATGGTTTGACCCGCAGGCCATCATGTTGCGCGAAGCGGCGCAGCGTTGGGTTGCGCGTGCAGTCACGGGTGAGGTGACGGTTGAATTGCGTCGCGGCAACGACTACTCGATTTTGAATACCGAGTCTCCTAATCTCACCTATCACCCCGAGCGCTTAACGATGGAAAAGGGCGAGTCGGTGTTCACGCCGCTTGATCGCATTGGTCAACTTACCATGCGCAATTTGGATATTGTGGATACGAGAGATAAGTTGGACATTTATGCCAAGACGGGATTATTGAGCTTGGGCGAGGGTGGAGATTTTTTAAAGATTCAAGACAAAAAGTAATGGCTATTGCTCATTCATTTGTCCATCCAATTGTTTTATGCGGCGGCTCTGGAACGAGGCTTTGGCCGCTCAGCAGGCAAAGCTTTCCCAAGCAATTCACACCGCTCATCGACAATAAAAGCTTGTTACTTCTCACTTTAGAGCGCTTAAAAAAAATCAATCCAAAAATAATGTGCGTTGGCGCTGAAGAGCACCGCTTTTATATCAGCCAAGATTTAGGTAGGCTTAATTTACACGCCGCCATGTTGTTAGAGCCTTTTGCTCGCAATACCGCTGCCGCTATGGCTTTGGCAGCTTTGCAATTCAACCCCGATGATTTGTTGTTATTTTGTCCGTCAGACCACCACATACCTGATCACGATGCATTTCATCACATGGTGCAAAAGGCGGCAACTGCAGCGTCCAACAATCAACTGGTTGTCTTTGGTGTAATGCCAAGCCTACCAAGCACTGCTTATGGTTATATTCAAAAAGGTATTGCAAAAAACGATTCAAGCTTTGAGGTGGTTCGATTTATTGAAAAACCCAATCAGCAAAATGCTGAAAAACTGTTGCTCCAAGGCGATGCGCTTTGGAATGCGGGTATCTTTTTGGTCAAACAAAAAATACTTTTGGAAGCTTTAATGCAACACGCGCCTGATATTTTGGAAAGTTGCCTTGATGCACACCAAAAATCAATCACCGAGGCGTTTGAGAGCCACCAATTTGTGAGGCCCGATGGCAAGGCTTTTGAGGCTTGTCGCTCGCAAAGTATTGACTACGCGGTGATTGAGAAAATGGACAACATCGCCGTTTGCAACTTTTTAGGTGCATGGAGCGATGTAGGAAGTTGGAATGCAGTGGCGCAACTGACACCATCGGATCAGGACGGCAACCGAGTAACTGGTAATGCAATCACTTATTTGTCCAATGATACCTACGTGCACGCGCAAGAACGTCTTGTGGTTGCCTTGGGTACCAGCGACTTGTTAATTGTCGATACGCCAGACGCCGTGCTGGTTGCATCAAACAAAAATGCAGAAGACGTGAAGCTATTGGTGGAGCACTTGGTATTGAACAATTTGACGCAGGCCACGGCGCACCGAAAAGTTGCCAGACCTTGGGGTTGGTACGACGAGGTGGATTGGGGCGACAGCTTTAAAGTAAAACGAATTGGTGTCAATCCAATGGCATCGTTGAGTTTACAAAAACACCACCACAGAGCAGAGCACTGGGTTGTAGTCAAAGGCGTGGCTGAAATCACCAACGGCGACGATGTGTTTGTGTTGAATGAAAATCAATCCACCTACATTCCAAAAGGGGAGGTCCACCGCTTGCGCAACCCAAGCGATAAAGCCTTGGAGATCATTGAGATTCAAACCGGTAGCTATTTGGGCGAGGACGATATTGTGAGGCTAGAAGATAACTATGGCCGAACGCAATGATATGAATACGAATCCAAAAATATTTGTAGCGGGCCACAACGGTATGGTTGGAAGCGCAATTTGCCGCACCTTAAAGCGTTTGGGGTTTGAGAGTGTCATCACCAAAACAAAAAATGAATTGGATTTGACCGATCAACAGCAGGTGAGGCAATTTTTTGAAGAAGAGCGGCCCAGTCAGGTTTATTTGGCCGCGGCAAAAGTAGGCGGCATCCATGCCAACAACACCTATCCTGCAGAATTTATTTATACAAATTTACAGATTCAAACCAATGTGATTGATGCGGCTTTTCGCTCTTGCGTTAAAAAACTTTTGTTTTTAGGCTCGAGCTGTATATACCCCAGGCTTGCCAATCAACCGATGACAGAAGACCAATTGCTCACTGGGCTTTTGGAGGAAACAAACGAGCCCTACGCGATTGCAAAAATAGCGGGCATCAAAATGTGCGAAAGCTACAACCGTCAATACGGCGCCGAGCACGGCGTCGACTATCGCAGCGTGATGCCAACCAATCTTTATGGACCAGGCGACAACTACCATTCGCAAAATTCACACGTGGTGCCTGCCTTGATCCGACGATTTCATGAGGCAAGATTAAATGGCACCAAGGAGGTTCTTATTTGGGGCTCTGGAAACCCAAGGCGTGAATTTTTGTACGTAGATGACATGGCCGAGGCCTCTGTCTTTGTGATGAACTTGGCGGATAAAATTTATAAAAAACACACGTCTGCCAGGTTGAGTCATATCAATGTGGGGTTTGGCTCTGATATCACAATCGCTCAATTGGCACATCAAATTGGTCAAGTGGTGGGTTATCAGGGCTCTATTGCATTTGATACATCAAAGCCCGACGGCCCACCCCGAAAGTGGATGTCCAGTGAATTGATCAATCAACTCGGATGGAGGCCGCGATTTGATTTGAACGCCGGACTTCAACTGGCGTATGCTAATTTTCTAGAAAGAAATTTGTAATGGAAAACGCTCCCAAGGTTGCATTGATTACTGGCATTACAGGCCAAGACGGATCTTATTTGGCCGAATTTTTATTAGAAAAAGGCTATGTCGTTCACGGTATTAAAAGAAAATCCTCGATGTTTAATACCGCGCGCGTGGATCATATTTATGAAGACTTGCACATCGACAATGTGATGTTTAAGTTGCACTATGGCGATTTAACCGATACCAGTAACTTGATTCGCATTATTCAAGAAACGCAACCCGATGAGATTTACAACCTACGCGCTCAAAGTCATGTGGCCGTGAGTTTTGCGAGCCCCGAATACACAACCGATGTGGACGCCATGGGCACGCTGCGTTTACTTGAAGCCATCCGAATTTTGGGGCTCACTAAAAAGACCAAATTTTATCAGGCCAGTACCAGTGAGTTGTACGGCCTGGTTCAAGAGACGCCACAAAAGGAAACAACACCGTTTTATCCTCGCAGCCCGTATGCGGTGGCCAAGTTGTATGCGTACTGGATCACCGTCAATTACCGCGAAGCTTATGGCATATATGCGTGCAACGGTATCTTGTTTAATCACGAAAGCCCACGCAGAGGCGAGACTTTTGTGACGCGAAAAATCACGCAAGGGCTGGCTAATATTTTTGTGGGTTTGCAAGACTGTTTGTACATGGGCAATATTGATTCGTTGCGCGACTGGGGGCACGCAAAAGATTACGTCAGAATGCAGTGGTTGATGTTGCAGCAAGAAAAGCCTGAAGATTTTGTGATTGCAACGGGCCAACAATTTTCTGTCAGGAAATTTATCAATTGGACCGCACAAGACCTTGGAATGGAGTTGACCTGGTCGGGCAGTGGCGTCGATGAAAAAGCGCAATGGAAGGGCGAGGACGTTGTGCGCATCGATCCACGCTACTTTAGGCCGACCGAGGTTGAAACACTATTGGGTCACCCCGAAAAAGCCAAGCGCCTGTTGGGCTGGGTGCCAGAAATTACTGCGCGTGAGATGTGCAAAGAGATGGTTGAGTTTGACCTTAAGGAGGCGCAAAAAAATGCGTTACTGAGTAACCATGGGTACCGATTTAACTTGAGTGGGCAATAGCTTGATAAGGTATATATGAAAATAGTAACAGTTGGAACAGGTTATGTTGGATTATCAAACGGTATTTTGCTGGCCCAACATCATCAAGTAATTGCTCTAGATATCAATGCCGACCGAGTGGGGATGATCAATCACAAAATATCTCCAATCGATGATCCTGAAATTATTGATTATTTAAAAAATAGAACTCTAAACTTGCACGCGACGCTTGACAAAAATTTGGCTTATGTGGACGCCGACTACATCATCATTGCGGCCCCTACAGATTATGATCCGGTTACCCATTTTTTTAATACCGACTCGATTGATCAAATTATTCGTGACGTTCTATCCATCAACCCAAAAGCGGTCATGGTGATTAAGTCAACAGTGCCTGTGGGTTTTACTAACAATGCAAGGATGCGACACGGCACCGAAAATATTATCTTTTCGCCTGAATTCTTAAGAGAGGGAAAGGCTTTGTATGACAACTTATTCCCATCTCGAATCATCATCGGTGAGCAATCTAAAAGGGCCGAAATTTTTGCCAATTTACTCAAGCAGGGCGCGCAAAAAAGTGATGTCCCCACTTTATTTACGGGCAGTACAGAGGCCGAGGCGATCAAATTATTTGCCAATACGTATCTTGCGATGCGCGTATCGTACTTCAATGAGATCGATTCATTTGCTAGCGTTCATGGCTTGCAATCCAAGGATGTGATTGATGGTGTTTGCTTAGATCCGCGCATCGGTAACTTTTATAACAACCCAAGTTTTGGATATGGTGGGTACTGCTTACCAAAAGACACCAAGCAGTTACTGGCAAATTATAAAAATGTTCCGCAAAATTTAATTAGAGCCATTGTCGATTCAAATTCAACAAGGAAAGACTTTATAGCTGAAGACATTTTAAAGTTGAAACCCACAACGGTAGGCGTTTATCGCTTGGTCATGAAATCGAGGTCTGATAATTTTCGCTCTTCGAGCATTCAAGGAATCATGAAGCGTATCAAAGCCAAGGGCATTAGTGTGATCGTTTATGAGCCGAATCTAAAGTCCTCAGAATTTTTCAACTCCAAAGTTTTTGAAGATTTGAGTGCGTTTAAAAATGCTGCAGACCTGATCATTACAAATAGGATGACTCACGCGTTGAGTGATGTGGCCAGTAAAGTTTATACGAGAGATTTATTTGGTGGGGATTGAGGCGCTGGGTGGCGCGAGAGTGCTCAAAATTAATCCTATTGGATTGATTACAAAAATTGACCCAAAGTTCGTATTGCTTGTGATACAATGAGTGCATCTGTCGGATTGGAGATGAGTCATGGCTGTATCTATACGGTTAGATCCCCTTATTGAGCAAAGATTAGATCATTTGGCTGCCCAAACAGGGCGCGCCAAATCTTATTATTTGCGTGAATTGATTGAGTCTGGCTTGGATGACTTGGAGGATTTTTATTTGGCTGACTCTGCAATGGAGAGAGTGCGAAGAGGTGAAAAAATATTAGATTCAGCGCAGGTGAGGAAAGAACTTGGCTTGGATCATTAAATTCACAGAATCATCTTCGCGTCAACTTAAAAAACTAGACAAGACCTTAGCGCGTCGAGTGATCGAATATCTAGATGAACGTGTAGCTGTATCAGAAGACCCGCGCACTATGGGTAAAAATTTGACAGGTCCGAAAATGGGATCCTATTGGAGATATCGCGTTGGGGATGTGCGTGTGGTTTGTGATCTTCAAGATCAGCAATTAATTGTTTTGGTTTTGGAGGTAGCTCATCGCCGCGAAGTGTATAGATAATCCAAGTTCTGTACGCGAGATAGGTTTGTAGCGGATTGAAATTCTTGAGCTACTTATGAAACCGCCCCCCGGCGGTTTTTTTGTGAGTAATTTGCAAGCATTGAAATGGTATGCACTTAAAGCAACCGAGCGATATGATATGTTCATAAAAACCCAATCGGTGTACTATCAGATTAAATCTGTTTTATTGGGATTTCCCTTTTTAACCTCGGCTATCAAGGCGGTTAGATTTAGAAATATTACTACGCACAATGACGACGCGATTAACTGGTCATCAATTCCCGCCTGTCTCTTCGACCAACATCTCTTGCGGCTCATCGCGTAAAGCCTTACCGCATACCAGTGAAATCATCATTAGCCATGTGCTGGCGTTATAGATGGAGAAGCAAACGCTGTCTCCTGAGTCATAGTGAATATGTACTTCTTCCCATTCGCGAATCCAGCCGACTTGATGGTGTGCAGTGGCGGTTAAGGATGTTTTTTGGTTCACATGAACAAATGCAAACTCATCTTTATCGCTGTATGATTTGTAATAAAGTCCTTCCGACAACAAATATAAAACGCCGCTTGGGCCGTGTAATCGTCCCTTGGTGTTGGCAGGTCCATAAGCAATGATGACCTTGCCAATTAATTCTACGGGTATGGTTTTGTGAACAATGCTTTGAATCGCATTGGTTTTATAAATTGAAAATATCAGACCCGCCGCCAATACGCCGATTGACGCCCAAAAGTTTTGCCAAATCAAGTGACAAATCAATCCTACCAATGTAATTGGCAAGAAGAAATCCAAACGCATGTCCCACTCGTTACGAGAAATAATGTATGACTTGTTCTCTGTGGTGTTGGCAACCATTCCCCTGAGACCGTTCGTGGAGGGCGCTGGTTGCGTGACAATTTCTGGCTCTGACTCGGGCATGGTCGCGCCGCAGTTTTGACAAAACCGATTGTCTTTGGGGTTGATGAAATTACAGCTCTCGCAAATCATGTGAATGCATCCTGTAGTTTTTAATGCCCACTCGGCTTGGCTTTGGCAGGCGCTGAAACGGTTTGCGCTTGTCCAACGGTCATGAGGTTGATTAATGTCATGGTGGCCAATACCAAAGTCAGTCCAGCCAACATACCAATAACAAATACCATCAAGAAATTATTGGACTTGGTTTTTTCTTCATCTTCTTCTTTAACAGTGACAGTTGTCACCATGGGTAAATTTTGAATGGCATTGACAATTGCAGTAGACGCAGAATTTTCAAAGGATTGATTGATTGCCATTGGCAACATCTTGATGGTCTCTTGCGCTAAACCCAGTGCTTGCTGGGTTTTATTTTGTTCGTTGCTAAGGTTTAACACTTGCTGTTGCAAGTTATCAATGTCTGAATGCGTGAGCCATTCATTGGCAATATCAGAGAGTGCATTGACGATTTGTGATTGAGCTGTTTCTAAATCAGCCAAACGATCTTTGAGCTCATTGAGCATTTGCGTTTGCATGGCTTGCTGTTCGAGCAAAACGGGATCGGGGCCAGGCGCTGGCATTTTGGATGCCATTTTTTCTAATTCACCCAATCTTGTTTTGAGCTCGTTCAATATTTGAGTTTGCTCGGCTTGTTTGGCCAACAACGCAGGCGCGGCCTGCTGAGTTGATGGTTGTGTGGATGCAGGTTGCTGCATTAGTATTTGTGGTCGAACAATGGGTTGTTGCGCAGGCTCTTGTTTAACAACGGTTACTTGTATGGGGTTGGTTTGAGTTTTGACGGACGTGACTTTGACGGGCTGACCAATAATGACGGGTGCTTTTACAGGTGGTTCCACTTCAACAGGCTTGTCCTCAACCGGTTTCTCTTCAACAGGTGTTTCTTTTTGAATCGGTTTGATATCAGCAGGTAAATCGAGTGGGATGACTTCTGCTTTTACCTCAGGCAAGTCCAAATCAATCTTTGGCATTTCGTTGCGTTCGACAGGCGTTCCACATTTACCGCAAAACCGTGCAGTTGTAGGTAAAACATGATTGCAGTTGAGGCAGTTCATGGTTGACTCGATTCATTCAGAATGTAAATACGGCATGACGCAATCTTTATAGTGCTAGCATTGTTTTCTTTGCACTCCTTGATTGCACTGGTATCGGCATGACGCTGACTTTTTGGAGAGTAAGCAGCGGCACAAGATGCATTGGCACCATCAAAACTGTAAGCAAATGCTTTAAAAGTTTTGGGTTCTAAGGATTCGTTCAAGTATTTATCATGCAATCGCTTGCAACGTTGCAACAATGGCGGCTTATAGCCCACCCACAAGGGACGCTGATAATCGACGTCGTCTTTGGGGTCGTACGCAGAATGCGCGCTGGCATTCGCATTAGGCGCTTGCGTATTGGCATGCGCTGCTGTGTTGTTATGAGACGCTGTTTGTGTATGGGTAGGCGCTTCGTCGGGTTCTTCTTTCAGTGCCGCTGTGCTCGATTGCGTGTCTTCACTGCTTTCATTGAAGGTCTCAACAACAACATCTTTATGCAACAGTGAGCGCTTTGAAAATGCGGACGCGCGCAATAAACCCTGGGAATAGATGAACAGCGGCAAATTAAGTGCCGCCAAGAGCCCGAAACCCAAAAGGTATTTATTTAGTCCTACAAACTGCATCTCACGCTTTCAAGATGTTAAGAAGCCTGTCACCATGACATCAGATTCTGTATCGGGTTGAATCCCTACTTCTTGATTGCAACAAACCAAAAATAGCTAAAAGGTATTTATTTTTTTCTATTCCAAGCATGTTTGAGGGTTTGTGCGCACAAACTAACGGCCGTATTGGCTTCTTGAAGGATTCCACCCATGGTGATGAAGCCATGGATTTGACGCTCAAAGCACACATATTGTGTGGCAACTTGTGCCTTGGATAAAACGTCTGCATACATATATCCCTCGTCTTTGAGCGGGTCATAACCAGCGGTAAGTACAAAGGCGGGAGGAAGGTGAGTGTGGTCGTTTGCAAATATGGGGGATGCGCGCCAATCGTCTTTATCCGCGTCTTTGGCCAAATAGTTATTCGTGAAGTATGTAATTGAGTCTTGCGTCAGCATGTAGCCTTGTCCGTTGGCATGATAAGACGGTGTATCAGGTCGCATCGTCACAGCAGGATAGATCAGTAATTGAAAACAGGGCTCGATGGCGCTGCCTTTTAGGCCCAAACAAGCAGCCGCAGTCAGGTTGCCGCCTGCGCTATCACCTCCAACGGCAATGCGATGCGGGTCGATGCCCAATTGTTTGGCGTGTTGAATGCACCAATCGTATCCCGCAATGGTGTCTTCATAAGCGGCAGGAAATTTATGCTCTGGTCCCATTCGGTAATCCAAAGAAATGACCACGCCATGCGCTTGCTCGCACAAACTTCTGCACAACACATCATGGGTATCAAGGTCTCCGATGGTCCAACCACCACCATGCAAGTACAACAAAGCAGGTAATGCGTGTGATGGATTTTTTTCTGGATGGTAGGAGCGCGCTGCAAAACTCACAGCACCGTGCGTGATGGTGTGCTCGCGCACATCTGCCAATTGGGGGGGCGGGGGTTGTGTATAAGTGCGACGATCTCTGGCGTATTGGCGTGCTTGCGTTGGTGTGAGCGTATGAACAGGCGCGACGCCTCTGTCTTTCATGAGTTGTAAAAGCGCTTGTGCTTGGGGGTCGAGCATGGTGAGGTCCTAAAAATGCTGGAGTAATCGCAAATGATAACGGCATCACATGCGTTATGGACAATCTTGTTATGCTCTAGTCTTGATGAAATGTATTTATGTCACAACTTCAGCTTGATACGTCGGCAAATCGGCGCATCGGCATCGCTTTCTTTTCTTTAGCCACCCTTATGTTTGCGTCTTTGGACGGTGTCGCTAAATGGTTGGTGTTGTCGTTGCCTGTGGTGCAAGTCGTGTGGGTGCGATTTTTTTTACACACAGTCATTACAGGTGGGGTGCTCGTGCCGCAACTCGGGCTTTGTCTTTTTAAAACCAAGCATCCCAAATGGCAAATCATGCGTGGCTTGATGTTGGCCACAATGACGGGTACTAATTTTTGGGCTTTGCAATATTTACAGTTGGCACAAACGGGTTCGGTTCAATTTTCTGTGCCGATTTTGATTGCGCTTATTTCTGTGATTGGGTTTGGAGAAAAAATAGATACGGGGCGCTGGATCGCCATTTTTATTGGATTCGTCGGTGTGCTCGTGATTATTCGACCTGGCACCGAAGCGTTTCATCCTGCAATTTTGTTGTGTGTGATTGGCGCTATTTTGTACGCGTCATTTAATATTTTGACACGTCGATTAGCGCGCGATGATCATCCAGGCGCTACACAATGGACGTCAGCGTTCGTGGCATCTGTGGTGCTCGCACCTTTTGCGCTTTGGCAATGGCAGATGCCTCATGGTTGGCTTCAATGGTCGTTGTTGATATTGACGGGGTGCTTGGGTGGATTTGGTCATTGGGCCATTGCAAGCGCGCACAGTTATGCAAGTGCCGCGGTATTGGGCCCATTCTTGTATCAACAAATTATTTATATGACTTTGCTTGGGTGGCTTATATTTAATCAAGTGCCCGATCATTTCATGGTGGTGGGTACAATGATTGTTGTTGCTGCGGGTTTGTATTTGTTGTGGCGCGAATTTCAACAATCGCAAACGCTCAAAAATATTTAACTCGTTTTGCCCACCAGCGAATAGAGGTTGGTATTTTCTTTTAACCATTGCTGCGATAAACGATCGTCGTGTTGGCTGGGATGAAAGTCGCGCTTGAAGTAATCGCGCCATGCGTGGTAGTTGGAGGAAATCAAACCCTGCGATCCAAATAAAAAACGAAAGCCTTGCTTATAGATGTTCACTTTAAATAACTGTTTGTCTCTCCACAAATGTTGCAACGCTTGTTGAGTCAAATCACTTAAAAAATAAAACGCTACCCAACGCATCATGCGAACACGCCATTCATAATTTCCGTTCATCGCCAAATAAACGTCAAACGCAGTGCTTCGATGTTCGGACTCTTCGCTGGCGTGCCACATCCACAAGGTGCGCAATCGAGGGTCTGCATTTTTTAAAATTTCGGGATGATTCAATAGCCAATGCGCAAATAAAGCAGTGAGGTGTTCGGTGGCCGCAGTAATGGCAACCGCATGACGTAAATCTTTATTGATCAATAGCTTTTGACGATCAATGATTCTTTGTTCCCAAAGATTGGTGTAACCTATTTTTGTCAGTTGATCGTTCATCAATTGGTGAATGCGTCGGTGAGTGGCCTCTTGCCCGATAAAGCCTTTGATCTCTTCGGCCATGGCTGTTTGTTGAGCCGCTGGTAGCAATTTAGAGCCATTGCGCACCGAATCTAAAAAAAACTGCTCGCCCGCTGGAAAACTCATAGACAAGGCATTAAACAGCGTCGAAGAAAACGCATCGCCCCCGTTCCAGTGGCGATCAAAGGGCGTAGAGAGGTCAATCAGGAGTTTTCTAACGGCGAGTTTGGTCATGACTAATTTTATAGGAGACCCGCTCCTAAGGGCATTCCCCCACGCATTAAAGGGATTGAATCGGTTTAAACTGGCAGACTGTTATTTGACAAGGCGCTTTGCGGCGACTGCTTCATCAATCATGCTGGCATTTGTTCTTCGCCGTTTGATTCAAGCCACACTGGTGATGGTTGCGGTGGCTTTTTTTTCTTTCATGCTGTTTCAGTATGTGGGAGATCCTATTGTCTTTTTATTGGGTCAAGACGCAACGCCTGAACAAATCATTGCATTAAGAAAAGACCTAGGCCTTGACCAACCTTTTTTTATTCAGTTCTGGCATTTTTTAATTAATGCGGTTCAAGGTGAGTTTGGTTTGAGTTTACGTCAAGGCGCAAAAGTTTCTCGATTAATCATGGAGCGCTTGCCAGCTACGTTGGAGTTGGCGTTTGTCGCTGCTTTTTTTGCATTGGCTTTGGGCATTCCGATGGGCGTATATAGCGCACTCAAAAAAGACAGCGTCATCACTAAATTTTTTATGACAATATCGCTCATCGGTGTTTCATTACCCACTTTTTTAATTGGTATTTTGTTGATCTTGATTTTTGCCGTCGGTTTGGGTTGGTTGCCCAGTTTTGGTCGCGGTGAAGTTGTTAAGTGGGGCACATTGTCTTCGGGTTTGTTTACGGTCGATGGCATTAAGCATTTGATTTTGCCCGCTTGTACTTTGGCTATTTTTCAATTGACGCTGATCATGCGTTTGGTACGTTCTGAAATGTTGGAGGTGCTCCGCACCGATTACATCAAGTTTGCACGTGCACGGGGCTTAACCAATAACTCGATTTATTTTGGACACGCATTACGCAATACCTTGGTACCTGTAATCACCATCACAGGTTTGCAATTGGGCTCATTGATTGCATTTGCCATCATCACCGAAACTGTTTTTCAATGGCCTGGAATGGGTTTGTTGTTTATTCAAGCCGTGACTTTTGCAGATATCCCAGTGATGGCTGCTTATTTGTGTTTGATTGCATTGATTTTTGTAATCATTAATTTAATTGTGGATTTACTTTATTTTGTAGTTGATCCGCGTTTGCGCACGGAAGGTCATAGTTAATGTCACATCATCATATGGCAATGGGTCGTGCGTTTGCACACATCAGCAAGTTTCATCCAGAGCTCACGGCGTTTCGTCGTGATTTGCACGCGAACCCCGAATTGGGATTTGAAGAAGTCTATACATCAGCTCGCGTCGTTGAAGGACTGAAGTTGTGTGGCGTGGATGAAGTTCACGCAGGCATTGGTAAAACAGGCGTGGTGGCATTGGTTCATGGCAAACAAAAAGCAAAAGGCCATTCCAAAAAAATGGTGGGCCTACGCGCAGACATGGATGCACTGCCCATGCACGAGCACAACGATGTCATTTGGAGGTCGAGCAAAAACGGATTGATGCACGGTTGTGGTCATGATGGACATACAGCCATGTTGATGGGTGCAGCCAGATATTTGGTTGAGACTCGCAATTTCACCGGTACTGCAGCGTTGATTTTTCAACCCGGTGAAGAAGGTTATGCGGGCGCAAGAGCCATGATGGAAGACGGATTGTTTGATCGATTTCCTTGCGAAGTTTTATTTGCGCAGCACAATTCGCCCGAAACACCTTTGGGTGTGATTGGTGTGACACCAGGTCCCATGCAAGCGGCGGTCGACCGAATTGAAATTGTGATTGAAGGAAAAGGCGGACACGGTGCAAGACCGCATCAAGGCGTCGATCCTGTATTGGTTGCGGGGCACATCATCACTGCTTTGCAAAGTGTGGTGTCTCGCAACGTATCTGCATTAGATCATGCTGTGGTGAGTGTTTGTTCATTGCAAGGTGGTAATCCCATTGCGATGAGCGTGATTCCAGGTCAAGTCACTTTGGTAGGTACCGTGCGCACGTATTCAGATGTGATTCAAAATTTAATCGAACAACGCATCACGCAATTGTGTACATCGATTGCACAAGGTTTTGGTGCGAGTGCACACCTCATTTACGAGCATGTGTATCCAGCAACAGTTAATACCGTGCCCGAAGCTGAATTTGTTGCCGATGTTGCAACGCAACTAGTGGGCGTTGATCGCGTGTGGCGCAACATGACGCCGAGTATGGGTGGTGAAGATTTTTCTTTTATGTTGCAAGCCAAGCCTGGCGCCTATATTCGAATTGGTCAAGGTGAAGTCAATGGCCCGGGCGCCTATCCCTTGCACAACAGTCGATATGATTTTAATGATGCAATCTTGCCATTGGGCGCTGCTTTGCATGCGAGTTTGGTGGAAGCAGCGATGCCCTTGGGAGAAGATATTTAAATGCAAATTTGGAACAACATGTGGGATAGCGATTTGGGTTACAGCTTTCGTCATTCACCCATGGCGATGGTTGCAGCATTGATTGCTTTTATCTGTTTGTTTTGTGCGTTGTTTGCACCTTGGGTTGCACCAACCAATCCATTTGATATGGTGGCATTAGAGTTATCGGATTCACTGTTGCCACCGATTTGGCAAGAGGGGAGCAACCCTAAATATTTATTGGGTACCGATGACCAAGGTCGCGATATTTTGTCTGCACTGATGTATGGCGCGCGTATTTCTTTATTGGTGGGATTAGCTTCTGTTTTCTTATCGGTGATCGTCGGCGTGACATTGGGATTGTTGGCTGGATTTTTGGGGGGTATCTTAGATGCCTTTATCATGCGCGTTTGCGATGTGATGCTTTCTTTTCCTGCTATCTTGGTCGCACTCTTAATATCAGGAATTGGGCGTGCATTATTTCCGAATGCTAATGACGCGTTGGCGTTTGGCGTATTGATTGTGTCGATTACACTCACAGGTTGGGTTCAATACGCGCGTACAGTGCGTGGTTCAACCATGGTCGAGCGTCAAAAAGAATACGTGCAAGCGGCGCGCGTTACTGGTGTATCGTCCTTACGCATCATGCGTCGCCATGTGTTGCCCAATGTGATGGGGCCTGTATTGGTGTTGGCAACAATTCAAGTGGCAACAGCCATCATTACCGAAGCCACTTTGAGTTTTTTGGGTGTGGGCTCCCCGCCTACGTCTCCATCGCTTGGAACTTTGATTCGCATTGGTAATGATTTTTTATTTTCGGGTGAATGGTGGATCACGATTTTTCCGGGCTTGATGTTGGTGTTGATTTCTTTGTCGATTAATTTATTGGGTGACTGGTTGCGCGATGCACTCAACCCAAGATTGCAATAAAACCATGGCTTTGCTTGACGTTCAAAACTTGGTGGTTGAATTTCCGACGCGACGCGGCAATTTGCGCGTACTCGATGGTATTTCGTTTTCCATTGAAAAAGGCGAAATATTAGGTGTGGTGGGAGAGTCAGGCGCAGGTAAATCTTTAACAGGTGCATCCATCATCGGATTGTTAGAGACACCAGGCCGTGTATCGCAAGGGCAAATTCTTTTGCACGGACAACGTATCGATCACCTCAATCAAGAAGAAATGCGTCACGTGCGTGGAAAAAAAATTGGCGCAATTTTTCAAGATCCACTCACATCGCTCAATCCTTTGTACAGCATGGGCCAGCAATTGATTGAAACCATTCAAACGCATTTGCCGATGAATCATCAACAAGCGCAACAACGCGCGATTGATTTGCTCAAAGAGACAGGGATTTCTGCGGCTGAAGAACGCTTGCATTATTACCCGCATCAATTCTCAGGCGGTATGCGCCAGCGTGTGGTGATTGCATTAGCATTGGCCGCAGAGCCCGAACTCATTGTTGCCGATGAACCCACCACCGCATTGGATGTATCGATTCAAGCGCAAATCATCAGTCTCTTAAAAAATATTTGCAAACAACGTGGCGCAGCAGTGATGTTAATTACGCATGACATGGGCGTGATTGCAGAAACATGCGATCGTGTTGCGGTGATGTATGCAGGGCGAATCGTTGAGATTGGCCCTGTGGTCGATGTGATTCATTCGCCAGCGCACCCTTACACCGCTGGCTTGATGGCTTCGATTCCTGATATTTTTCACAGTCGCGAGCGATTGAATCAAATCGATGGTGCTATGCCTCGACTCAACGCCATTCCATCGGGTTGCGCTTTTCATCCGCGATGCGATAAGCACACCGAACAATGCAAAACACATAGACCGGAACTAATGCATGCGGGTGCTACACAAGCCGCTTGTTGGCTGGTGGCGAAGGAGGGCGTATGAGTACATCTGCGCCGTTCATTGATGTGCAGGGTTTAAGCAAACACTTCGACGTGTCTGCGTCTTTTTTGAATCGATTGATTGAGGGAAAGCCTAAACAAAATTTAATTGCCGTTAATGGCGTGAGTTTTCAAATCGAACAAGGCACGACCTTGGCTTTGGTGGGTGAGTCGGGTTGCGGCAAAAGTACCATCGCCAAATTATTGGTGGGTTTGTATGAGCCCACACAAGGGTCTGTTAAATTACAAGGTGTTGATGTGCATGCGTGTTATCGCTCACCCCGAGCATTGCAATTGCGTCGACGCGTTCAAATGATTTTTCAAGACCCTTACGCGAGTTTGAATCCGCGTTGGCACGTGCAAGATATTGTGGCTGAGCCTTTGCTTGAACACGGGCTCATGAGTAACGCCACTGACATAGAGCAACGCGTGGGTGAGCTTTTAAGTAAAGTTGGTTTGAATCCACTCGATCGCATTAAATATCCGCATCAATTTTCGGGTGGACAAAGACAACGCATTTCAATTGCCCGTGCGTTGGCCACGCAACCCGAATTTTTAGTATGCGATGAACCAACCTCGGCTTTGGATGTGAGCGTGCAAGCGCAAGTGCTCAATATCATGCAAGACTTGCAAACACAACATGGCCTTACTTATTTATTTATTTCGCACAACTTAGCTGTTGTAAGACACGTGAGTGATCGCGTCGGTGTGATGTATTTGGGTCGATTGGTAGAGTTGGCGCCAACCGATCAATTATTTTTAAATCCGCAACACCCTTATACGCGTATGTTGCTTGAAGCCATTCCAAAGTTAAGAGACACTGGACGCGCACGTACACCCGTGCAAGGCGAAGTCCCCAATCCTCTGAATCCGCCCTCGGGATGTACGTTTCATCCTCGCTGTCCGCAAGCCACCGATCGTTGCAAGCAAGAAAGACCTGCATTACGAACGATGGGTAGAATTCAAATTGCGTGTCACGCCGTTACTTGATCGTGACGTACATCATTTTGGGCGCGTCATTTGAGTTGTGAGTCATGGCCACACTCTTTTTCATCGCCCATGGTCGCATTTGATGGTGAATAGGCACATACAAAGCTTCATCACGCGTAATAGCTAAGGCCTCAGTTAATAACTGATCCCGATTTTTTTTGTTGGTTTCGGTTTTAGACCGATCAATAAGAGCGTCCACTTTGGCATTACTGAGTTTGACGAAATTGAAATTGCCGTCAGAACCACTTGTTCGCGTACGAATAAGCGATTGCAAAGAATACAAAGCGTCATAGGTTGCAACGCCCCATCCTAATAAATACGCACTGGTGTCAAAGTTTTGAACTTTGGCGATGTAAGGTCCAAAGGGTTGTGTATTGAGTTTGACGCGAACATTGATTTTGGCCCACATGTTAGTGACAGCTTGACAAATTTCTTCGTCATTCACGTATCGATTGTTGGGGCAATCGAGTGTGAATTCAAATCCATTCGGAAACCCAGCATCAGCTAATAATTTTTTCGCGCCTTCAATATCAAACGGCATAGACTTATCTGCAGTTGTACTGTAACCATTAACGCCAGGAGCAATCATCAAGCCTGCAGGGATTGAAAGACCGCGCATGATGGTGCGTTGAATCGTGGCACGATCGACTGCCATGTTCAAAGCTCTTCTTACTCTAATATCTTTAAAAGGATTGGGGCCGCTCGATCCATATTTAAGTTCGTCGCTGCCTTGATCAAGACCAATAAAAATGGTGCGAACTTCTGGTCCATCTAATACAAAAAGATTGGAGTTGCTTCTGAGGCGTGCAACGTCTTGCGTCGGCAAGTCTGTAACAGCGTCCACATCGCCTGCAATCAAGGCTGCAATGCGTGTGGGATCTGATTTTATGGGTGTATAAACAACGTCAGTGACGTTGCCTTGCATTTTGCCCCACCAAGATTTATTGGCTGACATCACCAAGCGTTGATCAGCAGCCCATTCTTTGATAATGTAGGGACCCGTGCCATTGGTGTTGCGGGACGCAAACGTGTCTTCTTTGGCTTTGTAGTCTTGAACTTTTTCTGAATTATTTGCAGATGCCCATTTTTTGCTCATGATGTAAAACGTCGTGAAGTTATTGAGCAAAATAGGATTAGGATTGTCGAGAACCACATCAATTGCGTAAGAGTTTACTTTGACAATCTCTTTGACACCACTCACATAAATTTGCAAAGTTCCTTGAGGTTGCTTGATACGCTCAAATGAAAAAATAACATCATCGGCAGTAAAGGGTGTGCCGTCATGAAACGTTACATTTTTTCTTAAATTAAAACGCCAGCGTGTGGGGCTGGTCGTTGTCCAACTCGTGGCCAAAGCGGGCTCAGGTTTGTAATTTTTATCGTAGCGCACCAAACCTTCGTAGGCGTGGCCAACGATGTTGTTGGTTGTGGCATGATTTTGCGCATGCGGGTCGAGCGTCAAAATATCATTTTGAGCTGCCCATTTGAGGGTTTTGGCATGCGTGTTGATTGCCAAACCGGCGAGGGCCAACAAACTTACAAATCCAGTTGATAGAAACAATGAAATCAGTCGTTTAAACATCATCAAACTCCTTGAATAAAAAAGCATAAGGTCAACACAACTTTGATTTTTTTAAATCAAATTACTTTAAAACCATGCGTTGCGTCTTTGCGCAACTGCTCAACCAACCCAAATTCCCAATCCAAATAGCCTTGCATCGCTTCAACTGGATTGTTGGTACCTTCGTAAGGCCTTTTGTAACGATCTATAAGAGGACTGGCCACATAAGATTCGCCCAGTTGTGTGCTAAAACCTTGTTCTAGCCACGATTCATTTCCGCCAGTGAGGCAAAACACTTCTACACCTGGGCGTACTAATTTTTGCAAATCAGCAACCGCATAGCGTGACGCTTTGCCATCAGAACACGTGAGTACATAACGATTGGCTTTGTGTACGCGTGTGAAGTCTTGCTCCATTTGTGAGCGCAACAACCACCACGCACCAGGAACGTGTCGTTTGACATACGTTGCACTATCGCTTACATCAATTACTACCGTGAGATTGTTGCGATTGGCTAGCCATTCTTTGAGTGTCGCAGCGTCTACCTCTTTGATCTCTTCAACAGGCGGTGGCAATTGTTGTGTTTGTTGTTCAGGCACTGTTTGTAATTGATTGGCCTGTACATCGGTGAGAACACAAACATCCCAACCCATTTGAGACAACCAAGATGCTGTCATGGGTGCGCGCACCATGTCGCTGTCGTACAAAACAATGCGCGCGCCTCTGACGGCGACTTGGTGATCGGTTTCTTGAACCAATTGACCGCCAGGTGCGTTGATGGCGTTTGGCAAATGACCTTGCAAAAATTCATCGACTGATCGTACGTCAAACAAATACGTATTGCGATCGCTTTGTTGTTTGAGTTTTAAAAATTCTTGTTGCGTGACGCGCTGAACGCCCGTTCGAATCATCATCGCAAATGCAGAGGTGACTGCTTTTTTTCGATCTTCTTCATTGAGCTCTATAAATTGCAAATCGGCGCCTTTTTTTAATTCTTGTCCGGCCAATGTCCAACCAATCGTGCCATTGCGCAAAGCCGCCACTGGGTTGGGTATGCCTGAATTAATCAGTGTTTGTGTGCCGATGATGCTGCGTGTGCGTCCAGCACAATTAACGATGATTCGAGTCGACGCATTGGGAGCAATCGTTCGAGCGCGCAAAGCCAATTCGCCACCAGGTACGCTGATTGCTCCCGGAATACTCATGGTTTGGTATTCGTCAAAGCGTCGCACATCAAGCACCACGATGTCTGCTTTTTGATCGATCAATGCTTTGACTTCTTGTGCAGATAAAGAAGGTGTGTGACGTTTGGCTTCTACCAATTCACCAAATGATTTACTGGGTACATTCACGTCTTTGAATAATTCGCCACCAGCTGCCGCCCATCCCGCTAAGTCGCCATCTAGCAAGTTAACGTTGGTGTATTCGATGCGTTTAAAAAGTAGTGCTGCGTGAACGGCCAATCCTTCGCCGCCGTCATAAATCACAATCGGTGTATCACGCCTAGGAATGCGTCTCCATGCATCGGCTTCGATACGACCCATCGGCATATTGACTGCAAACAAGGGATGGCATTGTGCGAATGGATCTTCTTCGCGCACATCAACAAGTGCGATTTCTTTTTTATCGATGAGAGACTGTTTGACGCTCGCTGTGTTGATGAGCTCTAAACCGTGCGCATTGGCATAAATGGTAGCGGGTGCGGGAGGCATCGCAGGTTTGATGTTGGGCGCTTTAATGACCGAAGCTTGAGCAACTGGCGGCTGAAAAACGGCGGGTTGCACAGCGATGGTCTGAGCAACAGGCGCGCGCATTACAGGGCTTGGTTGAACCATGACAGTAGGCGCTGGGTTTATTGTTGGTGTTTGCACAACTTGCACATTGCTATAGCCCGAAATAAAAGGTTTACGTGCGCCATCTTGCAAATAAACATGACGCTCTACTTTTCCAATATTGGCGCCATACACATGAATGCTGATCGATGTTTGATCACGCAATGCATTTTCTACTTTGTGAACGTCGCCGATGCGTGGTGACACAGCTTCAACATCGCCTGGCAACATTTCAATTTTTAAACCTGCAGGTGCCCATCGACCATCAGCCATTCGCGCATAGGGTTGCGTGATTTCGGAGCCGCGCAACATACCAATCAATCCCCACACGGTGTGATCGTGAATAGGTGTTGCTTGACCGGGGCCCCAAACAAAACTCACCACCGAATAGCGGTCTTGTGGATCGGCATACAACAAAAATTGTTGGTAATGTTGGGGATGGGGTTGCGCGTGTTCGGAAGCGAGCCAATCGTCGTGCGCAATCAACTCCGACAAAATTGTACTGCCCTTTTGAATGATATGAGCTTCGTCGGCGTGGCTATCAATGAGCCTAGTAAGTTCGGCTAAAAAATGATGAAATCTTTGCGTGTTCAGATGCGTAACGGCTTGCATAACGATCACTTTGTTGGAATGTTGGATTGTTTCACAATCGAGCAAGAGTTGAAAGAGGGTTTGTCCATTTTTTTGAAGTCAAGGCACAATAGCGTTTGATCACAACCTGAGGGACGACTTGCTCATGCCCAGTTTAACAATGAGTCTGCAAGAAATGCTTTTTTCGCAAGGATTTGGCACGCGCAGGATTTGCTCAGGACTGGTTGAGCAGGGCTATGTTGCTTATATGCAGGCGGGCGAGTGGTTAAATACTTACGATCCTGGGCAGATTTTGGCGATAGAAGAGGCCATGCCCTTTGAAGTGCAAGGCGCTCATTGGTTTTATTATTCAAAGGCTTATTTGATGTTGCATAAGCCAACGGGCACCGAATGCTCACAAAAGCCGTCGACCTGGCCCAGTATTTACAGTTTGTTGCCTACGCCTTTGAGGCAACGACCCGTTAAAAGCGCGGTTCAAGGGGTGCAAGCCGTGGGTCGACTCGACCAAGACACCACGGGTCTGCTTTTACTTACCGATGACGGTCAATTTATTCATCGCATGAGTTCACCCAAGCATCATGTGCCCAAGGTGTATCAAGTCATCACAGAAAACGAAATGTCAGCAACCGTTTGTGAAAAATTAAGTTTGGGTGTGGTGCTCAATGATGACCCCAAGCCCGTCAAAGGGCATGATTGCAAATTGATCGAGCCCAAACATTTGGAGTTAACGCTCACAGAAGGCAAATACCATCAAGTCAAACGCATGCTCGCTGCAGTGGGTCATCACGTGGTGAGATTGCATCGTTCGCGCATCGGCAACTTGCAATTGCCCACCGATTTATTACCTGGACAATGGCGATGGTTAAGCGCAGCAGACATTCAACAGCTGTGGATGAAAAACTAAGGCGTATCTTTTAAAAACTGAATAATTGCTTGTTGAGTTAATTGGGATTGCTCGCGGTGCGGTGAGTGACCGCAATTGTCTATCGTGAGTCTTTCAATCATGTCATTGTGTATTTGGATTTGATTGATTTGCTCGACCGTTCCATAAGGGTCTTGTAAACCTTGAATCGCCAATACAGGCGAGGTAATGCGTTGACAATCGGGCCGCAAATCCATCTGACGAAACTCTTCTGATAACCACACATCGTTCCATTGCCAAAACGCCACATCCACATTGGCATGAAATTTTTGAAGATGCGCGCGTAAATCGCCAAACATAAATGCATCTTTTGCTTTTGCAATCGATTGCAAGGAAATTTCTTCCACCATCACATGCGGTGCGATGGCAATACATGCGCTGAAGTTGAATTTGGATGCATAAAGCAATGCGATGCTGGCACCATCGGAGTGACCCAACAATACAGGCGGCGCCATATGTAACGCTTGGAGCAAGGCAGGCAATACACTCCACGCCTCTTAATGCAAATAATCGGGCTTTAATCGATTAACACCACGCACATCTTCAATCGATTGGGATTGACCATACCCTTTTCGAGAATACACCACGCCACGGCGTTGTGTGATCTCGCACACTTGTTCGGGCCAGTTACCGTTTTTGCTATTCCACATAGCGACAGAACCCAGACCTTCGTGCAAAAACACCAAAGGCGCGCGATCGCTATCGAAGTGGGTGGGCGTGATGAGTTGAATTTCCAACCCGACACCGTTGACTTGAATCAATTTCATCTTCAAATTTTAAGGTTTTATTAATTGAAGGGTCAAAATAGCAATTTGCAAAGGTACACTTATGCCATATGAAGTCTATTATTTGTTTTTTGGCGCGCTCTTTGGGTTTGTGTGTAATTGCGTTGGCAACCACTGCGCAAACGGTCAATCCTATTTTTGTACTCAACTCGCGCGACGCCAATGTCAGCGTGATTGATCCCCTCACTTGGTCTATGACGCAAAAAATTGCAACGGGCAAAGAGCCGCATCACTTATATCTCACGCCCGACGAAAAATCAGTGATCGTTGCCAATGCCGCATCCGACTCGCTCACATTCATCGATCCTAAAACTGCGCAGGTACAAAAAGTCATCAAGGGTACGCTTGACCCCTATCAACTGCGTTTTTCACCCGACATGAAATGGTTTGTAACTGTTGCCAATCGTCTCAATCACATTGATTTTTACAAATGGGACGGCACCCATTTGCAATTGGCCAAACGTATTTCGTCGAGTAAAACACCGAGTCATTTGTGGATCGATAGCAAGAGCACCACCGTATTTGCAACGATGCAAGACAGCGATGAATTAATTGCAGTTGACTTAGCAACACAAAATATCAAGTGGCGAATTAAAACGGGGCCCATGCCCGCCGATGTTTTTGGAACGCCCGACGATAAGCATGTGTTGGTCGGACTCACAGGTGCTAAAGAAGTTCAGGTCTTTGATTTAACCAGCAATCCTGCCAAATGGGTCAAGTCCATTCCTACGGGCGAGGGCGCGCATGCGTTTAGAGCATTGGGCGATGGCAAACACGTTTTGGTGAGCAATCGTGTGGCCAACACCGTGAGCAAAATTGATTATGTAAATTTTCAAGTGGTCAATACTTATCCTGCACCAGGTGGTCCCGATTGTCTTGAAGTATCGGGCGATGGAAAATTACTTTTCATTTCTTCGAGGTGGATTGGAAAAGTCACCGTTGTCGATTTAGAATCTGCAAAAGTGATTCGTCAAATCAAAGTAGGTAAATCTCCCCATGGCATTTGGACATTGGATCACGCAAAGCGTCAATAAATTTTATTGCCTCCCTTTTTTATTTTTAATGGGATGGGCAACAGCTCAAACGTCGTCGTGTGACAAGCCTCTTTATCTTACCTTTGATACGGGACATATGGGTGTTGCACCCCTCATTGCCGATGTTTTAAAAAAACACCAAGTCAAAGTTACTTTTTTTGCCGCCGATGAAGTCACGCAAGAAGGTGACGGTACGCTGGGTGATTATTGGGCTTCGTGGTGGAAGGCGCGTGCTGCAGAGGGCCATGATTTTGCTTCTCACACTTACGATCACGTGTATTGGAAATCCGATTTAGCCGATGGGCGTTTTTTGGTGATGCCCACAGCGGGCATGAAAAAAAAGCATCAACTTGTTTTTGACGCCAAACAATACTGCGAGCAACTTGACAAAGCCAGCAATCGTTTACAAGAAATCACAGGCGTGAAGCCCTTGCCGTTATTTAGAGCTCCAGGTGGGAAGCATTCGAGCGCATTACTCAATGCCGCGCGTCAATGTGGATACGCGCATGTGGGTTGGGCAGATGCGGGGTTTTTAGGCGATGAACTCGACGGTCGACAATTTCCCAATTCCAAATTACTGAGCAATGCACTCAAAGATATTCGTGCGGGTGATATTTTGATGGCGCACTTAGGAATATGGTCGCGTCGCGATCCGTGGGCACCCGCCGTGTTGAAGCCATTGATTGAAGGGCTTCAATCCAAAGGATTTTGTTTTAGAACGCTTCGTGAACACCCCATGTACAGCGGGTGGATTAAACAATCGCAGAAAAAATAAGCATGGATTATTTGACCGATATTTTTTTAAAAATTCACTCATGCGTGTTTGAGCAATGGGTCAAGCAGTTTGTGTTTGATTGGGGCATGGGTCACCTTATGGGCTTGGCCTTTGACGCAACGGGTTGGTTTTTAATTGGGTTGATTCAACTGATTGTGATGATAGGCATCCTTGTGCCGCTTGAAAAAATATTACCTGTTGAAAAATCAACATTTTCTAGCGCTGTAGGTGTCGATGTGATCTATACATTGATTCATCGACTTGGAATTTTTCGATTGGTTCTTTTCTTTTCTTTAGAACCTGTCTTAGAAAATATTTTTGGCTATTTGCGCGTTTTGGGATTGCCCACATGGCATTTTGATGATTTATGGCCAGGCGTGAGTGATGTGGGTTGGGTGAGTTTTTGTATTTATTTGGTGATTTTTGATTTCGCCAATTATTGGATTCATCGTGCACAACATTTTTGTCCTCGGTGGTGGTCTTTGCATGCCTTGCATCACTCGCAAACGCAAATGACATTGTGGAGCGACAACAGAAATCATTTGTTGGATGACGTGATCAATGCCGTGATTGCTGCCGTTTTAGCGCAAGCCCTTGGGCTGGCCCCCACGCAATACGTGGCGATGGTGGCTTTGACGCAATTAATCGAGAGTTTTCAGCACGCCAATGTGCGTATTGGTGGCGCCTCGTTGTTGAGCAAGCTACTGATTAGCCCGCAATTTCATCGCCTGCACCATGCCATTGGCGTAGGCCACGAGTCCCCTGGTCAAATATTGGGTGGCCATAATTTTGGAGTTTTGTTTCCTTGGTGGGATATGATTTTTGGGACTGCTCTTTTTAATAATCACGACGAACCCACGGGCGTGCGACCCAGTGCGCAAAACCCCAAATATGCGGGGCAGGGCTTGATAGGGCAGCAAATCGCGGGCTTGCGGGCTTTTTTTAACAAAAATTAAAAAATTTACATTTTTTATGGCGGATGATGGTGGCCAATTAGATATAAATACTTTAGACTGCATGGCTTGGGTTAATACCTTCTGACTTGACTTATTCCAATTGGACTTCGATGTCAACTGAGCAACAAGATATCGGCAAACATATTCAGCAATTGCGTCTTGCAATGGGCTTGGATATTGCTGAATTGGCGCATCAGGCCACATTGTCCATTGAGCAATTGCAACAAATTGAATCGGGTCTTGAAGAATCTTTTTATTCCCCAGAAATCAGAGCGCAAGCGGTCAGACGAATTTTGCGCATACTCAAGCAGGTTCCTGAAACAAACCCGCTTATCGATTCAGGAAAAAAAGTTTTCGAAAAAAATGTCATTGATGACATCGTGCGTTTATCTGAAAACAAATCTCGTTTTCCTGAGGCGGGTGTTGTTTACACCGACTCTGTTCCTTTGATGCGATGGGGCGCTGTTATTATTTTTATTGCGGCCATTATTATTTATATAGGGCCTAATGATGTTTACCAAACCATCGCGGGTTGGTTTCCAAGTTCTACATCATCTGCTATTTCTACTGATGCTTCTGCAAATTCCGCGTCTAAAGTTGAATCCAGTGCGCCTCAAATTGTTGTTGAAGAAATCATTATTCCTATTGCTAAGCCAGCCAAAGAAGAGACGCTTGCAACTGCGGTGACACCTATACGCAAGCCAGAGCCCGTGCCCGCATCACAGCCTTCAACGCCGCCTGTAGTTGCCGCGACAACAACAGCATCTACAGCATGTGATCACTTAAAAGCCAATGCTGCAGTTCCAGTTGAGCCCCTCAGTATTAACAAGCCTGGTACGTACGTCTATTTTGTTACAAACAAAGAATTATCGGTTTGTGTTGAAGACGGTGAGCAAAAAATAACAAAGTTAGACCTCAAACCCAATATGGGACAAAGCACATATGGAAAAGGACCTTGGGTAGTTGCCAGTCAAGATTTAGAACATATTCAAATTTATTTTCAGGGCTCACGAGTTTTGCTTCCCCCATCTGCGCCCAAAAAAGTCAGTTTGACCGAAAAACCTGTTACAAAGTAATTTTTTTTTATTTTTATCGGTTCATTCGTTAAATCAGTCGTTTTTTGTTCGACAATATGTCCAGTGCCCGGGTGGTGAAATTGGTAGACACAGCGGATTTAAAATCCGCCGCTTTCGTGAATAACGGGCGTGCCGGTTCGATTCCGGCCTCGGGCACCACCCTACTTATGCGGGTTTCCAGCGGTTTAAAACAAAATAACTACACAGAAAATACCGTTGCACAGTCGTTGCACAAAATACATCAACGTCGCTATACTCAAGTTCACGCTTTTTAGCCCAAAACTTGCATATGCCACCCAAAGCAGAACACACAGTACACATACTTGAAGGCAAAGCCACGCTGTACAAACGCGAGGGAACGCCGTTTTGGCATTTACGCTACAAGGTATATGGCAAGTGGCATAGGCAGACTACCAAGCAAACTGTGCTGAAAAAAGCCAAGTCAACTGCTGTGGAGATTTATGCAGACAGCACGTTTAGAGAACGCAACTCGTTGCCACCAAACAACAAGCGTTTTAAGGCTGTGGCGAACTTGGCAATAAGGAGCATGGACGAGCTGACTGAGGCAAAGCAAGGCAAAGTCACATACGAAACCTACACTCAAGTTATAAACAATTACTTGATACCTTTTTTTGGCAACTACAACATTGACAAGGTTGACCACGCTCTCATACTCAAGTTCGCAAGGTGGCGTATACAAGAAATGAAGCGTGAGCCAAGTGCAAGCGTTATCAACAACCACAACTCTGCACTAAACAGAGTGTTTGACGAAGCACTCAAGCGTGGCTACTTGGCAAAAATTCAAGTGCCCTTGCTTGTGAACGATGGTGTCAAGTCACACAAGCGTGACGACTTCACCATTGAAGAGTACACATTGCTTTACAAAGGCATGCGTCAGTGGCTTAGGCAAGCAAGACAAGGCAACGAGCGTGAACTGAGACAGATATTGCGTGAGTATGTGTTGGTGCTTGCAAATACTGGCATTAGGGCTGGTACTGAAGGCATGAGCATTAAATGGAAGAACATAAAGTTCTTTTACGAACAAGGTGTAAGGTACTTGGCAATTGATGTCAGTGGCAAAACTGGCAAGCGTGAAGTGATAGCAAGGCACAGCGTGGTTAGGTACTTGGATAGACTTCGCAAGTACAACCCCAAGTACGCTCGCATGACATTTGAAGAGTTCGTTGCAAAGCGTGTGGACGAGTATGTGTTTAGAGATGCGGGCTTGAGTGGTGACTACATGACAAGCAAATTTGGCAGAATGTTCAAAAGACTGCTTGAGAGCTTGGAGTTGTTGAAGCACTCACGCACAGACAAGCCAAGGACGCTGTACAGTTTGAGGCACACGTATGCAACCTTGGCACTTGCGTACAACAGAATGAGTGTGCACACACTGAGTGAGCACTTGAGTACTAGCGTCAAAATGATTGAAGACTACTATGGGCATGTGCTACTGAGACGCAAGGCACATGAGATTGCGGGAAAATTAACAGAGAATCACAAGGTCAAGTATTGAACGCTAGGTAGTAGCTTGGGAAATACATATCCAATTAAAGGATGAAAGGGATTTATAAAGGTTTGTACTTAGAAAATAATCGTCCCAATTCCCTAATTTGGGATTGAACAAAATAACAAAGTTAATTAATATAGTATAAATTAACTTATAAACAAATAGTTATGAAAGTAATACTTGTACCAATACTTGCCATAATTTACTCATTTGCA
>Ga0114974_10000696_pt1 | contig 27864 bp, 14 predicted proteins | sample S_130206_EF_Meta_FD_87318 | JGI IMG/M metagenome (GOLD analysis project Ga0114974, IMG submission 87318) | Freshwater microbial communities from Lake Simoncouche, Canada to study carbon cycling - S_130206_EF_MetaG | ecosystem: Environmental > Aquatic > Freshwater > Lake | place: Lake... | reverse complement strand
GACGACGTGATCGGCGTCCTCTATGGCGTCCGGACGACCCAGGGGCTCGTCGCCCGCGGCCCGATCACGCCGCTGGAGGCGCAGCTGGTGCAACTCCTCGCCGGATCGGTCGGGGCGACGCTCGCCCGCTCGACGGCGAGCCAGTCGCAGGCGACCTTCGAGCAGTTCTTCACCCGCGAGCTTTCCGAACAACTCGCCCTCCGCCCCAACCTCCTCGACGGCCATGACGCCGACGTCTCGATCCTGTTCTGCGACATCCGTGGCTTCAGCCGGATCAGCGAGCGGCTCGGTCCTGCCGGGACGATGGAGTGGATCGGGGACGTGATGGGGGAGCTTTCCGACTGCGTCCTTGCTCACTCTGGCGTCCTCGTCGATTACATCGGCGACGAGTTGATTGCCATGTGGGGGGCGCCGGTCGACCAGCCCGATCATGCCACGCTCTCCGCCAGGGCAGCCGTCGACATGCTCGCTGCGGTGCCGCGGATCAACGAGCGCTGGGCGGCGGCGCTCGGCGAGCCGATGGATCTCGGCATCGGCATCAATTCCGGTGTTGCCCGGGTGGGAAACACCGGCTCGAGGCACAAGTTCAAGTACGGCCCCCTCGGCAATACCGTCAATCTGGCTAGCCGCGTCCAGGGGGCGACGAAGTACGTCCGCTCGCGGATCCTCGTGACCGACGCGACCCGCTCCCGGATGGGAGCGGGATTCGCGAGCCGGCGGGTGTGCCAGGTGCGCGTCGTCAACATCGCCGAGCCAGTCGTTCTCCACGAGCTCGGCCGGACCGATGACGCCGGATGGGGCGAGCTCCAGCAGGCCTACGAGGGAGCGCTGTCGGCCTTCGAGAACCGCAACTTTCACGAAGCCGCCCATCTCCTCGGCGGCCTGCTCCAGACGCGCCCCGATGACGGTCCGAGCCTGCTGCTCCTCTCCCGGGTCGCCAATTGCCTCGTGTCGACCGACAGGGATTTCAATCCCTGCTGGGACCTTCCCGGCAAATGATCGCCACGCGGGAGCCTGGCTACTCCAGGCCGTAGGCCCCGGCCATCGGCAGATCGATGCCCGAACGGCTGGCGAACTGCGTCCGCGACAGGAAGCGGGGCTCGAGGTTGAACGTCACGCCGACGTTGTTGCGGCTGTAGTCGACGTTGAAGCCGAACGTCATCAGGAACGACTCGCCGATGCGCGTGATCTGGAAATTCTGCCCGATGTTCATCCCGCGGAGGTTGAGCGCCGTGCCGAACGAACTCGCCCACTTCGGGCTCATCCGATAGGTGTACGACCCGACGAGCACGCTGGCGTCGATCGGGCCGCCGAACTCGTTGAAGCCGATGTAGAAGCTGCCCCGCGGCGTCCGGTTGAGGAGGGCCCCGACGGTGTACAGCTGCTGGCCACCGTTGAAGAAGTCGATGTCGGCGGTGGAGAGGACGGTCGTCCGGTCGCCGACATGCCAGCGGAAGTCGTACTGCCAAAGTCCCATCAGCTGGCCGAAGTTCTGCCCGGTGGTCGGGAACAGCTCTCCGTCGATGTCGAGCGTGATCCAGTCGATGATCCGCCGGTTGCCGGCGGGCCCGCGCTTCGTCTGCCACCGCTGCCGGGCGGCGAGCCGGAAGGCGGTCAGGTCCTGGGCAATCTCCGTCGGCCCGGTCACCCAGCTCCCCATGCCGCGACGGACGAGGTACGAGCGCGGATCGTACTTGCCGTCCGGTCCGAACACGGTCCCGTTGGGGACCGGCGTCGGCTGCCCCGGAATGGCCCCATAATCCCAGTAGGGGATGTTGCGGCGGTATTGATTGATGGTGTCGTCGTCGATCTGGTCGTACAGCGGCAGCTGGTTCATGTCCTGCGAGCTGTTGGCATAGGAGAACTCCCCCTCAAACACCACCTTGTGGGCCAGGCCGTGGACATTCCACAGCGGGCTCTCGACGGAATTGTCTGCCGACCACATCGGCACGCTGGAGCGGATGCCGACCTGCCCGTAGGCACGATCGAGGGGCGACTGCGTCAGATCCTGCCCCCAGTGGGCAAGCTCACCGAGGGCATAGGGGACGATCTTCACCACCCCCGCCTGGAACGGCAGATCGAGCTCGTGCCGGGTGGAGAAGCGCTCGCCGATGACGTTGTTCTCGTAGGGAAGCGTCGTCCAATACTGCAGCCCCTGGCCGGCGCTCGGTGTCTGCGGGAGATTCTGCCGCGCGTAGGCCAGTCCGCTGTGCTCGTACCAGGTGACCGCATCGCGCAGCAGCGGCTGCCCCATGGAATAGTGGTCGAGCCGCGGCCACCATTCCGTCTGCGTGAAGAACGGGTTGACCCGGACGCTCGTGAGGAAGCGCAGCTCACGGTTGTCCACGGGGCGGCGGAGATCGAGCCAGGTTCGCTGCTCGTAGCCTTCTTCCCACTCCGCCTCGTAATACTCCTCGAGGAAGTTCATGTCGCTGATCCAGCCGGCCGCACCGCGGGCCTGCCAGCCGCCGGCGAAATCCTGCCGATGGCGCCAGAAGGATCGCCCGCGGAAGGCGTTGGGATAGGTGAGGTCGCGGCGATACAGACCGAGGTTGTCGATGCCGCTGTCACCGATGATCCAGGCATCGAGGACGCCGTTGGCCGGCGAACCAAAGCCGAGGAAGTCGGGGCGGTTGTAGAGGAGCGACGTTCCGCCACCGACGCCGCGGTAGCTGAGGTAGTCGATGTCGAAATCCCAGTCGACGCCGTCCGGAGGCCGCCGCCAGCCGAAGATCTGGAAGGCATCCCAGCTCGTCAGCAACTGCGTGCCGAAGATTTGGTCGTTCTTGACCTGAATGTTGTTGATGTAGAAGGTCGGCTTCTTGGCATTCGTCGCCAGCACCGGCCACCACAGCACCGGCACGTTGCCGAGCGTCAAGGTGTTGCCCCGGCTGGTGACGAATTGCTGGTGCTCGAGGACGGGCTCTCCGGTCACGTTATCGATCATCGGCTGGCCGTCGCCCCCCGCCAGCGGCACCTGTTCGTCGGTGAACTCGAGCTCCCTCGAGCGGAACTCCCACGTCGGCACGCCGAGGCGGCTTGAGGTGAGGCCGGTCCGCTGGGCGACGAACCGGCTCCGATCGACCTGGCGGATGACGTCGGCGCGGAGCCGGACGAGCCCGGCGTAGTTGTCGACGGGAGTGAGCACCGTGGCGCCGGTGATGACGCCCGAGGAGCGGGGCACGTCATAGAACATGCTCATCGCCTCGACCACGCGCTGCCCCTGACGAAAGACGACGTTTCCTTCGAGGTAGAGCTCCAGCGGCGTGTCGGCCGACTGCGCCGCGTTGCCGTCGAGATCGGGCTGGGTGCCGCTCCGCGTCCAGATGACGACACGGTCGGCGGCGATGTCGAGCGGACCGGCCGGGTCGACCCCGTCGATGACGAGGTTGACCCCCGACGTGATCACCGCCACCCATTCGCCACCGGTGGGGCTGGGGAACCAGCGGATCGAGAGTGGGACACTCGACCGCGGGAAGGCGCGGAGCCGACGGGCCGGAGCGGCCACGCCCACCGCCGGCGGCGCCGGCGCGGCAAACTCGCTGAACTGCGCGAGATCCGCGCCACGATCCCGATCGACGAACTGGACCTGCTCGACGCCATCGGCGCCGTTGTCGCCACCGACCGCCTGGCGGACCGGCGCGGGCACGTCGGCAACCGCATCGTAGACCGGCGGCGTGCCCGTCGGCGGCACGACGCTGGCGAACTGGAGCCGCGGATCCCGTCGCGTCCAGAAGCGGCCCGTCCAACGCGGGCCGCGGACCGTCGACAGCCCGGGCTCAGCGCCGGGCGCCGGAGCGTTCCCGGCGGTCACCGAGACGTTGCCCGCCATGCGCACGAGCATGCCGCGGAGCGGAGGCAGCGCCGTGCCACCCTCCGCCGCCGGATCGTTGAAACGATCGGTGGGATCACCGGGAACTCCCTCCGAGAGCGAGGCGCCTGGATCCTGCTCGATCCACACCACTGCCTCGTGCGATTCGGCGACCGTCGGACCCTGTTCGATGCGCACGCCACCGGTGAGATGCCAGACGTCGTAGGAGCCCTCCGTCCACCGCGAGGCCTGTGCGGCCCGGATGGCGATGGCTTCGGAGGGATCGACGGCCGGCACCTCGATGCTCGAAGCCTCGGCGATCGCCGCGGCGAGGCCGCGCGCCGGAAGCGCGGAGAGTGCCCCTGCGGCCGCCTCCGGTTGCGAGACTGGCTGCGCGAGAGCCGGCAGCGTCTGCAACGCGATGAGCAGCAGCACGATCGCCATCAACCACTGCGCGACGTCACCGCGCGCCGGCGCACGACAACGCCGCGCGGGGCGGTGTCGACAGCGGGACACGGGAAAGGTGACGTGGTCGAGCAAGCGATGCCCGCAGAGGGGTCGGGGAGGGCAGTCCGTCAAAAACGGTGCGGTTTATAGGAGCCTGATCCGACAGGGGTCAAGGCGTTGCGCCGCCCGCGAGGCGTCCGCAAGTGCCGATGTTCGAACGGTTTACCGCCGCGGTCCCCGTCGCCACCCCAGGCCCCACGGCAGCGACGTCCCTGGTGAGCCGGGAAGGCTGCGGTAAACGCTGTGGCGGCGGAGTCGACGCGGTCTGGGACATAGCGACGGGGATGTCTGGGGGGAAGCGGAAGGTTTGCCCCACCCCTCCCGGGCAGCGCGACTAAGATGACCCGCGGGCAACGGTGGTGCCTGGAGTTCCCATGGTGCCCGAGCATCCGCCCTCCCACCGCCCGGTCCAGGTTCCCGCAACCGCCCGCATCCCCGTGCCGTCCAGCGATCCCCGGTTCCCCCCGTGTCGCCTCCCCGCCCCCCCACCTTCCGCCCCACGTCGGCCCCCCGGGCCGGCGTGACGCCACGGAGTCGGCCCAGCGATGTCGTTTCCCGGTGATCCCCCCCGAACGGCGGCCGAGGCGTCCTCCTCGCAGCCGTCCCCACGTCCACCCGTCAGCCGACGCGTGGCGGTTTGGCTCATCGAACACCGGATGGCGCTGTTCCTTGTCGCCCTCGTGCTCGGCGGAGTCTCGGTGGAACGGTCGCGGCACCTCGAGTTCGTCCGTTCGATCGACACGATGTTCGACCGCACCGACGCGGCGCTCCCTCCCTACCGGCGCCTCGCCCGGGCCTTCGGCTCGAGCGAAGTGGTTCTCGCCGCCTACGACGCGCCCGATCTCCTCACGCCCGAGGGAATCGCGACGCTCCGCGACATCACCCAACAGCTCGAACGGATCCCCGGGATTGCGTCCGCCACGAGCCTCGCCAGCACGCCGCTCGGTGCGGGGATCATCCACCTCGACACCAACCCCGCTGCCCGACGCCTCGTGTCGCTCCTCGAGGGGTATGCGGTGTCGGCGGATCACCGGACGGCAGCCGTCGTCTGTGTCCTCGAACCGGCCGGCACGACGGCCGGCGTGACCCGGGCCGACGCGATCGATGCAGTCCGGGCCGCCACCGGCAAGCTCCCCGGCGGCACGGTCGCCGGCGAGCCGGTGATGCTCCGCGACGGCTTCGCAATGCTCGAGCGCGACGGCAATCTCCTCGGCACGTCGGCCGGCATCCTCGCCGGTGTCGTCCTCCTTCTGTCGTTCCGCAGCCTCCGCTGGTTGGCCGTTCCCCTCGCCGTGGTTCTGCTCGGCCTGTGGAGCACCCGGGGCGTCCTCGCCGTGGCCGGCATGAAGCTGACGATGGTGTCGACGATGCTCTCGGCAATGATCACGGTGGTGGCCATCGCCACCGTCGTTCACGTCATCGTCGAGGTTCGCCGCCAGCGCGAGCTCGGCCTCCCCCCCCGCCAGGCGCTCGAGGAGGCGATCCACCTCCTCTTTTGGCCGGTCCTCGGTGCCATCGCCACCGACGTGATCGGGTTCGGCTCGCTGATCACCAGCCGGGTCGGGCCGGTGCATGACTTCGGAATCATGACCGCGGTCGGGGCGATCATGGTGCTCATCTCGGCGGCGCTTGTCATCCCACAGTTGGCCCTCGGCGGCCGCTTCGACACCGATCCCCGCCGGGCCTGGGGCGAGGGATTGCTCGATCTCGGCCTCGACGGCCTCGTGCGACGGATCGTCCGCCATCCGGGAAGGATCATGGCTGGGGCGACCATCGTCGTAGCCGCCTGCATGGCCGGGATGGGACGGCTCGAGGTCGAGACTGATTTCACCCGCAACTTCCGCCGCTCGAGCGGAATCGTTCGCTCCTACGAGATGATCGAATCGCGACTCGGCGGCGCGGGGGTGTGGGACGTCCTCGTCCCGGTGAGCGGGCCGATCGACGGAGCGACGGTGGCCCGCCTCAATCGCCTCAGTGAGCGGCTCCGACGAGAGGTGATCGCCCCCGGGGCCGACGGGAAGCCCGCGCCGGCTTTGACGAAGGTCCTGAGCGTGGCCGACGTCCTCGCGGCGGTCTCCCCGGTGCCGCTCGACAACGCCGGCGCTTCGCCGCTGGGCAACTGGGTCGTCGCCAGCGCCGTGACGCTCCTCCGGCAACAGCTCCCCCAGCTCGACCGGTCGCTCATCGGCCGCGACCCCGAGGATGGCTCGACATGGCTGCGGGTGATGCTCCGGGCGCGGGAGCGGCAGCCGGCGGAGTCGAAGCGGCAGATCGTCGAATCGGTGCGGCGGATCGTCGCCGAGGAGTTGCCCGATGGTCCGGGCGGCGGCGGGGAGGTGACGGGGTTCTTTGTCCTCCTCTCGAAGCTCGTCGACCGGATGCTCACCGATCAGTGGTCGACCTTCTTGATCGCGGCGGTGGGGATCTTCCTCCTCCTCGCCCTCTCCTTCCAGAGCCTTCTCCTGGCCACCGTGGCGCTGGTCCCCAACGCCCTGCCGATCTTCGTCGTCCTCGGGCTGATGGGCTGGTGCGGCCAGCGGATCAACATGGGAACGGCGATGATCGCCGCCGTCTCGATGGGGCTCTCGGTCGACAGCTCGATCCATTGGCTCGTCGCCTTCAAGCGGAGGCTGGCCGGGGGCCACACGCTCCCCGCGGCACTCGATGTCGCCCACCAGACGGCCGGGAGGGCGATGGTGTTCGCGACGCTGGCGCTCGTTGTCGGATTCCTCGCCCTCACGACGAGCGGATTCATTCCCACCGTGTCGTTCGGCGCCCTTACCTGCCTGACCCTGCTCGGCGGTCTGGCCGGCAACCTCGTCGTCCTCCCGGTGATGCTCGCCCTCCTCGAACCGTGGCTCGGCGGTGGGTGCCCCCGCGGCGGAAAACCGCTACAACATCCCTCCGCTCGAGCCTGAGGGCGCCTGTCGCCCCCCGCTCCCGTTGGTCCCTCCCCCACGTCCGCCTCCCGGCCGCCCGAGGATTCCGCCATGCACACCGAGTTCGCTGCCGACAAGTCTCACCTTGGCTTCCGTTGCGAGCCGTCGGCCCCCCCCGAATCGATCCGTGCCGATGCCCTTGTGGTGTTCGTCACCGAGGGGACCATCGGCGGTGCCGCCGCAGGCATCGACCGTGCCACCGGAGGCCTCCTCTCGCATCTCGCCACCGGCGGCGAAATCACCGGCAAGCGGTATGAGTGCGTGCCGATCCTTGCCCCGGCCGGGGTCGCGGCCGGGCAGATCGTCGTCATCGGACTGGGGCCCCTGGGGCCCGACGGCAACACCGATCTGGGGACGCTCTACCGGGCCGCGGCCACCGCCACCAGGCACCTTTCGACGCGTTCGCGGGAGACGGTGGTCATCGTCGCCGATCCCGCCTGGTCGTCGCGCCATGCCGAGCAGGCCGTCGCCGGAGCGGCGATGGGCATGGTCGGGCAGGACCTCCACCGCACCGACAAAAAGCGGACCCGATTCGGGACGACGATCTGGGCCGGCGTCTCCTCAGAGTCTCTCGCCACCGGCATGGTCATCGCCGACGGCGTCAATCTGGCGCGGCGGCTGGTCAACAGCCCTCCGGACGACCTCTACCCCGAGACCTTCGCCGAAGCTGCCGCCGCGGTCGCCGGCCGGACCGGGATGGAGATCGAGATCTGGGACGAGCACCGCCTCGACCGCGAACGCTGCCGGGCGATCCTCGCCGTCGGCCGGGGGAGTTCCCGGCCGCCGCGGCTGGTGAAGCTCACCTACCGTGGCCCCGGCGTGCCGGCCGGTCCCCCGCAGGTGGCCCTCGTCGGCAAGGGGGTGACCTTCGACTCCGGTGGCCTGTCGCTGAAAACCCCGGACGGGATGTTGACGATGAAGTGCGACATGGCAGGCGCCGCGGCGATGGTTGCTGCTGCCGCCACGATCGCGGCGCTGCGGCTCCCGGTCAACCTCGTCGCGGTCTGCGGCTTGGCGGAGAACATGACCGGACCGGCAGCCTACAAGCTCGGCGACGTGATCACCGCCCGCAGCGGCACGACGATCGAGATCCACAACACCGATGCCGAGGGGCGGGTGGTGCTTGCCGATGTCCTCGACGTCGTCCGCGAGATGGCCCCACAGAAGATCATCGACGCCGCCACTCTGACGGGGGCCTGCATGGTGGCCCTTGGCCACGACGTCGCCGGCCTGTTCACCAACGACCAAGCCTGGTGCGACCAGATCGCCACCGCGGCGCGGGCCGTCGGCGAGCCGGTGTGGCAACTGCCGATGTATCCCGACTACGACGAGCAGATCCGCGGCGAGGTGGCCGACATCAAGAATGTCGGCGACGGGCGGTGGGGGGGCGCGATCACCGCCGCGAAGTTTCTCGAGCGGTTCGTCGGCGGGATTCCCTGGACACACGTCGACATCGCCGGCCCGGCGTTCGCCGAGAAGCCCCGGCCATGGATCGATGGTGGGGGCACCGGCGTGCTCGTGCGGACGCTCGTCGAACTGGCACAGAACCGCAGCCTCTGACCGGCGGCTGTCGCCAATCAGTCGCCGCCGAGAACCCGCGCCACCTCGGCCTGAGTCACCGGTGCGATCACGCCCCGCTCAGTGATGATCCCCCGGATCAGCCGCGCCGGCGTGACGTCGAAGGCGGGATTGAAGGCCTCGGCCTCCGGCGGCGCGATCGCTCTCCCCCAGGGGCTCGTGACCTCCGCGGCCCCGCGGTGCTCGATCGGGATCTCCGTGCCATCGACGATCGAGAGATCGAACGTGCTCGACGGCGCGGCGACATAGAACGGCACGCCATGGGCTGCCGCGAGCACCGCCAAACCGTACGTCCCAATCTTGTTGGCCGTGTCGCCACCGGCGGTGATCCGATCGGCACCGACGATGCAGCACCCGATCCGCCCCGTGGCGAGGAGGTGCGCCGCGGCAGAGTCGCAAAGCACCGTCACCGGGATGCCCCGCTGAACGAGCTCCCAGGCGGTGAGGCGGGCCCCCTGAAACAACGGCCTGGTTTCGTCGGCCCAGACGCGGAACCGGCGGCCATCCGCCCAGGCCGTTGTGACTACCGCCAGCGCCGTTCCGTCCCCTCCCGTGGCGAGCGCCCCGGTGTTGCAGTGGGTGAGGATGTCACCGTCCGGCAAGAGGTCGGCTCCGTAACGCCCGATCGCGGTGCACAGCCGGCGATCCTCGTCATGAATCTCCCGCGCCGCCCGGAGGAGCGCAGCGTCCAGATCGGTCGCCGGCAGCGGCGCTTCGCCAACCGCGGCCGACAGGCCGACCTCACGGAGGACCCGTTCCACCGCCCAACGGAGATTGACGGCGGTGGGCCGGGCGGCGGCGATCTCCTCCGCGGCCGCCAGGAGGTGCGCGAGGGCCTCCCGCGGAGGCAGATTCCGCTGTCGGGCCTCGGCGGCGGCGATGACCACGCCATATCCGCCGGCGACCCCGATGGCCGGCGCCCCGCGCACCCGGAGGCTGCGGATCGCCTCGATCACCGTCGGCACATCGCGGCACTCCACCCAGGCGACCTCCCCGGGGAGTCGCGTCTGATCGAGGAGCTCCAAGTGGCCGTCAGGCCCCCCCACCCAGCGCACCGACACCGGCGCCGTTCCCTGTTGTGGACTCATCGCTTTCTCCGTGGCTGGATGTGGACCGTTGGCCGAATCTGCCGATGCTCAGCCGTCGAACCGCGGCTCGGCGCAGGGAAGGCCGAACGCGGCTGCGACCGCCGGCTGCACGAGCTCTCCCTGCCAGACGTTGACGGCCGATCGGATCGCGGCGCTCCGCCGTGCCGCCCCGCCAACGCCATCCCGGGCCAGCTCGAGGACATAGGGCAGCGTGGCGTTGCACAGCGCGTAGGTGCTTGTCCGCCCCACGGCGCCCGGCATGTTCGTGACGCAGTAATGGACGACGTCGTCGACGACGTACGTCGGCTCGGCGTGCGTCGTCGGTCGGCTCGTAGCCACGCACCCTCCCTGATCGATGGCCACGTCGATGATCACCGCCCCCGGCTTCATGAGCTTGAGATCGTCGCGCTCGACCAGATGCGGCGCTCTGGCTCCGGGGATCAGCACGCTGCCGATGACGAGGTCGGCCCGGCGGAGCTGCTCGCGGATGGTGTGTCGATCGGAGAAGAGGACGTCGACGTTGGGCGCACAGACGTCGTCGAGATACCGGAGCCGTTCGAGATTCGTGTCGAGAAGGCCGACGTTGGCGCCGAAGCCGGCCGCCACCTTGGCGGCATTCGCCCCGACGGTGCCCGCTCCGAGCACGGTAACGTGCGCCGGCGCCACCCCAGGCACACCGCCCAAGAGGATGCCCCGCCCCATCTGCGGCTTCTCGAGATACTTCGCCCCCTCCTGGATGCTCATCCGCCCCGCCACCTCGCTCATCGGCACGAGCAAGGGCAACCGGCCACGATCATCGCGAAGCGTTTCGTAGGCCACCGCCGTGGCGCCGGTCGCCAGGAAGCCCTCCGTCAGCCCCCGGTCGGCAGCGAAGTGGAAGTAGGTGAACAGCACCTGCCCACGGCGTAGCAGGCTCAATTCGGGCCTCTGTGGCTCCTTCACCTTGACGATCAGCTCGGCCTCGGCAAACACCTCGGCAGCCGTGTCGACGAGCCTCGCCCCGCACGCTTCGTAGGCCTCGTCGGGGAGCCCCGACCCGGCACCCGCGGTGCGCTCGACGATCACGGCGTGGCCGGCCCGCACCAGCTCCTCGACGCCCACCGGGAGCATCGCCACCCGGTATTCGTCCTTCTTCGTCTCCTTCGGCACTCCGACGATCATGGCAGGATCGACTCCGGGATGGGGTATTCGAGGGACAGGAACACAAGCGACAGGAACTGGAGGGACAGGAACAGAGCGACCGCCGGGGCTCCCACCCCGGCGGTCGCAGGTCGAACGATCCGTGAAGCCCTCAGACCCCAGGGCCCGGCGGACGGACACAGGTCAGGCAAGCTTGTAATCAGCCGGCATCGGCAGCTTGTAGTTGCCATCCTTGTCCGGCATGACCGGCGGCTCGCCATCCCAAGACATGTTTTCCGGCATCGTGCGGATGTTGCGGTCCATCATCTCCTTGAAGCTGACTTCCTTGCCCGAATAGGTGGCATACCGGGCGAGGCAGGCCGCGAAGCTCGACGTCGTGCCGTAGTAGGCGTTGTTGAGCGGCGTGTCATTGCGGATCGCCGCCTGAAGCTCGTCGTGCTCGATCTGGTAGGGGTTCGGATTCTCCCCCTGGAACTTCCACAACACCTTGCCGGCGTAGTCGGTGATCTCGCCGATCCGGACCTGCGCTTTCGTGCCCTGAAAGAACTCATCAACCCGGCCGTCGCCGCCGGGGAACTGCCGGCACTGGCTGGCGATCCGCACGCCGCCGGGATAGACGAAGTTCACGCAGTGGTGGTCATAGATCTCGCTCGGTTGCCCCGGCACCCGATTCTGCTTGCCGCCGGTGCCGTAGGCCGACTCCGGGATCTTGTCGAGGAACCAGTTGGCGACGTCGATGTTGTGGACGTGCTGCTCGCAGACATGATCGCCAGAGAGCCAGTTGAAGTGGTACCAGTTGTTGACCTGAAACTGCATCTCGGACTGGTTCGGCTGGCGGTTGCGGTACCAGATGCCGCCACCATTCCAGTAGACCTGCCCACCGATGATGTCGCCGGCGAGGCCCTCGCGGATCTGCTTCACTGTCTCGCGGTAGCGGTTCTCATAGCGGCGCTGGAGGCCAACGGCCACCTTGAGTTTCTTCTCGTCGGCCATCTTCGCCGCCGTCAGACAGACCTGCGCGCCGAAGCTGTCGACGCACACCGGCTTCTCCATGAAGACGTGCTTCCCCGCCTTCACCGCCTCCTGGAAGTGGAACGGCCGGAATCCGGGGGGCGTGGCGAGAATCACCATGTCACAGTGATCGAGCACCTGCTTGTAGGCGTCGAGCCCCTGGAAGCGCCGATCCTCGGGGCACTCGATCTTGTCCTTCATCTCCTCGACGGCGCGGAGGGCACCGTCGATGCGATCGCCGAAGGCGTCGCCGATGGCGGTCAGCTTGACGTTCGAACCCGGCACGGAGAGCGACTGCTGGAGGGCACCGGTGCCGCGGCCGCCGGCGCCGATGAGCCCGATGCGGATGACGTCGCTCGAGGGATTCTGAGCGTGCACGCCCGGCACCGCGGCGAGGGTGCCACCGATCGCACCGGCGACCTTGAGGACATCGCGGCGGGAGAACGGGCTCGTGGGGGTACCTGGGCGGACGGGTGCGCTCATCGCAGGGGAACTCCTGACCGGGGGGGAAACTTCCAAAGACGAACCGCAAGGATACCCTGCCGACGGCGGCGGGGAAACGGGGGCCGGGGTCACTCCTCCGAGGCCTTCTCCGAGCCGCGACCGCGAACAAAGAGGCGAATCGGCACTTCTTTCAGAAAGGTGGTCTGCCGCAGGGAATTGACGAGATAACGCTTGTAGGGCTCGGTGATGCCGCGGGCGTCGCTGGTGGAGAGGACGATCGTCGGCGGATTCACCTCGACCTGCGTGGCGTAGTAGATCCGGATCGGACGACCACGACCGTCGGCGGGGGGATGGTTGGTCTCGACGGCGGTGCGGATGACCGTGTTGAGCTTCGCGGTTGGGATACGGGTGCTGCTCTGCCGGAACAGCCGCTGCGCGGTGTCGACGACCGCCTTCACGTTCCGCCCCGACGTCGCCGTGGTGAACTCAACCGGCGCCCACGGCATCGAGCGGAACGTCTCGCGGAGGTAGTCGTCCCATTCCTTGCGGTCGACCTCGCCGGCATAGAGATCCCACTTGTTGATCACGAACACGACCGGCTTGGCCTCCTCGAGGATCGTGTCGACGAGTTGCTTGTCGACGCGCCCGATCGGCTCGGAAGCATCGAGGAACAGGAGCACGACGTCGGCCCGACGGATGCTCCGTTCGGCGCGGTGGGTGGAATAGAAGTCGAGGTCGGTCGTCCGGCTCTTCGTTCGCCGCAGGCCGGGCGTGTCGATGGCCAGAAACGAGTGGCCGTCGACCTCGAAGCGGACGTCGATGCTGTCGCGCGTAGTACCGGCGATGGGGCTCGTGATCACCCGCTCCTCGTGGGCCAGGGCGTTGGTGAAGGTACTCTTCCCCACGTTGCGGCGACCGACGATCGCCAGCTTCATCTCCGGAAGCGCCGCCCCCTCGGCCTCCTCGGGCCAAGCCTCGGGGAGATGCGCGACGATCTCGTCGACGAGTTCGACGCGGTTGCGGTTTTGCCGGACGCTGACGATCAGCGGCTCGCCGAAGCCGAGCTCGTCGAAATCATGGGCGAGGAGGTCGTACTTCGTGTCGTCGGCCTTGTTGGCAACCAGCAGGACCGGCGCCCCGGTCAGTCGCACCCGGCGGGCCACTTCGCGGTCGGCCGGCAGGAGGCCGCTGCGGACCTCGACGACGAACACGATCAAGGCGGCGGAGGTGAGCCCCGAGGCGATCTGGGCGTCGATCTGGGTGGTGAGGCCGTCGGGATCGTCGAATCCCATCCCGCCGGTGTCGACGAGATCGAAGACCCGGTCCTCGAGGCTCACCCGCTGGACGAGACGATCGCGGGTGACGCCGGCCGTCGGATCCTCGATGGCGATCCGCTTCTCGATCAGCCAGTTGAACAGGCTCGATTTTCCCACGTTCGGACGGCCGACCACGACCACTTGGGGGATGACATCATTCGCTGGCATCGCTCGACTCCATCAGATCGCCGAGACGCCGGCGCGGCATGGCATGAACAAGATAACGGTGGGTGATGGCGACCGAGAGATCGCGAAGGTGCCCGTCGAGGCGCACGAGGAACCGATCGAGCTGCCCGCGAGCCCCGTCGGAGTCGGGGACGACCAGCGCCGAGACATCGGCCAGACGGAGCAGCCCCGTCGCCGCCATCGCGGCCCGCTGCTCGTCGGCGAGGACCGGCGAGCCGACGTCGCGGGGGAGCGCTTCGACATGGGCATCGAGCGCCGCCACCTGGAATCCGATGCTGCGGGGATTCGTCTCGTCGGTGAGGAGGAGATCGACAAGCGGGGCGGCCTGGAGCGTGCCGAGGTAGCGGTTGCGATAGGTCATCGAGCTGTCGGCGATCTCCAGGAGCATCTCGTCGATCCGTTGCTCGTCGGCCCGCGCCGTGACGACGGTGCTGCGGAGGAGATGGACCATGCCGGTGGCCCGCTCGAGGCGGCGGCCCATGTCGAGGAATCTCCAGCCGGGCCCGCGCGTCATGCTCTCGGTGCCGAGACCGGCAAAGGCGGAGAAGTCGAGGATCAGCATGTCGAGGAACGAAAGGACGTCCCCGTCATGGACGAGCACGACCGGAGCCCCGCCGACCCCGGCGCGGAGGTCGGCCAGCCCGTCGCGGCGGAGCCGGGAGAGGATCTTCCAAGAATCGATGGAGATCCGATCGCGGACGACGCTGGCCATCTGCCACATCGCCCGGATCGAAGCTGCCACGCTCGTGGGACGCGACTCGTCGAACACCAGCGACTGCACCTCGGCGGCGATCTCAGCAGGCGTTTCCGGCCGCCCCGGCTCCTGCCACTCAGGCCGGATGACTGGGGGCTCGGAGAGCGTGGCCAGCAGCCGGGCAACGGCCGCGGCACTTTCGAGCGTGCTCTCCGACGCGACCCGCGCCGACACCGTGCGGAGGAGTCGTGCCGCCGACTCGGCCCGCTCGACATGACGGCCGAGCCAGTGGAGATGATCGGCGACGCGGCTGGGGAGATCGTTGCCGCTACGCCGCAGTGGCACCGGCTGGCCGGGGGGCGGCAGCAGCGAGACCGGCTGCACGGGCCCCGGCGACAGAACCCACACATCCTTCGATCCCTGCCCGGAGAACATCGCCAACTCCCCCGCTCCGCCCCCGCGGAGCGTGAGACGGGCCAATCCCCCCGGCATCACGATCGGCCCTTCGGGGGTCGCCGCCGAGAACAGTCGGAGGACGACCGGCGCGGCCACGACCCGCCCGCCATCCCAGCAGGGGGCGACCGACCGCTCGATGACTTCCCTCCCCACCCAGTCCCCCGGGCGGGCCCGGATCCGATCCGCCAGGGCCGTGCGTCCCGCGGCGTCGAGGAGTCGCGGCACATACCGCTTCGGTCCCCCCGGAATCGCGACGACCGGCTCAATGACGAGGTCATCCAATCGGGCGAGGACATGGGAGAGCCCGTCAGGGCGGCCGCACCACCACGACTCTGGCGACGGCAGGAGCAACTCCTCACCGAGGAGACGCCGGGCGACAGCGGGGATGTACCCCATGAATCCGGGCGACTCCACCAGCGCGCTGCCGAGGGGATTGGCCAGGGCCACGCGGCCACCGCGAACGGCCTGCACGAGCCCCGGGGTGCCGGCCAGCGCTCCGCTGTCCAATTCGAGTGGATCACATTCACGGTCGAAAACACGACGGAGGAGGACGTCGATCGGCACGAGGCCACCGAGCGTCTTCAGGCAGGCCCGGTCCTCGCGGACGGCGAGATCCCCCCCCTCGACCAGCGGCAGGCCCAGGTAGCGGGCGAGGTAGGCATCCTCAAACCACGTGGCGCTCGACGGCCCGGGGCTGAACAGCGCGATCCGTGGGACGTCGCGCCCGGTGTCGAGGGCGCGGAGCATCGACCGCAACCCGATGAAGAACGGCGCGAGTCGTTCCACGTGTGACTCATGGAACGCCGCCGGGAGAAGGCGCGAGACCACGAGTCGGTTCTCGAGCGCGTAGCCGAGCCCGTGCGGCACGCCGGTGCGATCGCCGAGCACATGCCAACGGCCGTCGCTGTGGCGGGCGAGCACGGAGGCGTGGAGATGAAGGTGACGCCCCCCGGGCAGATTGATGCCGTGGCAGCAACGGAGAAACGCCGGATGGCCGAGGACGAGATCGGCGGGCACCACCCCCTCCTTGAGGAGATGCTGCGGGCCATAGAGGTCGGCAAGGAGGGCATCGAGAACCCGCAAGCGCTGGCGGATCCCTGCCTCGATCCCCTTCCAATCGTCGGCCGCGATCACCAACGGGATCGGATCGAGCACCCAGGGCCGCTGATCCCCTTGGGCCTCGTCGTGGATGTTGTAGTTGACGCCGTTGTCCCGGATCAGCCGCCGCGCCTGCTCCCAGCGTTCGGAGAGCTCTGCCGGATCCCAGTGGCGGAGGATCGACGCCAGCCGCCGCCAGTGGGGGCGTGGCTCACCGGCCGTGGAGAACTCGTCGTGAGATCCCGCGGGAACGCGGTACGACGCGAACGGATCGACCGGCCCGGGGGGCGCGGTGTCGGGGGTGGGCATCAGCGGCAGAAACTCCTGAATGTCCCCGAGTGTACCACGCACGCGGGCCGGCCATTCAACCGCAGAGCGTCTGCTCCAGCTCGTCGACGAGAGAGGCGAACCTCGTCAGTGCCGTGGCAACCGGCTCCGGCCGCTCGAGATCAACGCCGGCATCCCGGAGGAGCTCCAGCGACCATCGCGAGCAGCCACCACGGAGAAAGCCGAGATAGGCATCGAGTTCGGCCTGCCCGCCGCTCGCCACCCGCTCGGCCAGGGCGATCGCGGCCGACAGCCCGGTGGCGTACTTGTAGACATAGAACGCGCTGTAGAAGTGTGGGATCCGCAGGCACTCGAGCTCGAGCTGATCGTCGACGATAAAATCCGGCCCGAAATAGGCATCGAGAAGCCCTCGGTAGAGGCCCCGGATGCGCTCCAGGGTCAGCGGCTGGCCGGCCTCGGCCGAGGCGTGGGTGAGCCGCTCGAATTCCGCAAACATCGTCTGCCGGACGATCGTCGCCCGGATGCCGTCGATCTCCCGGGCGAGGATCGCCGCCCGCTCGCGCGGCGTCCGCGCTTTGGCCAGCAGCGAACGGGCGAGGAGTTGCTCGTTGAACGTGCTGGCTACCTCGGCGACGAAGATCGTGTAACCGGCAAGTTGGTAGGGCTGCGCCTCGGCGGAGAGGCGGGTGTGCATCGAGTGCCCCGCCTCGTGGGCGAGCGTGAATACGTGCTCGATCCCCTCCTCTTGGAAGTTCATGAGGATGTAGGGATCAGAGTCGTAGGTGCCGGAGCTGAAGGCCCCTGACTGCTTGCCGGCGTTCGGGTAGCGGTCGCACCAGCGCCCCCTCAAGCCCGCCTCGAGACGGCGGCCGTAGTCGGCGCCGAGCGGCTCGAGGGCTTCGACGATGAGCCCCACCGCCTCGTCCCAGGTGTGCTGCAGGGGCACGTCCTGGGCGAGGGGAACGTAGCAATCGTACTGATGGATCTCGTCGAGGCCGAGGAGACGGCGACGGAGGTCGTAGTAGCGGTGGACGGCGGGGAGGTGTGCGCGGACGGCGGCGACGAGCTGGTCGTACACCGCCACCGGGATGTTGTCGTTGAACAGCGCGGCGCCGACGGCGGTGGGATGGTTGCGGACGCGGGCGGCGTAGACGTCGCGTTCCACCGATCCCGAGAGGGCGGCGGCAAGCGTGTTGGCGTGGGCGGCATACTCGTCGTAGAGCTGGTGGAAGGCCGTCTTCCGCACACCGCGGTCGGCGTCGAGGAGAAACGTCGTGAAGGTCGCGTTGGAGAGTTCCGACGACCTTCCCTTGCCATCGACGACCGAGCCGAACTTCATGTCGGTGTCGGTGAGTTGCCGGAAGACCTTCGCGGCGGTCCCGGCGAAGGTCCCCTGCATGGCAAGCAGCTTCTCCTCGCGCTCGGAGAGGACGTGCGGACGGGTGCGGACGAGACGCTCGATGCCGATCCGATAGGGCGCCAGGATCGGCAGGGCGATCCAGGCATCGAGCGTGGCGGCCGGGATGGCGAGGATCTCGGGGCGGAGGAAGCTCGTCTTCTCCGCAAACGACGTGGCGACATGCTGGAAGCGGCCCACCATCCGCTGCGGCTCCGGCGCCCCCTGATCCTCGCTGGCCCGCAGATGCGCGTAGGTGCCGAGGCGGTCCCCCGTTCGATCGACCTCGACGTCGTAGGCGAGGCAGGCGGCGAGGTCATCCGGCGACCGGCCGAGCGTGCCGGCGAAGGCCACGAATCCGGGGATCGTCTCCTCCCAAGCGGCCAGTGCTGCCTCCCACGCGCCATCGGAAGAGAAAAGGCTGGCGAGATCCCAGGTATCCCCCTCGGCGACCTCACCTCGGACCTTCAAGGCGCCGTCGGTCCGCTCGGTGTTCACCATCGGGAAGAGTCCTGATTGCTGGGAGGGTGTTGGGGGCGGGAGGGAAACTGGAGCAGGGCACAGAAAGCAGAGGGTGAGGCGGGGACCACGGCCGGCTTGTCAGAGCCGCCAGACGGCGCTGCCCCAGGCCAGGCCGCCGCCGAACCCGCACACGGCGATCGTGCTCCCAGGCCCGACGCGTCCCTCGCGCCAGGCCTCGTCGATCGCCAACGGGATCGAACCGCTCGACGTGTTGCCGTAGCGGTCGATGTTGACCGCGAATCGATCGGCCGACACGCCGAGGGCAGCCCGAGTCGCATCGATGATCCGCAGATTGGCCTGGTGGAGAACAAAGCAGTCGATGTCGTCGAGCGTCAGGCCGGCGGCCTTGATGACAGCGCGGAGATTCTCCTCGGCCAGGCGGATCGCCCACTTGAAGACGGCCCGCCCATCCATCCGCATGTACTGCTCGCGCCGCGCCAGTCCCTCGGCGGTCACTGGCTGCCTCGAGCCACTCATCGGGCAGACGAGAAGCCCGGATCCACGACCATCGGCGCCGAGCGAGAACGAGAGGAGCCCCCGCTCCCCGCCCTCGGCCGGATTCTCGATCCGCTCCAAGAGCACCGCCCCAGCCCCGTCCCCGAACAGAGGCCAGGTCTTGACGTCCTCGGGATCGACGACGCGGGAGTTGGTATCGGCGCCGATCACGAGCGCCTGCCGGCTCGTCCCGGAGCCAACGAACTGAGCCGCGGTCACGAGGGCATAGACGAAGCCGGCGCAGGCCGCCGTGACATCCATCGCCGGCGCCTCGATGCCGAGCCCCTCCTGAACGATGCAGGCGGTCGATGGGATCGACATGTCGGGCGTGAACGTCCCGAGGACGAGGAGGTCGACATCCGCCGGAGCGACTCCCGAATTGCGAAACAGATCGCGCCCGGCCGCCGTCGCCAAGTCGCTTGTGGCCATCCAGGACGGGGCATGGCGACGCTCGCGGATTCCGGTCCGCTCGAGAATCCACTGCGCATCGCAGCCCAGTCGGGCGAGATCCTCGTTGGTGACGACTTCGTCGGGAACGGCATGGCCGACTCCGGCAAGGCGGAAGCCGGTGGTCCGACCGAACCGTGAGGCACGGGGAGCGGTGAGGATCTCAGACATCACGATCCCGCCGCTGGCACGGGCTCCGATGACGCGGGGGGCACCGGGACATCGGCAGGGACATCGGGCTTGGCTGGGTCGGCGGGCAGAGGCGCGGGATCGGTGGCCGGAGAGGCCCCGTCCCCAATTGGAGCCGGCGGCGCTTCTCCCGACGCCGGAGCGGGCGGGGCCGTGGCACCGTCGATGGTGGAATCGGCTGCCGGCGGCGCGTCTGCCTCAACCGACGCGTCGCCGGTCGGGGCTTCTGGCGCCGGGGCCGGCTCGACGGGCGGGGGCGTCGGCGCGGGGCGGGGTCTCGGCGGTGCGAAAGGCGCACCCCCACCGGCACCGAACGGCGATCCTCCCCCCGGCGGCCCGGCGTCGGCGGCGTCGGTCCCCTTCGGCTGCACGACGGCGGCACGATTGAGGTGGATCTTCGCGTATTCCTTCGTCGGCACGATGTAGTACCAGTCGGCAAACCGGGCATTCAAGTCGCGGACGCGGCGCTGGGCCGCCTTCACCTTCGCGTCGTAGTCGTCCTGACGACGCCGGTTGTCGCGTTCCACGGCGCGGCGGGCCTCGAGCGCCGCCTGGGCCTTCGCCTCGGCCTCATCGGCCGCCTTGAGTTGATCGGCGGCCCCCTGCTCTCCCCCCTCGGCTGCGGCTCCCTCTGTCGCCGGCGCGTCCCCCGGAACCTCTTCGAGCACGGGCTTCTCGAGGAGGCTCTCGTTAAACCGGGCCATGACGAGGAGATACCGCCCCGTGGCATCGTCTGCGGCCACGTCCTCGCCGCTGCCGGTGCCAACGGAGGTGCCGGCACCGAAGCGGAGGACGTACTCGACCCCATCCTTCATGCCGACGATCGTCTCGCCATCGGTCGAGAGGATGTCGCCCGACTTCAGCGGCAGAAAGCCACGCTGCTGCATGGAGCGGACCGCCTCCTCGTCGGCGGTGAACTTCTCCTCGGCCTTGAGTTCGGCCGACAATCCGGCCGGCTTGCGGACGACGTCGACGATCTTCAGGTCGCCCAAAGCGTTGCGCAGATCATTGAGCCGCGCCGACGCGAGTTCCTCGGCCTCGCCGAGGGTCTCGAGCTTCGCCTCGGGCCCGCCACCGAAGGCCTCAAGCCGGGCGAGCGTCCATCGCTGATCCTTGTCGTCGTACGCGACCTCGATCCGATCCTTGCGGTTTTGCTCGACTCGGATCCTTCCCCCCGACTCGACCGCGCCGAGCGAGTAGTCGTCGAGAACGGCCCGCCGCACGTCCCACGGCGAGAGCTTGAGGAGATCCTTCTCGATCCAATCATCGAAGCGGGTCGTGAACTTCGACGTGTCGATCTCGACGCGATAGACCGGGTCCTGCCCAGCCTTCCGCACGAAGCGGAGCTTCTTTCCGCCGGCCGCGGACGTTCCCGGACGCTTGTCCTCCTTGCCGACCACAAGCCGCGCGAGCTTGTTGCCACCGGCATCGCGGATCTCGATGAGCTCGCCGACCCCCACCATCCCCGGCTTGATCTTGTCCGGATCGGGCTCGATGACGCCGTACGTCTCGTGATCCGCCGCGGAAGAACTGACGACGTCGAGGGATTCAAGGTCGACCAATTCCGTCGCCGCCGCGGCGAGATGATCCCTGGCGTCGGCTGGGTAGTTTTGGTGCGACGGGAGCACCCACACCCCGCCGGCCTGCACCACCTTGAACGGCTGGAGCGTGGCGAGTTCCTCGTCGTACTTCACCACCTCGAGGCTGGCTGCCTTCTGGACGTCGGTGAGCTCCGGGAAGAGGATCCGCTCGGCCTCCGGCTTGACCTCACGGCTCTGATAGCGCGGCTGGGCGAGCCAGCCGAGGAGGAGCATGCCCAGACCACCGAGGAGGAACAGGGAGGTTCTCCCCCAGATGCCGCGCGACACCCCGCCGGCGTCTTCCTCCACCCGGCGACGCACCCTGGCACCGGCTCCCCCGGCAGGCAGGGGCGGATGGACGTCGCTGCGATCGTGATGATTCCGGGCCTTGTGGTCGTCTGCCATGATCCTTCTCTCCGGGGAACTGTCCCGTCTCGGTCGGCTCTCGTGTCGGTCGGCTCTCGCATCGCGGGGACCGCCGACCGTCGTCGCTCACCGCAACCGTGTCTTTGCCACGCCCTCGCGCTCCTGGGCCCGCCGTCGGAAGTAGACGAAGAACGCCACCACCAGCGGCGGGATCGGCGGCAGGAGGACCGCCAGCCACTTCTGCCGGTCCTGTTCCTGACGGACCTTGCCCCCGAGTTGGCGCTCGACCTTCTCCATCTCGATGTCCCGCTGCCGGGTGAGCTGCTCGGTCTTCGTCTCCAGCCGCCGCTGGGCCAGCGCCCGCTTCGCGGCCAACTGCTGCATCATCTGCATCGTGGCTTGGGGATCGGCGTCGCCGGTGGCCTCGAGATCCTTGACCTTCCGCTCGAAGTCCCCCACCTCCTTCTCGAGCTGGCCGTTGGCCTCCCGCTCGGCAAGGTCGCACTGCTCGATGAACTTCTGCCGCTCCGCGTCCGCCAGCTCGCGGGCATCGGCGACGGTCGCCTCGATGCGCTCGAGCGTGCGGTGCTTCGGCTTTCGTTTGCGGATCTCGAGGAACCGGTCGTCACCGGCGAGCGAATCGAGGATGTTAAGGGCGAAAGTGACGTTGTCGAAATCGAGCCCGAAGACCTCGTCCGGACGGTTGCGGAGGCCGAAGATCCGGCCATCGAGGAGATCGATGTCGGCGACGATGACCGCCTTGACAGGGGGCCCCTCGGTGCCGGCCGGGGGCCGGCGCTCGATCGCGGCCGCCAGCACCATCGCCTGCTTCCCCTGCTTCTCGAAGACCTGCAACTGCGCCATGTCGCCGCGGTTGCGCATCACTTGCTCGACCTCGATCGTCCCGGAACGAGTGCTCGTCTGGACCAGCGGCGTCCAATCGACATCGGCCGTGTCATCCCTGGCGACGGCCCCGGGGAAGGGGAAAAGCACCTCCTGGAGGCCGGAGGTGACGGCACTGCTCTGACTGAAGGAATCGGCCAGACCCGAGCCCATCCCCAGATCGTTGTCGATGAAGACGAACTCATGGGGCATCTGCAGCTTGGGGTGGGGGTTGTAGTCCTGCCAGATGACGAGCGATCCGGCTCCCATCTGCCCCATTTCGGGCCGTCCCTCCCGTGCTGCCGGCTTCGCCCCGAGCACCTGCCAGAGGAGCCCGATCTCCCCCTTCGGCTGGGCCTGCGGTTGAAACATCGCCATCGGCCCGCCGGGGCCACGCCGCGGCTGGTCGGTCCCCGGGACGCCCGTCATGAGAACGGGGAGCGGATCCTCGAAGATCGCCACCGGCTGGCCATCCCGCACCGCAGCGACCAGATGCGCCATCTGCTCGGGACCGAGGGTCGAAGGCTGCACCGCGAGGAGGACGTCGTATTTCTCGGTGATCGGTGCCGAGGCATCGACCTGGACGACGTCGTACTGCTTCTCGAGCTCATCCACGATCGCCTGCCGTGGCCGCTGCTGGCCGGTCATCATGTCGACGCCGCCAAACAGATCGGCGTCGGTCGTGAGGACGCCGAGGCGCTTCCGCCCCTCGTTGCCCACGATGGAGATCGAGCGGATGAGCTCGTACTCGACCGGCGTCCCCTTGTCGAAGAACGGCACGACGACCTTCTCGAGGCCGCTGGTGAAGGCACATCCGAGGAAGATGTCCTCGTCGCGGTAGGTGCCGCGCACCCGGGACATGACCTTCACCGGCTCGATGCCGAACTGTTGCCGGGCCAGGGCCGCAGCATCGGTCTTCGGCTCCGTCGAGACCACCTGCACGTTCACCTTGCCCCGACCGAGTCGCTCGAACTGACGGAGCATGTTGAGGAGCGTCAGCCGCGTCTGCGTGTATTCCTCGGGGACGCTCGGGCTGACGTAGGCGGTGATCTCCACGGGGCGGGGGGGATTGAACTCCGTGAGGAGCCGGCGCGTGTCGGCCGAGAGGGAGCTGATCTGCTCCGCGGAGAGGTCGTGGCGGACATCCATCGCCCGGCAGACAAGCACCGATCCCAACGCTATCCCTGCCAGGCCGAGGGCCCGCATCGCGAAATGAACGCCGAGCTTCGCGCCGTCGCGGCGGCCCGTCCAATGACGGCGACCGATGAGCACCATGGCGATGTAGAGCGCAACGGCCACGATGCCGAGAAAGAACGCCACCGACGAGAGACTGACTATCCCGCGACCGAAGTCGGAAAAGTTCTCGGCCAGGCTCCAGGCCCGGACACGGTCGGCCAGCTTCGGATCCATGACCGTCACCGCCTGGTCGGCCACGGCCAGCGGCGCGTTGAGGATGAGGCCGAGGATGAAGGCAACGGTGAGGTTACTGGTGAGGAAGCTCGCCACCATCCCGATCGCGAGCATCGACAGCCCGACGAACCAGTATCCGAGGTAGTTGGCGAGGAACAGGCCCCCGTCCGGGGTGCCCCAGCGCAACAGGATGATGAGGTTGCAGATGCAAGAGAACATCAGGGCGACGGTGTAGATCCCGACGGTGGCGAGGTATTTCCCAAACACCACCTCCCAGTCGCTCGCCGGGATCGTGAGGAGCAGTTCGTCGGTGCCCTGACGGCGCTCGTCGGCCCACACGCTCATCGTGATCGCCGGGATGAAGACGAGAAGGATGTAGGGGAGATAGCGGTTGAGCTGATCGAGGTTGGCGAGATTGGAGTTGAAGAACTCCGGCGGCCAAAACGCCGCCAGCGACCCCAGCAGCACGAACACGCAGATGAAGACGTAGCCGGTGGGACTGGAAAAGTAGGCGACGAAGTTCCGCTTGAACACCGCGTCGAGAACGTGCCAGTTCATGTTGCTTCCCCGGACAGACTGTTGAACAGATCGGTTGGTTGGTTGTCGATCGAGGCGGCGATCCCCCGATGGGGCTCCGCCGGTCGGCTTGGGCCCCGCCCAGCAGGGAACACCGTGCCCTCGCCGGGCGTCATGACGACCGGGTCATCTCGTAGAAGCGTTCGTCGAGCCCGCGGCCGTCACGGACGAGATCCCCGGGCGTGCCGTCGAACCGCTTCCGCCCCTCGGCGATGAGGATCACGCGGTCCGCCAGAGCATCGACCTCCTGGAGGATGTGCGTGGAAAGGAGGATCGTCTTCTTCTCGCCAAGCCGGCGGATCGTCTCCCGGACCTCGCGAATCTGGTTGGGATCGAGCCCGCTGGTCGGCTCGTCGAGGATCAGGACATCAGGTTCGTGGAGGAGCACCTGCGCCATGCCGACACGCTGCCGGTAGCCCTTGGAGAGCTTCGAGATCGCCTTGCCGATCACACTGCCGAGCTGACACTGCTTCACCACCGCCTCGATCCGCTCCTCCTTCTGCCGCTTCGCCATGCCGCGGGCATCGGCGAAGAACTCGAGGAGCGTGCGCGGCGTCATGTCGGGATAGAGCGGGCCGTTCTCCGGGAGATACCCGAGCCGGGTCGCCCCGGCGAGCCGGTCGGTCGACATGTCGTGGCCGGCGATCCGCGCCGTTCCTGCCGAAGGCGCCAGGTACCCGGTGAGGATCTTCATCGTCGTGCTCTTGCCGGCCCCGTTGGGACCGAGAAAGGCCACGACCTCGCCCCGCGGCACGCGGAACGAGACGTCCTCGATGGCAATGAAGGGGCCGTAATACTTGCAGAGGCCGTCGGCCTCGATCATGGCTTCTCCGCCAGGGCTGTGCGATTCAGACATGGCTGATTGGCTGTAGGGCTGGTGGGAGGGAATCGGAAAAGACACATTCTTAGGTGGGAAGCCCCCACTGGGCAATCCCCCGTCCCCCCCCGGCTCGGCCAATGCATGGCGACGCGGCCCGGGGAACGAAATCAGGCCGGCACGGCACTGCCGCCCGGGAGCGGCTCGTGCCATGGGCCGGCGGCGTCGCGGCGCCAGGCGAGATGACAGCGCCAATCGTCGAGCGTGTCGGGATGATCGCGACGGACATGGACCCCGCGCGTCTCCTCCCGCTCGAGCGCAGCCCGGATCATCAACCGGGAGACTTCGAGCATGTTTTGGAGTTGCCAACCGGCCGGGTCGGCGAACTGCCGCGGGAGCACATACCGGCACCATCCCTCGACGGTATCGCGCGCCTCCTCGAGCGAAGCGCCGTCCCGTTCGACGCCGACATGCCGCCACATCAGACTGCGGAGCGAGTTGCGGATGTCGGCCAGATCGAGGCTGCCGCGCGTGTCGGGGACGCGGGGATTGGCAAGGGGGGGAACGCTGAAGTCGTCGGGGGGACCGGCGAGGATCTCGGCGCTGGCGGCGCTTCCCGTCCTCGCCCCGTAGACGAGCCCCTCGAGGAGGCTGTTGCTCGCCAGACGATTGGCCCCATGGAGCCCGCTCGACGTCACCTCGCCCGCGGCGAACAAGCCCGGCAACGTCGTCCGCCCGATTTCGTCGACCGCCGCCCCGCCCACCATGTAATGGGCCCCCGGGCGCACCGGGATCCTGTCCCGCGCCAGATCGAGGCCGAACTTGCCACAGATCTGCGCCATCCCCGGAAAGCGGGACAACACTTTGACGGGATCGAGATGGGAGAGATCGAGATAGACGTTGGAGTGGTGGGTGCGGGCCATGACGACGGTGATCGCCCGCGACACGACGTCTCGCGGCGCGAGTTCGGCGCGGGGATCGAAGTCGGGCATGAAGCGGTGGCCATCACGATCGACAAGCCAGGCCCCCGCCCCACGCACCGCCTCGGTGATCAAGCTCCGCGACCCCCCGGCGATGTAGAGGACCGTCGGATGGAACTGCATGAACTCCATGTCACGCAGTTCGCACCCCGCGCGCCAGGCCAGGGCCATGCCGTCGCCGACAGCCCCCTCCGGATTGGTCGACTCCCGAAAGAGTTGCCCGGCGCCGCCGGTGGCGAGGATCGTGCGCCGGGCCCAGACGAGCGTCTTCCCATGGGAGCCGTTCCACACCAGGGCCCCCCGGCAGGCCCCCTCGTGCGTGAGCAGGTCGATGGAGAACGTGCCGGGCCAAAGCGCGATGTGATCGAGCCCCCGGACCCGTTCGATGATCGCCCGCATCACCTCCCGGCCGGTGGCGTCGCCGAGGGCGTGAACGATCCGGTGGTGGCTGTGCCCTCCCTCGCGGCCCAACTCGAGGAGGCCGTCACGCTCGTCGAATTTCGTTCCCCAGGTGATCAGCTCGGCGATCCGCTGCGGCGCCTCGCGGACGACCGAATCGACGACCGCGTCGTGACAAAGGCCACCCCCGGCCACGAGCGTGTCGGCCACGTGGTTGTCGAAGCGATCCTCCGGATCGACGACCCCCGCGATCCCTCCCTGCGCCCATTGGCTCGACGACGTGAGCAGATCGTCCTTCGTGACGACCGTGACCGACAGCCGGGGATCGACAGCCAGAGCCGCCCGGAGCCCGGCCACGCCACCGCCGAGGACGAGCACGTCGGTGAAACAGTGCTGCACCCGCTTCGGACCGAAGGCGACGAGGTACCTCGGGCCATCGAACACCTTGGTCATTCTGCGCCGGTCCCTTGAGTGTAGGCCTTAAACTGCTCACGATACTCGCTCGGCGGACGGCTCCGCCGCCCCTCCGCCTGTCCACCCTTCACGTCCGCCGGCACATCCCGGCTACTGCGTGCTCCATCCGGGCGGAGGCCGAGGCTTCGCACGGCCCGGTCGAACTCGCTCCGCTTGACCGGATCGTTGCTCTTCTCGAGGGCCCGCATCGCTTCCCAACGCTGGAGGAACGCCCGGGCTTGATCCCGCGTCCAACCGAGTTCGTCGAGGAGCTCCGTCCGTCCCTTGTCGAGATCGTCCTTCAGCGCCCGAACCGCCAGATCAGCGGCATTGCGGGCATGGGCGGTGTCCTGATCTCCCCATTCGGCTTCGGTCTTGGGTGCTTCGCCGTCGCGCCGCGGCGCCTGGTCGGGAGCCGGTCCGTCGCCATTCGACCAGCCTCCGCTCCCCGTCGGGCTCGCCGACGATCCGGGTTGTCCATCGGCTGGTTGCTGCGGATCGGCCCCGCCTCCCCCTTCCTGATCGCCTTCCTCCGCCCCGCCGGCCTGGGCGCTTCCCGGCGGTGATTTGGGCCCAGGCTGCGAGGGATCGCCGGCAGGCTTGGCCTTGCCGCCTGGCTTCTCTCCTCCCTCACCCTGCTCTCCCTCACCACCACTTCCTTCTCCCTGCCCCTTCTGGCCCTCACCCTTCTGGCCCTCACCCTTCTGGCCCTCGCCCTGCTGGCCTTCACCCTGCTGGCCCTCACCCTGCTGGCCCTCACCCTGCTGGCCCTCACCCTGCTGGCCCTCACCCTGCT
>Ga0114974_10000689_pt1 | contig 27964 bp, 39 predicted proteins | sample S_130206_EF_Meta_FD_87318 | JGI IMG/M metagenome (GOLD analysis project Ga0114974, IMG submission 87318) | Freshwater microbial communities from Lake Simoncouche, Canada to study carbon cycling - S_130206_EF_MetaG | ecosystem: Environmental > Aquatic > Freshwater > Lake | place: Lake... | reverse complement strand
TGTTAGTTTCTTGGCTCATAACTTATATATTATGTTTTTACAATCCCCATATCAATAAACAAGCATCTCTTTGCTCCTGATTGGTTCTTTTAGTATATCCAGTTATTTTTTTAAAGTAATCTGAATTTGATTTTGTTTTAGTAGGTCTTACTTGTATAAATTCTATTTCTAAATGCCTACACATTTCACATATTTTTTTAGCTACTTCGTGATTAGCTCCTATTCTTTCTCCTATTTTTGAATTTAAGGAAAGTGAACCTGCTAATACTTTATGTCTATTACCTCCATTTAAAAAACCACATTCAATATAAACTTTTATATTTTCCGTTTCGTTTTTAAAATTACTTAAAAAATCATAAAGTTCAAAGAAACTCATATTATAAAGTTCCAATTCATTTGATTTTACCGCAACTCCAGATTTTTCTGTATCTGGGTCTATTCCTATTAAAATTTTTTCTTTACACATTTATAAAATCAGTATTATTTTTTTGTTTTAAAAATTTACTTACACAAGATTGAGAAACATTAAACATTTCCGCTAATGATTTCTGGGTATGATTCTTGTGTAAATTACCTATCTGATTTTTTATTTGTTCTGTCAATTTGTAACAATAGTGGTCTTTACCTTTTTTTATATTTAATAATCCATTTTTATATGCGTGTTGCATATTTTCAAAAGAAGTATTCCATTCTAAATTACACAATCTATTATCGTGTTTTATTCCGTTTATATGGTTTACTTGTTCTTTTTTTTCTGGATTATCAATAAAATTTTCAGCTACTAATCTATGAACTCTAAATTGCTTACTGGTATTGTCTTTCCGTAAAATAACAAAAACGTATCCTTTTCTAACTGTACATTTCAGTATTTTATGATTGTTTTTTTTGGATAATATTCTGCCTTGATTTGATATTTCATAAATTCCCTCGTAGCCAATTATATCTTTCCATTCTTCTAAATCATTCATTTTTTTTCATATTATATCCCGTATTTTTGAGTAAACTTGGGGTGTTTTAAAATTTCTTTGGCTACGACTTTACCGAAGTCGTTATCGGTTGGATAATGCAATCCTAAATAAACTCTACTGTACATAATATCATCTATCAGTTCTTTGCAAAATTGATATTGGTCTGGATGCCTATCTGCAACTACGTTTAAGATAACGTATGCTTCAATAGTATGTCCAGATGGATAAGATGGAGTATCAGCACTATAACTTTTGTAAGGGAATAGTTTTAGTTTATAGTATTGCGCCAATTGGTTTGGTCTTGGTCTTTGATAAAAGTATTTGATTTTATATATCAAATTTCTAATATCAATTATAACTTCTTCGCATAATGTTTCAATGTCAATACCTCTTTGTTTAAAGGTAGTTGTTAGGACTTGAATTATGCTTCTATCATAAGCCTTATATCTGTTCAAATAAGCCTTGTTTTCCGCATCCGAAATTGAGTTTAAAGAATCTACAATTTCATTCAATTCGTCTTTTGTTAGTTCAGAATCGTTGGATGGGAAAGGCTCGTTTTTTAGTTTCAGAAATAAGTCGTCAACAAAACCTATTTCGTCAAGAAATACTTTTTGCTCACGAGTTGGGTTTCCATAGTTTGCTTGGTTTATATTCATTTGATAAATATTATCTAAAATATTGTGCTTTAATGTTTCTACCTTTTCCTCCGCTGAAATTAGCAGTTGATTCATCTATTGTAACGGTTTTACCAAGTTGACTTAAATTACTTGTATCTGTACCCATACAATCGCTTGAAACACTACCACATTCTCCAGTTTGACTTGAAGTTGAAGCATCTGCTTTTGTAGTGTTTGAAGGCGTTACATCTGCTCCTTCTTTTGCTTCTGCAATTGCAGTTTTTTTACATCTCTTTTGCCAAAGATATAATATTACCGCAACTAATGCAATCTCCAATACTAATCTTTTCTTATTCTTGATTTCCATCTTTTTTATTTTTTAAATTTCTTATAAGCTAAAAATCCTAATACTACTGCTCCACCAATAATTAATAAATTCAATGGTTTTGATAAAAGGTTTTTTATTGAATTTGGTTCTGATTGACTAACTTCTGCGCTTTTTAAAACTTCGTCAACTTTTTTAATTTCTGTTGTTGAATTTGCAGGAACTTTATATATTGGTTTAGTTGAATTTTTATTGTCTAAAAAATTAAAAATATTAAGCGGAGCTTCGTCATAAATTGAAATTTGAACATCTTTATTTAATACTGCATCAATTATCGCTTCTTCATCTACATCAAATCCATTTTTGTTAATTATTCTATAATGTACTTTATTGAAAAAATTTTTTCCTCTTTCTAATACATTTGTAACATCGAAATCGGATTCTACAATTCTTCTTTGTTGATTGTCATATTCTCCTCTTTTTATATCTTTTGGTCTAATATCAAATTGAGAACCTAAAACATTGTCATAATAATTATTTATTTTAACATTTTTAAATTCAGTACCTTTTGGTATTATTACATTTTTTCTTTTAGCATTTGTTTCCCAATTGCTTTGCGCACCCATAATTTGACTGCCAATATCTCCTGCAAATTGACTCATATCCTAAAGATTAAATAGTTTGATACTTTTTACCTAATGCTTTTTTAACGTTATGTTTCACTTCTTCAATATCTCCAGCCATATTGTCAAATTCTTCCAAAGTTGGAGTTTCGTCAAGGCTTTTGATAGCTTTTCTGTAATACACAATTCCGTAAATAGCCATTACGATTAAGATACCGCTCAATACCATATCTTTTACATTCATTTTTGGCTTCATAATGCTATCCGTTGCTCCGCCAGATTCCATTTGTGGAGCTGGTGCTGGTGCTGGAGTTGCTACTGGTGCTGGTGCTGGTGCTGATGCTACTTCTGGAGTAACTGGTGCTGGTGCTTCCATTTATTTTAGTTTTTTTATTGATATTAAAATTAATGCTATTCCTATAACACCACCTAATCCTGCATAAACTTCTTTATGCTCTTGTAAATATTGTTTTATGTTGCTTGGTTTTGACAATTTTATGTTTGTCGGTTTGCTTTTTGGAGAAATTACAACTGAATCAAGCAGTATTGCATCTTCTTCCATTTTTATTACTCTACCTTGCAATTCACTTGCCTTGTAGTATTGCGGTCTGAATCCTAAATAACTGATTTTAAATTGAGAATTATCATCTATAATGTCGCTCTCTAATTCAAAATCTCCATTTTCATTGGCGGTAGTTCCAAATTTGTTAGTTTGACTACCAGTTACGATAGTGATATTAGCCAAATGTAATGGCTCTTTTGCACTATCTAAAACCTTTCCGCTAATTATCATACTTTACCCCCTTTAATTCGTTGAATAGTGTACCAGTTGACGATAGCTCCTAAAGTAAAAGAAACAATGCCTACAACAACAAAAACTGTTGATAGGTGCTTATGTACTTGTGAGTTTACATCCTTCTTTATTGCTTCTTGCTCTGTGTTACTTAATTGTTCCATTACTTAAATTTTTTATATGCTAAAAAAGCCAATACTAATGCGCCTGCAATAAGTAAATGATTTTTGTGTTTTTCTAAAAAAGTTCTATTGTCTGGTATCTCTAAACCAGTACCGTGTTCTTCGTAAATTGGTTCTTCTATCATTTTCTTCCGTATTTGTAATACAATGTTATTCCTAAAATTATTGATACCATACCAATAATTATTTGATTTTTGTAAGATTTCAAAGCCAAAGAAAAGCTACCGTTATTTATCCATTCAGAAGGTAATTTTTCTAACATAACTTTCTTTACTTCCCATACACGCAATTTGCCATCTTTGACAACTCTAAAGGCTGGATTCGCATTGTATATGCTTGATGCACTTAACCCTGCTCCTTGAATAACCCAATCATCTGGTTTGCCAATTGCTAATGGAAAGAAAACTGCAAAATAAACATCAATATAAGATTTATACTTTCCTTTATATACTTTTAAGTATTTCTCAACATAATCTAATTGTTGTACTGCGGTCATTGCTTTTAATGCGCTTGTACTCGTTCCTAATCCTTTAGCGGTACTCGGAATAAACTGAATCAATCCAGTAGCTCCAATATTGTTAGTTATGCTTGGAGAAAAAGTTCCTGCGCTTTCAAAATACATAATAGCCATAAGCCAATTAGGGTCAATGCCTAAATTAGCGGATATTTTTTTTACCTTTTCTACAAATGCAACTCTATAAGATGCTGGTACTTTATTTTCGTATATTAAAGCCATATTACAATTCGTTCATTTTATTTTCAAAATACAACTGCACAAATCCATTTCTACCCAACATTTTTAGCAAGTAACTTCTGCTTTCATAAGAGATAGACCTATTATTGAGCATAGACAAAGTTGTAGGATTCCCTTTTATTTTATTTTTACTTCCATAATATCCAGTATTGTAAGACACCATTACTTTATTTATAGGGGATGTAACCCCATTTGAATATGCTTCTAAAAGCCATCTTATGTTGGCTACCCCACAAGCAATACAAAACTCTCTGTTCTCATAAAGCAATTTAGCAATACTATTTTTCAAAGAAGCACTTGGCAAAACATTAGGATTGAAGTTTTTACTTTGTGGTAAAACTTTATCAAAGTAGGCTTTTGCTTCACTCGGCAAACTTGAACCAACCATAGTTTTCCATTTAGCCAAAATTTCCCATACAGTTGCAGGTGTAATTTGCATTATACCTGTTACTTGTTCAGAACCTCTTGGTGGCTCATCTTCTCCTCCACTTTCTGTTATTATAAAACTTGCTATAATAGAGTTGTCAATATCGAAAATTGTACCCCACTTATTTATAACCGTTTTGTTCTGCAAATAAATAGATTTTAGTAACGCAATATTACCTTTTATTATATGAGGTTGAGAAAAATCCACTTTTGAACTTACAACATAGGTTTTATTTGTATCTGGATATTTTAATATAACTTTACTATACATAATTATTCAATTAAAGGTTGAGTGTCAGTAGGCTCGGTAAATTCTTGCTTAATTGCAATACCACCTCTAATTTTAGTTACTTTTTTTACCCACCATTGGGTAACGGCAAAACCACCAACTGCTACTGCAATCGTGGTCGCTATTAATAGTATTTTCTTTTTATTAGTCATTACCATAAAATTTTATCGGCATAATATCCAGCACTACCTACAACGTGTCGGTCTTTTTCGTGTCTTTCTTTATACAGTTTTCGTCTTTTGTAAGCATACCCTTTTTCATAGTATCCTTTTTTCTCTTTTTCCAAGTAGGTAGGATAATCATTCATACCTCTTGCACCAATGCTGGCTACTTTTTTACCATTCTTGAACACATCAATCTTTTTCAAAATGTTGGAGGATGGTTTTATTTCAACCCCCAACGATTTTGCCTTTCTAAACGAGTATGGTAAAATTTTGTATGCCATTATCTATTCTTATTGAAATAGTTGTATGCTCCAGCAGTTCCAACAAGTAGAACAACACCTAATACTACACCGAATACACTCATCCCGCTTTTTTCTTCCTTTTCTTCAATTACTTCGGCTGGAATTGGGTCTGTATTTGGTGCTGGAGCTGGAGGAGTTGCTTGTCTTTTTTCCAATAATTCCTCTAAATCCTCAATTAAATCTTCTGTAACATCAGATACATAGTTTTGAACTTCAGATAAACTTGATTCACTTTCCTCTGTCGGATTTGATTCGTGTTCGGATTTTGCCAAAGCAAGTCTTTCTTCTAATTTTTCTAAACCATCTAACCTTTTGTTTAAAGAAGCAGTAACTTTGTTATCCAATTTCTCTAACAATTCTTTAATCTTTTCCATAGTATTTTGTTTTAAAGTTTTTTAATTAATTCACAAATATAGTCAAATTATAAAAAACAAGGCATTAAATTACTAAAACTTAATACCTTGTGATTTTTTTTGCTATTTTAATTGTGCGTAAGCTCTTTTTACCGCATCAGTCCATTTCTCTCCATCTTTACGGATTTTCTTGGCTAATTCCATCGCTTGTTTAAATTTAGGATTACCAGCTTTTCTTTTTACAACTGCTCCTTTTTCTGCTTTGGCATCGTATTTAGCTTTTTGCGCTCCAGCTATCTTATTACCGACTTCTTTAGCTTCTTTAGCATCGTAAGTCTTTCCGTACTCTTTTTGATATTCTGGTTCAACTCTTTTTCCTTCAAAGTTTTTAGCTATTGCATTGGCTTTTTGTTTGAAAGTTACTTTGCCACCAGTTTCAAAAACAGATTTCTCTAATTCTTTTTGTGTACTTGGGGCAATTTTTGCTTTTCTATGAGTTGCGTTTCCTTCTTTGTATTCTGTAATTTCAGAAACATTTACAACTCCATCAGCATCAGTTCTAACTTCTCCTTTATCAAAAATATCTCTTACTACACCGATAGTTTTGGTTCTTTTGTTATAAACGAAATCCCCTACTTTAAATTTAGATTCTGATTTTTCAGATTTAGGCTTGAAAATCTCTCCTTTAGCATCTTTCTTAATCCAATATCCGTTTGAAGGTTTAACTTCGCTACCATCTTTCAATTCAACAGAAACAACATCTCTTTTAGGGATGTAAATTGCTTTTGTTTCCAACAAATTTCCTTTTTCTAAAACATTAGCTCCATTTAATACATCACTACCTTTAAAAGTATGGACTTTGCCTTTTTGATTAACAGTAACGGATTTAATATCAGCGTGAACTATGTAGTTTTTTGATTTTGATTTTCCGTGTATAGCATCGTAAGGCGTTGTGTCAACTCCAATGTATTCAACTTTATGGTTTTCAGCTATTCTTTTTGCAAATTTTTCAGCTTTATCTAATTCATCCAACTTCCAAGTATCATTGAACCGCTTCCAATCTCCTGCTGGCGTTTCTACTGTAACTACATATTTTCTACTTGCAGTTTTAGTTACTTGAACATAGCCTTTTTTATCACTTTTTTTACTTACGCCTTTTACAGTAATTACTTCTGGGTCTGATACATAAATATTTCCTTCTTTAAACGCTTTTTCTCTCCATTTTTTTTCTACAACAGTCATTTCTGGCTTGTAGTATCCATTCCATACAAGAAAGTCATTAAATAAATGCCAATTTTCGTCTGTATAGAAATCGTAATCTTCTTGGTCAAAACTTCTGCCTTGAACGTTTTCGTCTATAAGCATTTCTTCAACTGCTTCGGCATACGCTTTAAGCATCTTTTTGTCGCCACGAATTTGAGAACCAGATTGTGCGCCTATTTTATCCCATACATCAGCTTCTTTGTTCCCTAATTTAGAAAGGTACTCGTTTCTTTTTTCTCTTAAAGAACCACCTCCTGCGAATTTAACTGATTTTTCATCTGTAAGAACCTCTGTCGGTTTAGCTCCGCTACCTTTTACCATACGCATAGAAAACGCTTCAATATCTCCACCTTCTGCATAAGCTCTTGCTTCATTTGATTCGCTATGTTTTTCCATCCATTCTTTTTCGCTTAATTCTTTATCTGGCTTTGCTACTGAACGAACTCTAATTCCATCTTTGTTTACAAAGTAAGTTACTTCTCCACCATCATCAAAAGGCAAAGGCGGTTGAGAATCTCTTTCTCCAGTTGCTAAATTGATAAAAACTATTTTTCCATCTTTATCTTTTACTTTTTGGATTCCGCCAGAAATAGTTTTGATAAAAGTATCTCCTTCTTTAATTCCGTGATTTTCTAAAGAACCTCCTTCTGCGTATTTTTTTCTTGATAAAATATAAGAACTTCCGTGATAGCCTTTTCCGTTGTCTTTTACATCAAATTTATTTTCTAAACTAACAATACTATTGCCAGCATCTCTGCTTGTTAAATGAACAATCATATCGTTTCCGCTTGGCTCTAAATAATAATCTCCGCTTGGCTTGTACATATTAGCCATAACTTCTGATTTTGTTATTTTTCCGCCATTTTTGTAAACTCCTGCTTGGAAATCTCCGCCATTTTCAAACATCTCTCCGCTTGACATAGTGCCAGTTTCTCCAACTAATCCACTATATTGAGTTCCAGTAAAACCACTTAAATCTCCGCCATTTTCAAACATTTCTCCGCTTGACATTGCTCCAGTTTCTCCAACTAATCCGCTATATGAAGTTCCAGTAACACCACTTAAATCTCCATCATTTTGTCCTACATTAAAAGTTCCATCTAAATGACCAGCCAAATCATATCCTCCAACGTTTCCGCCTAATTCCATTTTCATTGCTTTGTCATCTTTAACAAAACGAATTAGTCTTTTGCTTTCGGCATTTCCTTTTTTACCTACAATAGCAGTAGATACATCAGCTCCTTTCAATTGCTTTCTACCTAATCCAACAACAATATTCAAAACATCGTTATCATTCAAGTCGTTTTCGTCAATGTATTTTTCAATAGCACCAACACTTACGCCAGTCATTCCTTTTATTTCAAGGTTATATCTTTCTCTTGGAGATAACATACCGCCTTTTTTGTAAATTCCTGCTTGGAAAGCACCAAAGTTAGGGTCGGTTAAATAAGCTCCGTTTTCGTAAAAAGAAGTTCTTTCTTTATAACCTTCTTTAGAAAGTTTAGAAATAAAATCTTGTAAATCTTTTTTATTTTTAAAAATTGCTAAATCATAAAAAGCACTACCATCTCTATGTGTTTTAACTCCATCGTGGTAATTTACAGTATATTTTGCTTTTCCTACATTCATTCTTTCATAGTAAAGTTTTTTACCAACATCTCCGCCATTCTCTAACAAAGGAGCATCTTTTGGATAGTTAGGAGCAAGTCTATCTATACGATTTTCTCTATTCTCATAATAAACGTTTCCATCTTTAGAAATTCTTCTACCTCTTGGTTTAGCTTGTCTTACAGAATCTCTCCCTAAATCAGTTCCGCTAATACCTTCAAGCTCTTTTCTTGTCTTGATGAAAGCCATTAACTTCTGCATTTCAGTCTTAACTTCTTTTTCAGCGCTTTTCTTGTCTTTGTTGATTTCAGCTTTCGCTCTTTTTTGAGCATCTGCCCAACTCTCTCCATCCTTACGGATTTCTTTAGCAACAGACATTACTGTTCTTTTTGGACTGCTGGTTTGACTTGGTTTAGCACTTGCTTTTTTAGCAGTTGCTTTAGGCTCTTTTTTCGCTTCTTTGCTTTTGATTACCTCTGGCATCTTTTCTTTGAAAGTAGCAATCATTTTATCTAATGCACCTTCTACCTTATCGTTTACTTCTTTATTATCTGAAGTGAAGTTTTTAGTTGCTTTTTCGATTTTACCCAAAAAGTCTTTTTGGTCTGAATTAAGTTTCGATTGGTCTATCGAATCAAATTTTTGTTTAAGTGTCATAACTATACTTTTTTTTATTTTATACTAAATTATCAATATCATCTAAAAATGAAAGGTCTAAAACCCCATCAATATCATCTAAAAACGATAAATCTTCTGATTCTTCTACTACTGCTTCTGCTACTTCTACTGGCATTACTCTTGTTGTTTTTGTTCCGCTAATCTTTGCGTTTATAGCGTTATTAACAGACAACAACATATCTTGCATCCCTTTGTATAACTCTGGGTTTTCAGCCCTTAAACTGTCTATCTGCGTGCTATTTAAACGCATAACAGTATCAATAAAAACATTTTCTTTAGGAGTTAGTACAACACTTTGTTTATAATTGTATTTCCCAATTAGAATTTGCACTTCATCATCAGAAGGAGTTCTATCAATAACAGTAATTTCTGGATTGTTTTTATTAACATTAACCAAAGGTATTGTCATTTGATTATCGTACTTTCCTGCTTGAAAATTATCGTTTATTTTAGAGTTTATTTCTTCGTCTGAAAAACGACTATTGAATAAGGCTTTGTAATCTCCTACCAAATCAAATGTACTGAACATAAAAGGAGTAGGTATATTCCATTGCGCATAGTTATTAACAACGATTCCAATGACAGTATATTTATTTAAGTTGAACTTAACTAAATCTCCCATAGCTATTTTAAAAGCATCATCATTTTGCCTTGTACCATAAAGTATTACATCATCCATTATTTCAGTTTCTGACTTTACACTAAACGGTCTTGTGCCTTTTAATTGCTCTACATTCTTAACAATCATTGCTTTTATAGAATCTCCAGTATTTATCTTTTGAGAATCTAACGGTATGTCAATGCAAACATATTGACCACTTAATTCCGAAATTTTATTCAGAACTAAATAACCTTTTCTAACATATATTCTTTCTACATTCATTTTTTAAGGCATTAAATTATTTAAAATAGAAAAGAGCTTTTCTCTTTCTTCTATAATAGCATCTGCTTCTTCTGGCGTGTCGAGCTGAATAAGAACTCTTAATCTATTTTCGTAATCCTCTTTGTTTATCTTCCCAGAATCTAACTTGCTTTTAAGCTCGATAGTTGTTTCTTTTTGAACTCCATTAGTAGGTGTCAAAACATCTAAAATTGAGCTTCTAATATATCTCTTAATCTCTCCTTCTGGCTTATTTCTGTCTTTTTCTCTTTTGATTATTTCCTGCAATACTGCTCTTGGATTTTTAGACAACTGCATTTGCACATAATCAATCAAAGAATAAAATCTGTCTGTTATTTGTTCTTGTGTGGCATTAGTATCAAACTTTTGACCAATTCTAACATCCAAACCTCCGAACAACATTAGCTTTTTATTTACGACTTGTGATGGAAATTCTCCTACTGAAATTTTATATGAAACATAATTTCTAACAAAAGGCATAATCTCTCTATTAAACGTTTCTGTTTCCATCATCCTACCATCACTACCTCCATAACCTTTTTTCTTCATTATGTCGTAATTCCATCCAGTACAAGCGTTCCAAAGATGGAATCTAAAGAATCTTGTGTCTGCTAAAAATACACATATCTTATTCAAATCAACTGGCTCTCCATAATTTTTAATCATAAAGAACTTATCGATTACAGTACTGCTTATATCTTGGTTAAAGTAACCAAATATCCTAACCTTAACTCCACTTTTTTCAAGTATTCTTGCCAACAAAATGTTTGGCATTGCTTGAATAAGCATTTGCTCTGGGTCATACCTAAAGTTTTGACCGCTTGCAATATATAAATCTACATAAGGAGAAATTCCCCCACCGCTTTTTGTTCTGTAAGCATATACCTTTTTATTAGTAGATGCGAATCTTAAAGCGTAACCATTTGATTTTATAACTATTTTACCATCTGAATCATAAGGCAAATACAGTCCGCTGACTTCATCTTTAATAACTTTAAGAAATGGAGAATGTTTTACCATTGCGGTAGTTCCTTCTTGCCTTCTTTCAACTATTATTTGCTCCGAATTTTTTAGATAATAAAAATATTCTAATTCATTTATTTTACCCTTAAAAATCAATTTAGCATCTATTACAGAATCTTCTTCTTTAGAATAAAACTCTACTGCTCTAATTAGTCCTTTTGATGCTTGTGAGAAAGTAAATATACCTAAAGGTCTATCTGTAAATTTAATTCTTGATGGTTTAATATCTCCACCTAAATCTAATTTAGCAGAAATATTAGTGTACATATCATTCACTTTACCAAGTAATTCAGTATCCAAAAAAGTACCCAATCCAGAATTAATATCAAACTGTTTCTCAACAGACAAATTTGAGTTTGAATTATAACCGTATTTGTTATATTCTTTATTAGGCACTATTTCTCTCCAACCGCTTGTACTTTGCATTTCGGCAAATGATGTTTGCCCTAAATTATTATTTAAGGCAATTTTGACACCATCTTCAATCCATTTGTAAGGGTCAAATCCAAAACCAATATGATGATTTTTAGCTTCTACTGCCATTACATTATTTTATTTTTATTGTTTTCTTCAAAATTTTCTATCAATTGATTTGCTTCTAATACATCTTCTTCCGATGTCAAGTTAGACAAATCCAATTTGTTTTTAGTTTCGACCAAGTTGTAGAATTGATTAATATCAACATCTTGCTCTAATACCGCTCTTTGTTGAGGTGTAAACAAATCCAAAAATGTTTTTGTGGCAATTTGTAGCGTTTTAGGGAAAGGTATTTTTTTATCTCCCATTTTCTCATTTAATCTATAAGCTATGTATGTATCTCTAAAAGAAACCATAAGCCTTTGAGAAACGAAAGCTCTACCTGCAAAATTATTAGTGTCAATTGATTTTCTTAATTTAAACAAGAAATTAAAAATGAATGTGAAAGAAGCTATTTTATCTCCAACTTTTATGTTAGACATAATATTATCTAATTCATATTGTGGGTCAATGATAAGCTCGTATGTGCTTCCTGCAAAACGGTCTTGCAAAGACAAATCTTGTTTAAAGTTGGCTTCGTAATTAACATCCGCTTCGTTAAGTAAAGAGTTTCCAGTTGCTATTACAAACACATTTTTTTTGCTAATAACAGTTCCTCTACCATTTTGAATTGTAGGAGCGATTTCTTGACCATCATCCGCTCTTTCAGAAGGGTCTTTTATTTTAGACAAGGCATCGTTTAACACTCCAGCAGTATTTGGGTCTAATTTAGGTAGCTCATCTAATAAAAGAACTGCTCCAGAATATTCTTTTCCAGTTTTTTTATTTATCTCTGGTAAAAACAAGTTACCAAACGCATCTGTTACACGACCTTCTTGATACCCCTCGATAGTTTGACCTCCAATAATATCCAAAGGAGATGTGAATTGGTTACAGTTCAATGTAATCAATTTATAGTTCAATGCTTTTGCTATTTGACCTGCGATAAAAGTTTTACCAGTTCCAGCTCCACCATATAGGTAAACGTTGTTTCCTGCTTCAAAATCAGAAAGCATTAAATCAAAGATTTTTCTTTTCTTACCATCACTTGTCTTAACGACTACGTTTTGCCAGTTTACAATTTGAACGGTTTGAGTTTTTCCAATCAAATCTAATATTGAATTATCCAAGTTGTTTTGACCGAATTTTGCAGTTCTGAATTGTTCATCTACAATATCGGTAACTTCTTGTTTATTAACCCCTGCTTCTGATAGCTTTTCAATAGCTTTATTGAACTCTTTTACTGCGAACACAATATCTTCATCCACTCCATTAGATTTTTCGCTTGTTTCGGCTCTATTTAGCTTATCAAGTTGAGCTTGCGCATCATCTCTAATATCTTGACTAACTGTTGTATCGGCAATTATTTGTTCTAATTCTTCTCTTTTCATAATATTAAATGTTAATTTCTTTTGCTAAATTATTTGATATTTGTTTTTGTTTTTCAATGTTGCTTATTTCATTAGGTATTCCAACGTTACTTGCGATAGAATCTATTTCATCTTTAGATAAAGAGCCTACAAATCCAGTAATTGATTTTTTTGTTGGAAATCTTCTTTTTACTTCATCTGAATTAACTCCTAAAATACCTTGTACTGCTCTCAAAACATTGTTTACCTCATAGCTTTGTAAGTCTTGCTTTGCGCTTGAAGAACCCATATCTTGATTTTCTTGCTTTTGATAATCTATTTTTTCTTTAAGCTCTTTGTTATTGTAGTTTTTTGTAAAGTCATTGTCGGCATTACCTTCTTCTACTTGCTCTAAAAAATCTTCCAAGTCAATATTATCTGAATTAGAACTTGATTGCCCATCTTGATTTTCTCCAGATTGAGATTTATTAATTTCTTCAATCATCTTTTCAATATCTTCTGACGACATTTCTCCACCTTCTCCTTCTGCTTGCTCTCCAGATTCATCTCCGCCTTCTCCGCCTTCTCCACCTTGCTCACTTTCAGAACTTTCTTCGCCACCTTCTTCTCCAGATTCAGAATCCTCTCCTTGTTCTCCTTTTTCTTCTTGTTCTCCTTGCTCGGATTTTTCTTGCTCCTCTTTCTGTTTTTTTTCTTCTTTGGCTTTTTCCAATACGTCTTTCAAATCATCAGAAATAAGTTTATTTACTTCTTTTGCCCATTGCTCGTAAAACTCGTTATAAAAGTTCATCAAGTCTGGCAAATTAGCTTTGGTTGATTTAACGGTATTGTCGTATATGGTTTTTAAATTTTCGCCTTTACCTCTAAAAATAAGAGAGGAATAGGTGCAATTATAAATACCATTTTCTTTGTTAAATACAACCATACAAATGAAGCCTAACTCATTTACTTTTCTTACTCCAGAAAACGCAATCGAAGTTTCTGTTATTTTGCATACCATTTCCTCATTTTCTCCGATGTTTGCATCTGGGAATAAAGGAATAAGTTTGTATTTTTCTACTGTTTCTTTAATATTCATAATTATAGTGTTCCTCCGAAATCAAATCTCGAATCATTAGACAATGCGTTAAACTCGTAAGCATCTGCAAACTTAATTTGGTTACTTTCAAATGCACAAAACGACAATGAAGCGTTTTCCAATCCGCCATAAGGCGTATCTGGTATGTACTCGTAAAAAATGTAACCATCATAAGTGGTAAAGTTCTTAACGTATTTAGTAAAGTTCTGCCATAGTCTTATAATTTGCCAAGCATATACTCTGGTTTCACTCGTAAATCCTCTTGCGTTTCCTAAATTAGTCCAGAAGTCATAATCTCCAATGTTGTAGTTAATTTTAAGAAACAATAAAAATTCTTTTATTGGTCTTTTCTCTACTCCAAATTTTGAAAAGTCAATTGGGTTTCTAATATCCAAGAAACATCTGTATAAGAAAGTTCCAGTATTAGGATTTAATGCTTTAATAGCTTTAGAATCAACTCCTGCTTTATCGCTTCTGTTTTCCCAACTTGTAGCAAAGAAGTCTGACATTTCTCTTTTTACTGCAAAATAATGCGCATTGTTCGTTTCGTATGTTTTCCATTCAGTAAACAGAACGTTTGTTCCGTGAAATACTGGCATTGGTTCTTTTGTTTTTGGGTTTATGATTTTTGAAACTCCAGAATAGGTGTTATCAAAATACGCTTGTTCCCAATTACCAAAAAACGATTTAAACTCTGGTGTTCTTACAGTCAAGTATTCCTCAAAGGTTAATTCAGATTTAACTCCGTTTATTGACAAAGTATCCGTTTCTGGATATTGTTTTGTATAATCTCCCCATTTAACCTTATAAACTCCATTTACTCTTGCTTGAATAGGTTTCAACTCCATTTCGTCATTAGAAACAACTCTTAACTTGCTAACGAACTTATTTATCTCTCTTTGATAGAAAGCTATTTCTTCGTTGCTTAAAATAGGTCTTTTCAAATCCAATTCGCTTGACAAGGCATTTATTCTTTGAGTAAGATATTTTTTCTCTAACTCAAAGTTTCTAATTGTTTCTTCTTGTTTCGTTTCTTCTTTTGGTTCAACTTCAAAAAATTCATCCCAATTATATTTTAAATTTGAATCAGAACCAAAAATAGCGTATTTCAAAGCATCTAAATCTTGTAAAACGTTAAAGTGTCTTTTGTCTGATGGGTCTGATTCAGAACTAAAATAGATGTAAAATAAACTTTCGCTAACAATCTTACCGTTTTCTACAATTTCAAGACCTACTCTACTATTCCCTTTAGTAAATAACTTATCAATATAATTTTTAAGTCCTTGAATATCCCCAATATTGGCTTCATTTTCTTTTTGTATTAAATAGCTAACTTTTGGTCTTGCTCCAGATTTAGAAGTAGATGTAGGATTTGATATTTTCCATAGTAAAAAATCTGAAAGCAATAAACTTGATTTTGCTCTATTTGAATCTTCATTTGAAACCCCTAAATGGTCTTTAAAAACTCGCAATTTAAAAACATCTCCAGTATCAGTATTTACTACATCAAAATCTCTGGTGTATGAATCTTTTGTGTAATCCGCATAAGGAGCAACATTTTCTATCTCTATATTTTTAATTTCAAGTAACGCATCAATTTGATTAAATACTTCTATTTCTCCAGAAGAAAATTTACGAGATTCCGAACTTTTAGATGTGCTTTCGCTTTTAGGCTCTTGTTTATCTGATGGTCTGTTTTTGTTTTGATAAAAATCATTCCAATCATATTTTTTAATTGAACGAGGATACCTTCTATCTAACTGTTTAATTATATCTGAATTTTGACCAGTTAAAGGATTAAAGTTTAATACCGTATTTTTACCTTTCTTGAAAGAAATACCGAAATTATTAGAAGAATTGTTTGGCTGAATATAGATATAAGATGGAGTTTCGTTTTTTTCTTTAAAAAACTTATTCAAATCATATTTTAAAACCTCTATGTTTCCGTATATTTCTCCTACAAGTTCAGAATAAACCGTTCTATTACCTACTGATGTAATTGTTACATATTCAACTTTTGGTAAATCTGTACTTCCTCCTTCGTCAAAAATTCTTTCTACATCATCAAGGAAATCTAATTCTCCGCCTTCTTTAAAAGCACCTACACCAGCAGAAGCATCTGCTCCGCCAGTACCATCTGTATCAAAATCTCCTCCATCTTCAAACAAACCAGTTTCAGCTCCAACAACACCATCGGCATCTAAATCCAATACATCATTATAGTTGTTCAAATCTCTCGCTGGAGTATTTCCGCTTTTAGCATCTCTAACTAAACTTCCGCCTTTTTTTAATCCAGCTTTTTTTAGCAAAGTATAATATTTAGGATTTTCGTACAAATGGTCTTTTACGATTTTCATTTGCTCTCTCTTGCTTGAAGTATGTTCGCTTTCAGCTTTCATACCCATATCAACTTGACTTTGCAATTGTTTAAGAGTAACGTTGTGCATTTTAGCAATTTGACTTAATGTCTTTCCTTTTGCCAAATGTCCGCCATTTATTCTATAAAGTATTTCGTGGTCTTTCATTACTTTACCACCATAGTTGTAAGTTGCTCCAGTATGTTTTATGCTCTTTGGAATATCTCCTCCATTAGCAAACGCAACACCACCACCATTTACATTTATTTGAGAAAGTATTTCTCTATTGGTCATCATTTTACCGTTAAACTGATTTTTAGTCTGGTCTGCTACTGCTGGAGCGGTAATAACCACTTCTCCACCTTGCATTTCTAAAGGTTGTCCAGTAGCTTTATTAACTGCTTTAATACCACCTTCTGCGTGAGTTTTACCAACTAAATATCCACTTAAACTTCCTTCATCGTGTATAATTGTTTGCCCTTTTCTTTTTCCAACAAGAACACCACCAGTAGGTGCTTGTTCTGCTTTTCTTTCTGTTAGGGTAGTCTTTTTCATAGTAGATTTTTATATATAAAAAGCAAATATAATTAATTTAAGTAAAAGAATTAGATATATTTTAAATAATAATTATTTGCGATTTCTTTTAAATGAAACAATCCTATTGCGTCTGAATTTCAATTATTTAAAATTATTATTTAGGATATAATTTTATTTGAGTATATTTGTGTTTTATTAATAAATTAAATTTAAGAACAATGGAAGGAATTTTCGACATCAATTCTCCAAAATTTTTAGGCGGACAAAATTATCATAATGTAGTCCTAATTGGATTATCATTAGCTATCGCTTGGAAAGTAGGAGTTTTCAAAAAATAATTTTTTTTTGAAAAGAAAACAAAAAGCCACCTTTCGGGTGGCTTTTTTATATATGTTCCCATCCTTCGTTCTTTATCAATCTTAAAATATGCGCTCTACTGACACCATATTTTTTAGATAATGCAGTTCTTGTTTCAGAATAGGCTATTTTTCTTATCTCTAACACTTGTTCTTCCGTGAGCTTACATTTATGATGCTTAACACCTTTTTGGTCTTGCAATCCTATTTCTATTGAATGAGCAGTATTTTCTTTGTTTGTACACCATTCTAAATTTTCTACCTTATTATCGGTTTTAATTCCGTTTATGTGGTTTACTGCTGGTTTATTTAAAAGATTAGGAACAAATGCTTTGGCTACAAGCCTATGAGCGGTTTTGCTTTTTAGAACTTTATTTTTTGACAAACTATAAGATGGGTAGCCATATCTATCTATCTTAAACTTAATAAGCCTTTCTTGCTTTACCCACTTGCCTGCTAATCTTTTTACATTCCCTAAATTAGATACTTGATACAATCCTTCGTACCCTTCAATATCTTTCCAAATTTCTTCCATACTTGTATAAAAAAGTAAAGCTCCTACAAATCCAAACGCACTCTACTTCGTTTTTCATCATAAGAGCCAATATTTTTAAGTTACATTTTGTAGAGTGGTAACTGCTCTACAAATGTAAATATTTTTATTGATTAATTCAAGAGCAATCTTTTTATTGTCATATTAGGATTATCTTCTTTTTTAAAAATTAAAATACCATCATCTCCTTCTGAAAAATAAAATATTTCAGAACCTTTTTCTTTAATATCTACTGTTTTGCATTTTCTTAAAACTACTGTTTCGTGTTTTAATTTTATAGTTGCATCAACGTAATAGTTAAACGCATTTCTGTCAAAACCTTGTTTATCTAAATCTTCATAAGATACAAAAGTTCCTCTAATTACTCCTTCTTTGTCTTTCAAATTATCCATAATAATTATTTTGCTAACTTATCAATTATAGCTTTAAATTTCTTCGCTATACCGCTCCATTTCATTTCTGAAACTTTTTTGTAAGCCTTTTCTATTTTATCTGTTACTTGGTCTTGAAGCTCTTGTTCTTCGTTTTTAAGGTTATATGCTACTCCTAACAAAGTAGAAACTTCTGCTGGATTAGAAACGTTTCTTATTTTTTCAAAGTCGTTTACAAATACCATCTTTTGACTAAACATAAAATTAAGCGTGTTTTCGCCATTATTTGTTATTTCTGTTATCGAAGTATGTTTTGGACAAATAACGAGCGTCTTGGTAGCCATAGCTTCTGTAATGGTCAATCCCCAACCTTCTGAAGTAGTAGTTGTAATGAAACAATCCATAGCGTTATAGATTTTATTCAATTCTGCTATATCAAATCCTTTGTTTTCTGAAAAGTCTTTTGGAACAATTACATCCTTACCAACTTCTAATCCAACTCTATCGCATAATCTGTAAATATCTATTCCAGAAGGGTCTTTCGGATTACAATGTAAGTAAAGCACAGAATTAGCTTGATTTGTATGCTTGAACATAGCGAATCCAATAATCAAAGTTGCTAAATCCTTTCTGGCGGAGTTTCTGTTTACAGAACCAAAGACATAAACATCATCGCTTCCAAAAATTTCTTTTTTAGCTTCTAATTTTTCTTTTTCTGAAAATGGGTAAAAGTCAGTAGTGTTACATCCGTGAGGAATTACTTTTACTTTCTTGAAGTCCGCATCTGAAAGTAATGGCTTCATTACTGCTTTAGCATATTCCGTATAAGTAATTGCTTCATCAAAGAAAGAAACAACTTTTACATCACTTTCTCTCGGCTCTGAATCAATAGGGAAGTAAACGACAGACTTAAAGTTTGGCTTGTTGTTTTTTAGCTTTTCTGTTTTAACTTTTTTAAGATGCTCTCCCATTTCGTTGAATATTTCAATATCGTTAATACAAAATAATACATCAAAATCTTGCTGATACAATAAGCTCAAAAACTCAATACGACAATAAATATCTTTTTTTTCTTTTGAGGTAGATAGCGCTGGAATTACCTTTACGTTAGGCAAATAATCATATTGCTTTTCTTCAAAATTATTTACCGCAAATACAACTATTCTTGTGTTTTGGTCTTTTGCCCATTCGTCAACTAACTCTTTTGCTACTTTAGAAAATCCAGTAGTGCATCCGAAGTCGGCATACAATAACACATTTTTTATTTTTTCTTGTTTGTGAACAACCTTCATATTGTTTGTTTTAAAGTTTCTGGTGTAAATATAAATAATTATTTTTCTCTATCCAATTCTACAATGTCTTTGATGTTTGCATCCAACCCTTTTCTATCTACTAATTCAAAAACCTCTATGGCTTTTCTTAAAAGCTCTGGGTGCAACTCTATGTTGCGCATACGAAGTCCAACATCAATAGCCATTTGTCTTTCTTCTTTATTTAGTGTTGGTTTTTTAGACTTTGATTCTAATTCTTCTATTTTAGTTATCAACGAAGCGTTTTCTCCAGCTAATACTGTTGATTCATTTCTTGAACGCCAACCCCAATCTTGTTCTGATTTGAATTTTTTCTCTAATTTTTCATAATCAGATTTTAATTTAAAATACTCGCCCCTATCAATGTCTTTCAAATACTTTTCTCTATACTCATTTCTGTCTTTTATAACATCCCTTAACTCATTGTACATCTTGCCATTTTGAGCAGTTAACTCTTGATTTTGTTTTTTTAACTTTAAGTTATCTTCATAAATTGTATTCAAATTAGAACTTTCAGAAACTTGACTTTCATCCGAAACTTGAATTTCTTCTTGTTTTAATTTCTTTTTAATCCTTAAATTCTTCTTTTCTTCGAGGAAAGAGTATTCAAATTCAACAAACTTGATAGCTAATTCAATTGTAGGTTCTTGCCCTATCCAAATATAGCTTAAATGTTGTTTTTCAATAAATAATCTATCTAATAGATAAACCCTCATCGTGTTCCATCTTGTGAATTTTGCTTTAGAAACAAGGCAATAAGAATCAAACTGTTTAATATCCATCAATCCTTTAGCAATATTCATTACTTTTAAAATTTCTTCTGGAGAGCTTTTTTTTGAAAACTTTCTTTTTTTTGATACTTCCATAGTATTGTAGTTTATCCTATTGAGCCAATTTTAATACCAAACAATCTGATTGCCCTTTTTTCTTTATTAATGTTTAATTGAGATTCTAAATCCCTAACTCTTTTTGTAAAAGTAGATGCTTTGCTTAAAAGCTCGTTATATTCTTCTTGCATTGAAGCTATTTTTTCATCTTTACGGTCAATAATAGACTTCAATTTTTCGATTTCTGATTGAAGATTTGAGTTTTGACGAATATAACTATCTATCTGCAATCTTTGAAAATCTTCGATAGGCATCAAATGAGGATGAATTGTTTTTGTTTCTTCATCTTGAAATGCGTTCAAAGGAACTTCAAAATTTAATGGGTCTAAAACTACTTCTTCTAATTCATTATTAACTTCTTTTTCTGAATTTTCAATACTTTGTTTGTTCTTTATAGATTTTAAAAAATCTACTCGTCTTTGGTGTGAATTTTTTTGAGATATTCTATTTTTTTCAACATAAATATTTTTTATCTCAATTGCAAGAGAAATATCTGGAGAATGTCCTTTCCAATAATACTTACCATCAAGTTTATAAATCATATCCATTTTATTTAATACCGAAAATACCGCACCGACAGTAGATTTGTATTTTTTAACAAAATCTTCTCTTGAAAATGAATTTGAATCCATTGATTGTTTTGCATCAATAAGAATATCTAAAATTCTATTTTCTGTTACTTGAATTTTTTTTGAATTTTCCATAATTTTTTTTAGTTTGTTGGTTTAACTTTAAGTGTTATTTTTTTAATCAATTCCTTGTTCTCTATTTCCTGCCAAACTCATTACCCAATAGGTAGCTGGAGAATGTTCAGCCTTTTTACTTTTTCCATTTTGCATCATACTTTCAATCAAAGTCCAATCGTGTCCGTAGTGTTCGGTATGTGGTGGCATTTGTTTTAAAAATTCTGTTCGTATTATTAATTCAGAATGACCTATACAACCATATTGTAATGATGGAACTCTTATTCGGTTCGTTGGCTTAACTTCGGTGTTGAAGTAAACAAAATCTAAATCAGTACCTTCTATTTCAGATAGATAATTTTCTAAATGATTTGGAAGTATAATATCATCATTATCAAAGAAAAGAAAATAATTCCCTTTTGCTAATTCTCTGTTTAGATTGGTAACCGCATATCCATTACCTCCTTTATTTTCTGGCTGATTAGATATAATCAAATCATTACCTTTTGCTTTACAATCTTGTTGTAAATCGTAAAAATAATTACTATCTATAAAATCTTGAATTATAGGACATCCATCTCCAGTAATTAATGCTTCCCAATTATTAGCGGTTTGAGAAGCAACACATTCAATAGCTCTTACGGTTCTTTGAGGTCTGCCAAAGCAAGGCATAGATATAGTAACTCTTTTCATATCTATAAAATAATTATTTAGTTATTTTTAATTTATATTCTTTTTGCCCAACTATTATCTTCAAAAACCATATCTGGAGAACCAAACATTTCGTTTACTGAATCCTTAACTCCTTGCCAATGTACACTATAATCGTGTCCACAAACAAATCCTCCTTCTGGTATTATGTTTTTATAATTATTAATATCTTTTTTTACTTGTTCGTATGTATGAACTCCATCAATATAAACCATAAAATATTTTTTTTGAGGTATTTTATTAATAGCATCGTCAGAAGTTTCTCTTATGTGATGTATGTTAGACACATTAGATATGTTTTTTTTGAATTGCTCAAAAACTTTATTTAGAGGAGCGTGAGAACAAGTATCATCGTTTGGGTCGTAATCTTCAATAAAAGGGTCTATTGATAAAACTGAATTAAAATGCTCTGCAAACATAATTGTAGATTCTCCTAAATAAGAACCTATTTCAATCATATTTAATTCTTTTGTGTTCGCAAATAAATTAATATAATCGATTAATTTTTTTAATCCGTTTTTTTCACTCTCTGCATTACGCATATACAAAAAGTTATTGTCTGTGTTTTGTAATTCCATTTTTTTATTTTTAATTTTAATTTTCTAAACCCAAGATTTCATCTTCGATAATATCGTTTAAGTCGTTCCCTAACGTGTCTTTAAACTCGCATTGAGCAATTGTTAAGTACCAGTCAGAAACTATCTTTAAAACGGTTATTTTGTCTAATTTCAATTCCTCGATTAAATTAACAAAATCTGGCTCTCCAATATAGTCGTCAATATGCCCTCCTTGTTCGGTAGCTATAATCGTAGGCGAACTTTCGTAGTACCATTGCAAGGCAATAGATTCAGCTTGTTCATCTGTTAATTTTAATTTGGTAATAGTTAGTTTTTTATTATTTGATTCGCACATAATTTATTGATTAAAAGGGGTTTTAAAAGTTTCTTCATTTGGGTATCCGCCCCATTTTTTAGCATAGTATTCTCGATTGTTATTGAAAGAGTTATTCAAAGATGGTTCTTTGGCAATAGTCATAGAATTACGATATACAATTGGATTAAGGAACGATGTATTTAATCTTTCCATTCCTGCTAATCTCATACGATAACACCAATCGTTATCTTCAAAATAAGCTGGAAAAAATGTTTCGTCAAATCCGCCTAATTCTTTCCACGCATCAACGCTTAAAATAAAGCTACACCAATTCTGTAAAGAGTTGAAAAAAGGCATATCTGGATTCTGATTAATAAGCATTTTTATTTCGTGTTCTGTTCTCCCAGAAATAATATCATCGTTTAGAATTAAAACGTGAGTTGCATCTACTTTGTCGGCATAATCCATCATCATATTCCAACTTCCAGAAACACCTAAATTTCTTTCTGGTCTATAAATAACAAATTGCTTTTCTCTGGTAATTATTTGTTGATTTCCATTATCAACAATTAGTATTTCTGTTTCCTTAAAATCCTCGAAGTATCTTTCTAATGCTTCGTTAAGTAAGTCTGCTCTATTGATTGTTGGTATTCCTACTATTAGTTTCATTTGATTAATTTTCTAATTCATCTGCTTTTTTACACTCTCTACTGCAATATCTATTATCGCAAGGCTCTCCGCAATATAAACAACTATTTTCTAATTCAGTTGGCGGTTCTTGTTGTTTCCAATTGTCGTAATCCATTACTTAACTTCTTTATTGTTTATAAATGTTTTTTTGAGTTTAGATTTAACATCTCCAAAAGTCATTTTAATTGCATTATCACTAATCATTGTGTTTAATTTTTCAAATGCTTTTTGACCTTGTTTTACGGTAAGAATATCAATATCTAACAGAGATAATAAATCAATTCTAACACACTCGCATCCTTCAATAAAATGCTTGTCAAACTTGAATCCTTGTGCTTTTAATTGCTTTTTAATTTTTGGCGCATTTTCTCCGTAATTAACAGATATTGAAATATCCTTATATTCTTTTGCTTGTTCATTTTTAGCACCGATTTCTCTATGCACACCTATTGGTACAGATGTCGATGGATTAGGAAACATTTGTTCTTGAGTAAGCGTAGTTGTGCCATTAGGAAAAAAAGCAGTACTATTTCCGTTTGTATGATTTATAGTTCCGCTTAAAGGAGTTCCATTTCCAACGACAACAACTCTATCTCTTATTTCTTTTGGTAAACTTTCTAATGTAGATTTTTTTGTTTTTTTAGTTTTCATTTTTCTTGGTTTTTTGTTTTTTAATAAATTTCTCCAGTCATTGTATCAACAAACATTAGTTGCGATTTCTTTTGAGTTATATGAAGTTTTTCAACTATTGCGGAAGTGTAATATTTTGATTCGTACTTCTTTGATTGTACGCAGTATGTTACCTTAACCAAATCGCCCTTCTCTAATCTTAATTGTCTGATTAACGTGGTGATTTCACGGTGACAAGTAAAGGCAATAACTATGTAAGCACTATCTTTCTTGGTTCTTACAACCACTTGACTAATACTTTCATTTACCGAGATTATATCTATTACTGTTCCGTTTACGACCATTATAAAAATTATTATATGTAAAATTAATTATTATTTTTAATATTTCAACATATTAATATTAATTTTTTTTAAAAGTGGTTCTAACTCTAAATTAAGCAAGAATCTATTAACCACAAACTGCCTTGCGCCCTTTCTAATTATATCGTCTTTCTCGTACTGCATATCGGCTATGCTTCTGTAATTTTGATTCTTAATCGTTGCTTCAATTGCCTTTTGCTTCTTTATATTGTCGAAATGACCTTGACCAGACTTCATTGCTTCTTCTATAAGCTCTGGAGTTAATTTAATCAGTTTGTTAAACTTGATAAAGTTGTAAAGTGAATCGCCAGCATCCATATAGAATAATCCTTTTGAATTATCCTCTTTAGCAATAGTAAGTAGCAATTTAAAGTTTTCAACTCTTTCTTCATCTGGCATTGGAACTACTTCTTCTCGCTCTATTTTATTAATACTATCCTTTACCTTGAATATGATATTGGATTTGTGTTCTTGATATGCTTTTAAAACTTCTGAAACATAAATAGGCGAAATTTTGCCATAGTGCTTTGCTTCAGTAGGCAATGATTGAGTTGCCAAAAGAGTTACACATTCTTTTAAATCGTATCCGTTTAATGATGGGAAATTTTCTTTGATGAAATTAGCCAACATATTAATAGTTGATGCTTCTGGAACATCTACCCCTACATACTGCGACCATCTAACTATTACTGAATTAAGAAAGAGTAAATCATCTTTTGATTCAAAGTCTTTTAGCCTTTTAGCGGTAATATGCGCATTGTAAAGATTTATGTCCTTACTGGTGGTATTGGGTAATACGGTATTAATTATTGAAACCGAGTTCTGTTGCTTTGATAACTTGTTCATAAGCGGATTCTTGTTTTGTTTTTGGTGTATTAATGTTTTCGTTTAGATAGGATTCAAATTTAGTTCCAAATAAAGTATTCGGTGTTAAATAGTCCTCCCATTTAGTTCCAATCCATTTAGTCGATTTTACTTGTATTACTTTCTTGAAATCGTCTAATGTGTATCCTTCTTTCAATCTGGCATTAATATTTGATATTGCAATTTTTGAATTTGTCTTGTACGACTTACCAGTACATTCATTCAAATAATCAATAATTGGCTCAATCAAATTGTGTTGGTTTTTTGGTTCAACTTTGGGTTGTCTTGGAGCTTTTTTTATTGGCTCTATTTGAACAACTTCTTCAACAACTTCAGAAACAACTTTTTTAGGAGCTTTAATTAAAACTCTTTCAATTATAAGTTCATTTCTTTTCTTCACTATTGTTGTTGTTGTTACATACTTTGAGAACACTTCAATGCCATACGAAATTACTCTGTAATAAGTGCTATTTGGTGTATTAGGAGTAACACTTAATTTTATAGTTTGCGAACTTTCTCCATTGTATTGTATTAATAAATTTATCCATACTTCATAATACAACTTTCCTTTGCTTCGCAAATCTTTTAAAAATAATATCAGTTCCATTAGTCGTCAATTAAATCGTCATACGAAACGTTTAATGCTCTTTTGATTGGCTTTAGTGTATTAATGTTAAAGTTCTTTCGTTTCCCGTTTATTATCTCGTTTAGGATGTACATAGAAACAGATTCTCCGTTGTTAGTTTCTTTGATTAAGTTATGTAAGTCCTTTTGCGTCATTCCTCGATTAATAAGTATTTTGTATAACTTGGTTACTTCGATTTCAATTTTTTCCATTTTGTGTTTTTATTATTGTTGGTATTCTACATATTCGCTTCCGATAAATATTCTACAAGCAGTATCGAATATCTGAAAGAATACTTTTTCCCCATCTTCAGAATCAATATAAGCTACATATTGATATTCATAACCTCCTTCGGTTTTACCTCTTTCAACTTCTCCAATTTTGTAAAATCTTTTTTCTTTTTTAAGTCCATAAACTACTATGTCTGTCGTTTCGTTTTCGTTAAATACAATTGTGATATTTAATGGTTTTTGTATTGTATCATAACTTTTAGATACGGTAGTATATCTCCTTATAAATTTTTCTTGTGCGGAAGCAGTTAACAAAGCTCCAAAAAAGCACAACATTAAAAATATTTTTTTCATATTAAATTTTTAAGTTTTCAGTAAATGCAGTATATACTTTTGAAGTAATTGCAAAGTTATATAGTGCAACAAAATTGTTAGCTCCTTGATTCAATAAAACTTTAGAAACATTTGTTCTAATTACATCTAATTCTATTTTACCATTTAGGTCTTTATGAATTAAATCAGCCATATTATCTATTGCTTCAAATGATGGAGTTTTAATTAACTCTACTTTATGATTTCGGCTCATAAGTATAGATTTTTGTGTTTTGGTTGTAAACGATTTTCATACCTCTTTTTCTTAACTTGTAGATGTTTTTAGATAAAGAATAGATTCCGTAAATATTTTTAGCTTCCTTTTTGGTAATGCTTAAATTCGCCATCAAATGATTCTTAATAACTCTTACTTGAGAAGTTGGTTGCAATTTACTACTTTCGTACTTGGTAATTGGAATTTCAATTTTTTTTGATTCTGAATTTTTAAAGTTGTTTCCAAATCCAAATAGCCTTTTAATAAAGTCAATAATTTTTTTCATTGTTTGATATTTTAATTGGTTAAAGTTTCAAATATATAAAATATCCTTCGTAATAACAAATATTATAAAGGATATTTCGTATTATTTATGTTAATATTTATTAAAATCGGTTTTACCTCTTTGTAAGGCTATCTCTACCCCATATCTACAAGCATCTGGAACTATATAAAATAATACGCCATTAAGTGCATTTTCGTAATGACTGCATTTTCTTTTTAGCAACTCTAACTCATCGTCAAAACCTTCTACCGCTTCTACAATTTCGTTTTGAGTTTTCTTAATGGTTTTAAGTTCAACTGAAACTTCTTTTAATTTAATTGTAGCAGTCTTTTCTTTTTGCTTCGCTTCATCTAATGCTTTTTGAATTGCACTATTCCTTTCTCTTTCGGCTTGAAGTTCATTTTGCATTGTTTCTCTTTCTAACCTATCTTTTTCTTGTAGCGCAATACGTTCTTCTTCCAATCTTTTTTCTTCGGCACGTTTTTGTTCCAATCCGTATTTAGCACCATTAAGAATTGTAGTAAACGCTTCCTCTGAAATAATATCCAATTGAATAGTGTTAGGGTCTATTACTTCAAGATACGGTTCTAACAACAAATACCTTTCTCTTTTCAAATCCTGCTTACGTTCCCACTCTTTTTGTTCAGCATACTTTTCTTGCACCTCCAGATACTTTTCTGCTGGCTCGATTAAAGAAGTCAAATGCTTTGCAACGGAATCAATTAACCTACCCTCATTTAAAGATTGTTCTTTAAGTAGCTTTCTCTTTTTCTCTATTTCAATTCTTTTGGCTTTTAATAGCTTTTTACCTTCTTTAGCT
>Ga0114974_10000688_pt1 | contig 27982 bp, 19 predicted proteins | sample S_130206_EF_Meta_FD_87318 | JGI IMG/M metagenome (GOLD analysis project Ga0114974, IMG submission 87318) | Freshwater microbial communities from Lake Simoncouche, Canada to study carbon cycling - S_130206_EF_MetaG | ecosystem: Environmental > Aquatic > Freshwater > Lake | place: Lake... | reverse complement strand
AGCAGCAGGAGTAGCAGCAGGAGTAGCAGCAGGAGTAGCAGCAGGAGTAGCAGCAGGAGTAGCAGCAGGAGTAGCAGCAGGAGTAGCAGCAGGAGTAGCAGCAGGAGTAGCAGCAGGAGGAGTAGCATCAGGAGCTTCTAGAGTCTCTACAGGAGTTGCCATTTCTTCAATGACAATAGTAGGTCCTTCTTTCTTTTCTTCAGGTGGGGGGATAGGAGATTCTAAAATTGCATTGGCTTTTGCAATTGCTTTCTCTTCTCTTGCACTTGCTTCTGTTGCAGGAGGAGTAGCAGAAATTGCAGTAGTAGCCGTACTAATTGCGGTTTGAACCGCTTCTACACTTTCACTTACCAGATCTGATGCGACATCCACCAATGTTGGAGTCTTACTTGTTTTTTCTTCAATTGTTGACGGTTGAAAAGGTTGAAAGGGCTGAAATTCACGACCATGTTTTTCTGTTAATACACGCATATATATATTTCCATATGTATTTAATTCTTGTTCTAATAGTTTATATGCGTAGGGGATTTCAACACGACTAAATGTGACACGACTTTTTGTAATTGGTTGTAATAAACGAAGAGTAGTTTCACTTTCTCCACTATACTTTACGGGTCCATCGCAGAGAGGACATACAAATAGTTTTATAGAATTATTATAAATTGGAACTGTTCCACATCCATTGCAGATCCACATAGTTGTTCCATCAGATCGTTTCATATACGATTCTTTCAAAAAGAGACTGGTTCCATGGGCTATCAGAACATCTCGTTCCATTTCTCCAATGCGCATACCTCCTTCATTACTACGACCTCCTGTAGGCTGGTGAGTTTTTATTTCTTTTTTACCTTTTTCACGTGAATTAATTTTATCTTCTGTTAAATGTTTCAAACGCATTATATAACAAGGTCCCATGAAAATAGAAGCTTCTAATTGTAGACCGCTTGTACCAGAATAAAGAATCTCTTCTCCATGACGTTGAAATCCCTGTGACTCTAACAAATCTCCAACCGTTTCAAGTGTACTATCACGATCCATAAAATTAGTAGCATTAATTTTTCCACCTGCAATAGCTCCATATTTACAGTAAATCTGTTCATAAAATTGTCCCACCGTCATACGACTAGGAATCCCCATTGGATTCATAATAATATCAGGTACAATTCCATCTGCTGTCCGTGGCATATCCACAGCATCTACCAACATTCCCATGGTGCCTTTCTGGTGATGGCGAGTAGCAAACTTATCACCTAATTCTGGAATTCGCATCTCGAGTACACGAATTTTTACAATACGGTACCCATTTGGCTGCTTCAATATTTCTACACGATCTACACGACCTTTTGTAAAAATTTTATTGGTAATTGATCCATCGTGAATTTCTTGTTTCTTTGGATCAAACAAATATCGCCCTACTAAAACTGTTTTTTCAGTTAGCTCCACTCCAACACGAATAATTCCATGTTCATCAAGTTTTGAATAATCATAACCAGGTTGCAAATCTATCCAGGCTTTAATAAAAATAGGATTTCCAAATCGTTTTTCAATCTTTGTTGCATCATCCATCTCTTCCATTAATTCGTAGCTACGAAGGGCTAAATTGTGAAACATACCACGTTCCACACTGGTACGATTAATAATTTCAGCATCTTCCTGATTATATCCATCTACACAAGCCAATGCCATAATTACATTCAGTCCATACGGCATTTCTCCATCACCAATTGCATCATAGTATAAAGTTCTTACTATAGGAGCTTCACCCGCACAGGCCATAGATCCATAGGTATCAAATCGTTTATCATAATTAGTAGAATAGTATCCCATGCCTTGTTTGGATTGACCAGAAGCATATTGCCATCGTACAGATTGATTATGATTTGCAAAGGGAAGTGTATTGACCATTAAACCACTTATAACACTAGGATGAATTTCTGCATGGGTATGTTCTCGTTCTAACTGTGCATTTCCTTCACCAAACCACGAAATATAGGCTTCATTTGATTCAAACAAATCGATATATTCAATGGCCCCCATATAAGGAGCTAGAAGTGTTTCATATTCTTCGAGAGTAGCATCTTTCTTTTCAATCGGATCTACAAAGGCAACACTTTCCAAACCTTTTACAAAGGTTGTACCAGGAAATGTTCCTAGGAGAAGATCTCTCCAAGAGGGAAGAGGTTTTCCTGTTTTTACGACAGGGGGCCATTTTTCTTCTCCTACTCCTTCTCCCAAATGCCACACGGGTCGAAGAGGGCGACCATCATCCATATAAATACACAAAATTTGATTTGTGGTTCGAAATGAAATGGATGCCATGGGGGTCAAGCATCCAGTCCATTTCATATATTTCAATACACGAATTAATCCAATTGAATTTTTTACAAATCCAACTGTACCGCCATTCACTTGAACACTTACCATCTGTGTTCGACTTTCAATTGTAGTATCTCCTATAGATAAAACTCCTCCTTTTGTAAATAACCATTGTAAAAAAGTAGTTTCATTTGCAGCAATACTTACTGTTGCTAAAATAGCTAAATTTTTAGTAATTCCAATGGGAGCACCCGTCGGACCTTCAGATGTACAAAAATATCCAATTTGACTTGTATGCAATTTACGAGGGCCTCGTTCTTTCATAGAAGTATCAAAATCAGTGGTTATACGTCTTGCATGTGAAAGAGTACCAAAATAAGATAATCGTTCCATTGCCTGTAAAACTCCTACCTTTTCATTATAAGAAGAAGTTCCCCATTTTCCTCGAAATCCTCGCATGAGGGCCTCATTCAATTCAGTTGCATTTTTATTGTCAATATCTCGTAAAAATTTATTTAAAGTTCCTGCTACTATCAATTCTTTAAATTTATCATCTTGATATAATGTTTCGTTATATTTGTATTTAGATTCTAGAGCAGTTAATACACTCTTTTTCCAATCAATCCATATACTTGTAAACAATCCACGAATCAACATACCACTTGAAAGTAATCTCTGGTTTTTAATATCATCGCGATCTGTTTCATCTTCCATTCCTAATTCTACACGAATGGCCTTGCGAACCCATTCTGCTAAATATTGCGCTTTCGCCAACGGTAAATTTTCTACATGTGAAAAAATTTGTTCATTCAATAAATCTAATACGTATTCTTCAATAAATCCTTTGGTAAGAGTTCGAATAAAGTTAACTGCTAGGGTACGATTGATAATAGGATATGCATCTAGCATTGATTCATGTAGGAAGGCTTCAATTTGATCTGCGCCTGGTACGGTTGGATCAGGAACAATCATACGAACAATTTCTTTATCAGTTTCTGCTCCTAATGCACGAAATAAAATAAAGACAGGAATTGCTCCATTTACTTGAGGAATGCTAACACGAATAACATTTTCTAAATGAGATTCATTTGCAGTTCCTTTTAAAATGTAAAGCATAACTCGACGAGAAATTTTTGTTTTTGGATGTTGACAATTTACATTACCATAAACTTTTAATTTTGGATCACTAATGGGTTGTTTTCCAACATATAGAAAATTAAAAGCCTGTTCCTGTCGTGTTACTAATACTTTTTCACTTCCATTAATAATAAAATATCCTCCATGTTCATTTCGACATTCGCCCATTTCCATTAAGAGAGCCGAAGGAGCTCCATAGGTTGCACATAATTTGCTTTTTACCATAATAGGAATTGAAAATAATTGATAATTAGAAAATTCCACGGGATATACTGTTTCGTTGAGAGAGAGTACTTTTCCATTTTCTGGGTCTTTGGGATCACGAACTTCCTGCAGAATAGTATATTTAATTAAAATATCAACGGATACATTAATTGCATAGGTCATATTCCATAGCCTTGCATCATTTGGAAACAGTCGACGAACAACAGACCCTTGATTTAGGGTAGGAGCACTGATATAAATTCCTGATCCATCCACCCCTCCAACATAAAGTTCAAGTTTGTACTTGTATCGTTTCTCTTTTGTTTTCGGATCTGATATCGGATTTGTTAAAAATAGAATTGGATTTTGTGAAGCAATAAATTGCGGCATTTCACGAATAATGAATGCTTCATAGGAATGCATGTGATGATTTGTTAAAAATGTAGGAGAAGATTCAAAATATTTTTGAAGAACTGCTGGAGCTACATCAGTAAGTGATGGAAGTGAGCCTTCTTTTGCATAACGAGCCATTCTTCTATTTATACTATGGATAATTTGCTTTACAAATTCTCCGTAGGATTTTAGTACTTATCTCCAAGGAGGTGTAACTACTAGTTTACTAATACTAGTATCAATCTTAGTTACATTAGCAGGATCTATTGCACTTTTTGTATTACTATAGGACCATGCTTGAGATGTAGCATCACTGCTCGGAGCAGAGGGTTGACCTGAATAAGCTGCATACCCTGTTTGAACACTTGTAAGAGGAGCTCCAGGTAAGAAAGGAACCTGTCCTATCGTTTCTAGAAGACTACCACCTCCTTTTTGTTTTCTTGACCGACGTGTCTTTCGACGTCCTCCTACCTTATTAGAACCCATTCCAGCAGGAACCGTTGGAAATCGCCACGATTCAGTTCCAGCTGTACGTGACATTCCTGAATTAAAGGACACATCCATGTCATGCTTTGATTGAGAATCCGTAGAAGCATCGGTAGGATAATGTCCATTCGTCGTAGCAGATGGAATACCGGAGTTCATTTGATAGGCTAATGGAGCCATCCCTCCCCTTTGTTTCCGTTGCTTTCTTGTGGATCGATCCGTTCGAAAATGCCTAGCAAATCCTTTTACTGATTCTGAATCTAATGTACCATGAAAAAGCCGTTTCCAGGTCGTTCGAATGGCTCTTACAGCTTCCTCTTCACTTTTTCCTCGTACTGCCTCTTTAGCTTCCTTTGTAAAAGCAGCTAAATCTTGTCGTAAGTCTTTAATTCCCATTTCCTACTTCTACTCAAGAAAAGAACGAAGACGTTTTGCTACATTTGATCCTACTGCTGCAAATCCTGGTCCTATCTGTGGAGTTTCAATCGGGGCTGCAGGTGCCATAGCACCAAAGCCAAGAGCAGAACTCATCCTACTTCCAAGTGATGTAGAAGTAACAATATAAACTACCAATGCTAATGTAATAAGAATGCTAAAAAGGTAAAAAGGTCCACCCTGTAAAATACGATCGGTCCAGGTTTCTGCTTTATATTCGGACGCATCAAATCGATTATAATGTTCTCTAGCTGCAAAAAATAAAATTATACCACTTAGTATCGCTAACATATAGGGTGTCATTTTGGATTCTAATAAAAATGCAATACTTACAAATAAAATCATTCCCAAAATGTAACACACACTTGGCAATGTAAGTTCGACCATTCTATGAAAGGTTTATACTTTTTTAATGAAATCCTTATGAGATATGATTATTTTAAAACAACAATATCGACGAAGACCCATTTTTTTGCATATTTTCTTTTCTTTCGTCTCTTTGACATTCGTTCCATCAAAATAAAATGGTTCAAGACTAACATCCCCTGATTCGATTCTCAGTTGATCATTATAATAATTATATTTATCACCAAGTATCTTTCCACAGTTGGTGCAACGAATTGGAATTAGCATCTCTTTTTAGGCAATAGAATCCCGGGATAGTAATTGCTTCAATTTTAATCTTTATGCGGAAAAGCATGTTTATTCCAATCAAAGTATTTACTAGAACCATGTCCTCTATTCTGTTTTCTCGCGGTGTCAACACACAAGCGGGGAATCCTGTCCGGAGTGAACTTCGTAAACTTGAGAATCGCATTGTAGATTTGGAAAAGAAACTGGCCGCCATGATTACACTGGGCGGAAAGGCAGCAGAAGAGGCTACAGCAGCAGCAGTTGCTCCTCCTACCGCTCCTGCTCCTACTACTGCGGTACTAACATCCCGTCCCGCCCCTGGAACATCCACCGGTGCCATTCTACGGGGTCGTTAATCAATCTCCAATTTTCTTCCATGTGTAGTATCCACCCATCCTTTAATAGTCAATGTTCCTGCATGGTGACGGTCGTGACAACTCGAACACAAAGCTACTAAATTAGATTTTCTATTATTAATTCCATCCTTTTGTGGAATAATATGATGACTCTCTAAATTTTTTTTAGAACCACATACACTACACAATGATACAAGAACATCCGCATTGTATCGACTTTCCTTTACAGATCCTTCTAATGTTTTTCGAAGTGCATACGCCTTGGCTAAAAATCCTGCATCCATATCCAATCCGCGACAAACTTCTAACCCATATAATGCACTTCCTGCTCCTTCTCGTAATGTTCTATCATAAACTAAACATCCACTTGTTACATCCGATCGTACCATCAAATGATATGCCTTTACAAGATGTGAGAGTGCTTTCATTTCAGACAAATCAACTAATTCATGTAAATGGGTAGCAAATACAAACTGGGCGCCCTTTTCCACCAAAGTTTGAATTCCAGCTGTTACAATAGCGGTTGCACTAATTGTTTCTGTTCCTGAACAGAGTTCATCACCCAATACCAATGTTCCAGAATTGGCTCCTTTTAAAATACTTCGAAATTCGCACATTTCTACTGTAAAAGAAGATTGACCTGCCCATAAATTATCATTTCCTAGAATACGTGTATAAAGGGCTGTATAAGGTTTTAGTTTGAAAGAGGTTGCTGGTACTGGTACTCCTGCTTGTGCTAATAAAACAGCTAATCCAATAGCTTTGGAAAGAGAGGATTTACCAGCTGCATTAACACCATATAATAAGATTCCATTTTTAGCGGAAGGAACTTCTGCGGTAGATGTTCCTAACTGAAACGAATGGGGAACATAGGGACTTCCAGTTCGAACTCTTTCAATAATAGGATGTCGTAGATCTTTGCACTGAATGTAAGAGGTTGTAGAAATTGTTGTAGTAGTATCATAGATTGGGCGAACATAAGAATATCGATCGGCTAAAGTAGCAAAGGTTGTTTCAGCATCCAAACCACCAATATAATCTAATAATACACACCATCTATTATTTGCATGAACACGTTTCCACCAATCAGACCAATCTTTATTCCAAGTTGTTTCAACCAATTCTAACCATTTAGAACGAATTTCTAATCCTTCTTTGTTTGCTACTTCTAAACATTCACAGGACAGATGATACTGTCCAGTAGTTATTTTTGTAGCTGTAATGGGTATCAATCCACGTGTTTTTACTAAAGTTAGTAACTCAGTAGATCGTTTATGAGTAGTAGTTACATAAAAAGGAATTTCTTCACGTATTTCAACTTTAATTCCATCGGGTGATCGAATAGCAGCTTCCCATTCTGCAATTAATTTTTGAATATTTTCTTGTTGTTTTATCCATCTATCTTCTAACTCATCTAGTTCAGGATGCACCCCTCGACACCAGGGATGAACGGATCCCAATGCAAAAGGTCGTCCGCTAGAGGGGGCATCCTGCAGCCCTTTTCGAATTCTATCAGGACTCCAACATTCCTTTGTAGGTGTTAAAATATTTAAAATAATATCTTTACTTGTTTCTTTCTCTAATCCACAGTCCCAATCTTTAGTTGTAATAATCAATTCATGAATTTGTTGGAGGTTCAGCAGCAGAGGAAGAATATCCAATGCAGTTGCTTTTTGTAAAGCAATTTTTCTTGCAATTCTAGAAAGATTTACAATCCCTCGTAGCCCTTTGTCAACAAGTTCCTGTTTTTCTTTACTGCGCAAAGAAGCAATTCGTTCTTGTCGTTCTTCCAACTCTTCTACATCCGTAATTGGGTGCAATAATCTAGCACGAATCGTTTCCTTTCCTAAAAATGTTTTTGCATGATTTAACCAATAAAATAAAGATTCATTGGGTCTTGCCATATTATTACTTAACATTCCTAATTGTTCTAATGCTGCATTTCCTAACAAAACTTCATTTTCTGAATTCCATAATTCATGAGCATGAAGACAGCTTAATAAAGAGGGTACATGATCTTGTACAAACTTTATTAAAAGTCCTACTGTTGAAAAGGCAAATGGATGACGTTCGAGTCCTAAAAGCAGATGGATATCGTGGCTTGATGAATTGAACTGTTTTTCTAATAAGAATGATAGTTCTCTTATAGCACTTGTTCCAAGTAAGGTTGTTCGATCAAAACAATAAATATGGACCAGGGGACGTCTTTGTAAACCACTAAACCAAGAAAGAACAGTTTCTTCTGTATAAGGAAAAGATGCTCCAATATACCAAATAACTACTTCAGCTGGTGGAAACATGGCCCAAAAAGATTCAATACTATCTAATACAGGACGATCATCAATTACATTTACAGATGTTTCAGTACTGCTCATATTTCCAGTTGTTATATCAAATCGAGCAGTTCCAGGTTGCCACTCTAGAGTTCCTCGAGAAGAACGATAGGGTTCAATTAAAATTCCAATAAGTCCTTGCTCTTCTTGACGACCTCCCACTGTATTTCCCCCCTCTTCTTGCAAAGCCCAATACGTTCCAGGACTGCTAACATGATCGACCGTTCGATCTCGAACAGCACCGCCTCCGTCCTTGGTCTGATTAATTACTACACATGTGTAAGAGGCCGTAATTAATTGAGATTCGTATTTAAATAATGAATTAGATGGAAATCCCCAAAATAAATATTGGTGATTTGGTACTGTAGCCGCTCGAATAGATGGAAGACCCCCTACAAGTTCTGCAATCACTCTAACATTCGTGTCACTCGTTCCTGTTTCAGTATGTTCTGTATCATACATTTCATAAAAGGTCCCGACCTCCAATAGCACTGCTACTCGAGGTCCATACTTTGCCTTTGCAGCAATATAATGCTCTTTGTACAAGGCACGAATTTTTGCATCCTTATCAGTAGCACTTAAAGAATCTGCAGCAACTACACCGGGTGTTGTAATTCTCTTTTTTCTAGAAGCCATCCTATTCTTTCTATTGTAGGAGTGGTTTAAGCTTTTAATCTTCTTGTTCACCGGCTCCAATATAATCATCATAAGATCCTCCCTCTTCAACAGGGTGGCCCATATCAATATCTTCTACATTTGAGATATCTGGAGAAAATTCAGGCAACCCATATTCTAATCGCTGTAAACGGTGAAATTCGTAATTATCCGCATCATAGGCAAATCGATTCTTCAACGTGCGATCCGAGTAATCTCCAATTCCAAATAGTTTCATCAAGTTATCAGAACGTTTTTCAGCATCTCCATATTTATTTTGTTTTGTAAGAAATTGTTCACGTTCCTGCTGCTTACGAGCTTCAATGGCATACCGAATCTGTTCAGGAGTTCTCTGAAAGAGTTGAAGCTGGTTATGAATGGATTCAAATAGTTGAAATGCAGTTGTTCCAATAAATTGTGCTGAAGATTGTCGCAAAAGTAACGTTGTTCCTTCCGCTTCATAAAACTGTTCAGATTCATTCAATAATAAAGAGAGAGATCCTAAAAGAATCCATCGAACCAAATCCTTGTATTCTGTAAAACGAACTGCCATAGACACTCGCACATGTGTAAATATAATTTCAAATAATTGTCCTACAAAAGTTGTGTATCGATCTAATGCAGTTCGTACAATTTGTTTATATGTGTCATGTTCATGATCATCAATTGTTTCAATTGCAGCATTTACTATATTATATTGTTTATTCCAAATTTCTTGTAAAAGAACTTCGTGTTCAAATGTAATAGATTTAATCCATTTACTTCCTTTTACAGAAGTTTCAATTCCATTTGCAATTCGTTTTAAAGGTCCTATAAAAAGATTTAATATTGTACGTACAGATTGATAAGAATTTAAACTAATTGTATCTAAATGTTGTACAAAACTATTCATTGTGGTTTCTGCTTTTTTTCGGTTTGCATTCCCGATTAGAGTAATATATTGATTGGTAATTTGTCGAAGATAAGATGTATACATGTTTGAAATGGGTACAAATGCACTGATTCGTTCTTTTTCAGAAAAAGTAGAGGAGAAAAAAGTTACAAATAATTTCCATTGCTCGGCCATAACAGGAACATCTCGTAATAGAATGGTTACTTGTTCTATCCATGGTATAGAAGGAATTTGTTCAACCGGTTCAATCTTCTTTTTTAAATGAATTAAATCTTGTAAATAAAGAAATGATTCATGATCTGTTTGAATATCTGCTTCTTCTAATGCAGTTTTTGATAATGAATCCTGAGATTCATCCAATTGTTGAAGTTTTTCGCGGATTTCATCTAATTTTTTTCCTGCTTTTGCATCAGCTTCTTTTTCTAAATAATAATCTCGTTCAACTGCAATATTTAAATTTTCAGAGGGAGATTGTAACCCACATCGACGACAGATTCTATCAATTCCATATTCATGAGGAAGTCCAGCGGTGGGACCCTTTGCACAAGCTTTTAAAAATAGACGAAAAGAAAGAGTTTCTACATTCTGCTGTACAGATTTTGTTACTTGATGAGCTGACCAAGGTGTAATAAAATGCGATAATCCTAATGAATGAGCTGGATCTCGTTTTAAAATAATTTGTTGTGCCGATCGTAATAATTGAATTTCCTGTTGCGTTCCTTCTGATTGGAGTCCTACAATTCCAAATCCATTCGGCCCTATCTCTTGCAATTTTGTCCGATTACAATATCCATCTAATCGTTTTGATTGCCATAGAACACCCTCTTTTGTCTGAAGTGCTTGTTGATGAGCCATTTCAATAATATTTTGTGAGAGAGCTTCTGTTCGTCCAATTACTTCTACACGAATAGATTCAATGGGATCTTGTAAAACAGATCGTTGAAAAGCTTCTTTATTTGTAATTGCTGAAGGGGCTCCTACACGACTTCGAAATACTGGAATTGTTTCTGGACTAGCTAATTCTTCTTCTTTATGATTTTTTGCAGCTTGTAATGCATCCGTTATCGTCGGTAATTTACTAATTTCATTTAGAGCATATCGAATTTCATTCAAAATCGGTTTTCGACGTGTTTCTCCTTCCAAAGCAGACCATAAGGCCTGTCCCCACGGATACCCCGTTAATCCAATTTTACTTACAATACATACAATATAAGATAATAATCCGGTTCCTTCCTTGTCACGAGGAATACCATCTCGTGAAAAAGGACATCCTTGCATCGTAATGTAAATGGGTAATGCATTTTCTGAAATTTGCAATTCTGCAATAACATAGGCCGCTGATAATACAATTACTAAAGTTGCTACTAAAATAGAATCTGATGGAGTTCTGGCTTTTAAAATTGCAGTTAATCGTGCTTTATACGGAGTTTCCATAATCAATAACTGATTGTAAATTGCATTAATACATTTTTTATAGATGGCATCCGATGGACTCGCTCCTGCATATTCAAACAAAATTTGAATGACTGAATAAATTTTTAGTTTGTCTTCTGTCATTTTAGATTCTTTAATCTCTGTATCCTGAATAGCAGATGTTAAGTCTAAATTTTCAAATGTAATCACATTTTCATCGCTTAATATGGTTCGACCTTGCATTAAATTACCTTCATCATCGAATTCAGGATTGGTGTCATACTCAATATCTGAAATAGAAATTCCACAATTTTTGCAAATATATTTTCCATTAAATGCAATATCTCCAAATTCCAATAACAATGTTTTGTGAAATATACTTGTATTTGTATCTAGTTTATATTCTTCAAGAAGAAGAATTTCGTGACGACATATTAAATCTTGATGGCATATATTGCATTGAATCCAATTTTCTTTTAACCCTCCTTCATATTTTTGATGAAATAAATTTAATAATTTCATACGATCATCTTCAAGTTCAATTCCACGAATAAGTTCAAGTTCTTTTACATGTTCACATGAATTTTTAATAGGTTCAGAATGATATGATTTATTTATATCTTCTTCACGCTGTTGAAGAGTTTTTATACGCATAACTTCAGATTCAATAATAGTTGTTTCTTCTTTAATTTTTTCAGGTATATTTGCTAAAACTGCAAATAATAAAGGACAGGTTGTTCTATGTATACTTGTAAACAGTGAATCAGAAAGAATTAAATCAATCGATCCTAAAATAGGATCTCGTTTTTTAACATGATTACCAATTTCTTGTAAAAGAGAAATTGATTCTATAGATGTAAGAAGTGTAGAAGATGAATCTATTGAAGAAATAATCGGAACATTTTGTTGCGGTTGCGTTGCTCGTTTCATAGCTTCACTGTGCGATTGATTCCATTCCTTTTGGTATGTATTGAGTGCAACTGCAACTGGTTCAAATAATTCAGGTGTCCATTCTAAATGACGAAGTCCAATTTCATCTGTAATATTTTGAAAAAATGGATCTGATAAATTATAAAAAGGAAATGTAAGACGTTTTTCTAAAATGGTTGAAAGATTTGTTGATTCATCTACGGGTATTACAAAAGGAGATTCTATAATGCGAGTTGAAAGTTGAGATTGAAATCGAATTGTTTCACTTTGTTGTACATCCCATAAAAGAACACCTGATCGTGTTGTCGTGCATCTTTGTTTTGCAATAGAAGAAGGAATCAATAAATATTGTAAAGGCTCTAACACATCTGCCTTTACAATTTGAATTACTTGCCCTGTTTCAGGATGTTTTATTGAAATTTCACCAGTTAATCTATACATATTATGCGAAATAGGACCTATGTAACGATGTTTCAATTTCATATCGGATTTAAACGGCGTCCCAAAAATACGGTGACCCGCTGGAAGATCACGCACTAATCCATATGTTTGGTGAAAATCTTTGAGAATTGCAGGAGCTCGAAATACCTCTTGATCAATCGTTACTTGAGTAGAAGGATATGGAGATGGAAGTGTTCCTTGTACAGTACCAGATCCAACTGTAAGAAGTGAATGAATATATTTACCAAATCGATTTCCACGCGCATCACTGCTTGTATCAAATCCAGAAGTGGCTGCTTCTAATATCATTGCAAACGTTTCCTGTTCATTTCTAGCATGAATATATTCAGTATCATAGTTAACATCTTCTAAATATATAGATCTGCGTAAATTTGCAATAGGAAGAACTGAATTGATTGGATATTCGGTAGATTGTATGGCCTCTAACATAGTTGTTGCTGTATACGTTTTTGTAAGAGTTGCTTGTTTGAGAGATAAAAATAGAAACGCTTGTTGCTGTAAAATAGATTGAAGATTTTCACTTGATTGACGTTCAACAGGATATTCGTATAAAAGAGATGTAATCATAGATTCTAATTGATCACGATCTGAATAGGACATATCCGCACTTGATTTTTCTATAACAGCACCGGGCGCTTCAAGAGTTCCTATATCAAATTCAGGTTCAGATTCTTCTACAGGTGCTTCTTCAGTAGGAGCTTCTCCTAAAATTGGTTCAATCCATGTATAAGGAGGAGGAGGCCCCAAAAAGTTAAAATCAAGACGCTCAGAAGTATCCGTTCCCTCTCGTTTAATTATAAGTGCATCTTCATCCTCTGTAGAAATAATGGAAAGAACACGTACACGTTCGGGAATAGGATCCGTTGTATATAAAAGAATATCACTTTCAGGTAAAAGAGCCAACTGCTTTGAATACCAAGGAGAGGTTCGTTTCACATGAAATTGAATTTGCTCCACTCCCAATTCACTTTGAAATTCTCCTGTTTCTGGTTTCAATGCAAAATCATAGACACGATGCGCTGTTCCCATCGACACTTGCGGTTTTACTCGTATTAATTTATCATCACGATAAATAATACGACCTGTAATTTTTCCATAAGCTTTACTTATAATTGTAATACGATCACCCAATTCGGGTACTCGATCTTCTTCCGCTATCAAACTCATCTCTTCTCTGGTAATACAAAAAACATTATATTTTGACATAAAGAATTAATTCAAATAATCAATTAGAATACTATGTTTAAAGATCTTATCACTCGTTTTCCAACATGGGAAGTGCTGGGTCCTTATCTACGAAGTGTAGAAGGTGGATCTCTACGACTCATAGGAATTTCACCACTTGTATTAATTCGGTATCAAAAAGGAGAATCTAATTTTTCAGTTCCTCATGTAAAATATTTTAGATCTGTTGTTTGGAATACTGAAACAAATCGTCCTGTATCAGTCACTCCTTGCAAAAGTGAAGTAGGAGAATTTCTCCCACTAGAAGGAACAATTACAGATTATACAATTGAAACATTTGTAGATGGTGTTCTCATTGGACAATTCTGGGATGGAAGTTCTTGGAAAATTCATACACGTTCTATGCTAGGAGCTAAATGTAGATATTATTCTGAAAAAACATTTAAAACTATGTTTTATGAAGCCATTACAAATGATCAATTGGATCATTTGGATAAGACCGTTTGCTACAGTTGGATCCTCCAACATCCTGAGAATCGAATTGTAAGTGCTGTTCGAAATCCTCGTATTTTTCTGGTAGAAGCAAATCGAATTGAAGAGGATGGAACTCTTGTAAAAGTTTCACGCGAAGAACTCTCCTTTTTTGAAACTCCAAATATTCATTCTTTTTCCTCCTGGGCCGCCCTGAATGCAAAACTATTGGAATGGAATGAACGATACCACCATAATTTTCAAGGATTTGTAATTCATAATTCAGAGAGTCGTTGGAAAGTTCGTACCGAATCCTACAATAAGGCCCGTATGATGCGCGAGAATACACCTCGGCGTGATTATGTATGGCTGACGCAATGGAAGGCTAAAACATTGTCTTCCTATCTACGAATTTTTCCTGAAGAAAAATCTTCAGCACTAGCTCTTGTAAATCGTTGGAAAACAATTACATCAGATCTCTTTCGGATTTATACAGCTAAATTCAAAGCTAAATCCTCTCCTGAAGTTCCTCCCAAGTTTAAAGGAATTCTTCATGCTATGCACCAATATTATTATAATACATTGAAACCGGCTGGAAAGACTCTAACATTGCCAGAAGCCATTGAATGGATGAATCTGCGAGATGTTCCACAAATGCTCTATCTAATTAATTTTGAACTAAGAGTTGCTATCGCTGCCGTAGAGGAGGCTCCTATGGAACCCTCTGTTTATACAGCACCCATTGTAGAACCAGTCCCAGGACCGGTTGCTGAAGTAGAAGCAATTGTTACATAATTATACTATTTAGAGAAAGTAATACTTTCTTAGAATAGACAGTTAAGAGCGACGAGTACGATTGCGTCGCGCATTTCCATTACGACGTGATTTTGATTTAGGAGAATTATTGGAATTATTGGAATTTAGTTCATTCTTTTCAATAACAGCAGTTCCTGTAATTGTTAAATCAAGATGCCATGTACTTGTACTAAAATTAAAATCTGCATCATAGACAGCCGTTGCTTCGGGATATTGTGCCAATACACTCTTCTGTAAATTTTGCTTTGCATTTTCAACAAGATCGTCCATCTTTTTACGCATAAGTCCGGAACTCCATCCAAATAATGTCATAAATGATTCACCTACATTACGAACAAGACTTATCCGTTCGCGATCATTACCAACTACTGTACCCAATGGAAGAACATTCTTCTGACCAATAAGTTTTGTTGTGAGAACGGGAACAGGTTTAAAAAGTGGCATCTCTAAATATTGCATAGAAAATTTATAAATTGCGCTATTTTATACATTTTACACCGCACATTAAAAGTAGAACTTTCTATGTGTGGTATATGGGGATGCCTTGGTCATCCTTCCTGGACTCTAACATCTCCTGAAGTGATTCATCAAGTCAAGAAACTGCTTCCGCGAGGTCCTGAAGAAGAATCCTACACTTCTCCGACAGATAAAGTATTGTTAGGATTTACACGATTGGCTATCAATGGTGTAACCCCTGTGGAAGGAGCTTTCACTTCGCAGCCTATTCAACAAGGTTTTTGGACAGTTATATGCAATGGAGAATTATACAATCATGCACAATTGACAAAAGACTTTGGCTGGAAGATTCCAGCTGGATCCAGTGATTGTGCAATCCTTCCTTCTCTACTCTCCACATTTTCTCCTTCTATCGCCTTTCGATCGTTAGATGGAGTTTTTGCTATTCTAGCCTATGATGCCGCTGCCAACACTCTTACAGTGGCTCGTGATCCCTTTGGAGTTCGTCCCCTTTTTGAAGGCACTTCTACAGATGGTGCAAAGATGTGGGCCAGTGAAATGAAAGCTCTCTCCCATTGTGAAACAGTAAAACCCTTTCCACCAGGAACTTGGAAACAATACAATTGTAAAACATTTGAATGCATCCAAGAAGAACAATATTATGCAATTCCCTCTTTTTATCCATTCAAAGATGAAGACTCTTCTGCAACAGCGCTTCGATTAGCTCTTGAAGAAGCTGTTCAAAAACGTGTTCTGGTGAGTGAACGACCGGTAGGAGCCCTTCTCAGCGGCGGATTGGATTCCAGTTTAGTGGCCGCTCTAGCAGCTAAACATACAAAGCTTCACACCTTTTCCATTGGTCTTCCAGGATCTACTGATCTTTTCTTTGCAAAACAAGTAGCTGATCACATTGGAAGTATTCATCATGAAATTATTCTTTCAGTAGATGATTTTTTAAAAGCAATTCCAGAAGTGATAGCCGCCACTGAAACCTACGATATTACATCCATTCGTGCATCTGTTGGAAATTGGTTGGTAGGAAAATGGATTAAAGAACATACAGATATAAAAGTTGTTTTAAATGGGGATGGAAGTGATGAAGTAGGAGGAGGATATTTATATTTTTATAGAGCTCCTACGGATGAAGACTTTGAATCTGAATGTAAGAGGTTGTTGAAAGAGATTCATTTGTTTGATGTCTTGCGATCCGATCGTTGCATCTCCTCTCATGGATTAGAACCCCGTACCCCTTTCTTGGATAAACACGTCGTGGCCACCTGGTTGCAAAGCCCAATCGAGCTTCGCCGTCCTGTCAAAGGGGTTCGCGTTGAAAAAGAGTTGCTACGAAAAGCCTTTGCTGGAACCGGTCTACTGCCCGAGGCAGTCTTGTGGCGACGGAAAGAAGCCTTTAGCGATGGTGTCTCTTCTACAACCGATTCATGGTATTCTAAAATTCAATCCTTTGTTTCTTCGTTAGATCTTGCTCCTATCGTAACAACTCATAACCCTCCAACCTCCCTTGAATCTCAATGGTACCGTTCTCTTTTTAATGATCTTTATGGGGAATCCTTTGCAACAGTAATCCCCCATATGTGGCTACCTCGGTGGAGTGGTGAAACAACCGATCCATCGGCTAGAACTTTATCTATTTATTAAATCTTCTACTATAGTATGAATACTCGTAAAAACAGAATAATTTGTTACACCGGTGTGAATGCTCGTAAAAATTTTAAACATACTCCAAAGAATTTTAAAAATATTACTCGTAAAGTCTATACAAAAAAAGAATGTGCAAAAATGAAAAAAAAATATAAAAAATATAAAGATGGTTTAGTATGTCCCAAACAAAATGATACAAATGCTTGGGTAAAATTTATGGGTGCAAATTATAGTACACCTGAAGAATGCAATGCTATAGTATAAAAAATTGATATCTCTTTTCATATATTATAAATTTATGAAAAGATGTCTGCCTTTCCTCCCTATCCTGCTGATTACGACGGACAGGTGAAATGGCATTCATTATTTGAGCAAATTATGAATGGGTATATCGGTCTTGTTCAAGCAGCGTATGACTCTTACATAGAGCGTCCTCTGAGCTTGAACCAGGTGTACGGTTGCATCAAAGAACTGGTAGAAGAGTGCGATCAATTTGTTGCAGCCGCCGTTCTCCATGTACGCTCAAGCGAGAATCGTTCCACCCCTGAAATTCTTGGTTGGCTACGAGAAATGGCCTCGAGGACATATCCTCGTACACGAGCGATGAAAGATTTATATACGCGGATCGAAAGACTGTACCGTGCAGCATTGCCACCTATGCCAGACGTGGACTTGACCCCTGCAAAGGGGAGGGAGGGATTTCACATCTAGCTTCCTATACGTTTTTTTAACAGTAAATTATCAATAGTATAAATAGTATGGCTAGTACACCGGCTACATCTCTAACATTGGTGAGTAGTGGGTTAGCAGAGAGTCGATTGCAACCACCGTTAGGACGTCCAGAAATAGCTCAATTTGTTACAGTTGTTCGAAAAACAACACGGTGGGCCGCCCAACACCGTCGAATCAACTTTGATGGTGTTCCTACCTTTGGTACTAAAGTTAGTTTAACTTTGCCACGAATTGCAGAATTAGTAGGAGATTTAACACTTGTTGTAACTCTTCCCGATCTATTAACACCACAACTAGCTGCTATAAAAGCAGCAGGTGGAACTAGTCTCACCGATCTCAGTGGATTCTTAGGACCTTTCTTTGGTTGGACCAATTGCATTGGTCATGCCATGATTAATATGATTGAATTGGAAATTGGGGGAGCGATCGTGGATCGCATGGATGGACGATTGTTAGAGGTGTTGGATGAACTCTACGAACCGCTAGAGATGCTTCCTGCAAAAAATCAAATGATTCAACGAAATCCAACAAATTATAGCCCTCTAACATCGGTGGGTCCTGTTGGTGGACAGATTGTCTATGTTCCTCTCCCCTTTTGGTTCTGTTCAGGATCCTTGGCCCAATATCTTCCCCTCGATGCCATCTCCGCTGAATCTGTAAGAGTTCATGTAACTTTTAATCCTCTCAACACTCTTACCTATACCGATGCTAGAGTGAATACAGCTACGCAAAGTGTTTATACTCCTGTAACAAATCCAGGATCGATGCTAATGGCGGTGGGTTCTTCCTTCTGGAGATCCAATCCCACCGCCACACAACGTGTGTACGGGTTAAACCGTTCCATCCCTCCTTCAGGAATTTCTGGTGAAATTATCCCTGGTCTCACCATGCCTTTGTTGATTTTAGGAGATACCTACATTCTTGCTGAATATGTTAGCGTGGAAGAACCTGAAGCCATTGCTTTACGATCCTCAGAACTTACTTATTTTGTAGAACAACACAATGCCGTTCCTGTCTTGGCATCGCAACGAGCCACGGAGATGCACATACCGTTAGAGTTGCAAAATCCCACCAAAGAAATCTTTTGGGTCCTTCAACGTCCTGAAGCCATGGATTACAATGCATGGTTTCTCTTTACAAGAGATCTTTCTGCTCCCAACCAACCAGAACCTTGGTGGCCTGATGCACAATTAACCCTCACTCGTGAAAATGATTGGTTGGTGTTACCTGCCTTTCGAAATGCTTTTTCAGAATCATTAGCAGGTGCTACACTGTTGTACAGTGGGGAAGAACGATTCGATCAAAATGGGGGATCCTTCTTTCGATCTTTTATTCCTTCTTTGCATTATAAAAAAATACCTGTTCAAGATCGTTACATCTATGCATGGTCTTTTGGGCTACGCCCGTCGCTGCAAGGAGATGAAGAATCTATCCTAGGAGAGGCCTACGCTCCAAGAGGTGCTGCCAACTGGGATAAAATCCCTAGAAAAGAACTTTATCTTCGTTTACAGTCGGCCAGAGGGGGTGGAACCCCTCCTTCTGTCAATGCCTACGTGTGGACTACCACATGGAACGTTATGAAGGTCTTTGGCGGTCGTGCAGGAATGTTGTTCGATTATTAATTTGTAAATGTTTTTGCGGATAAAAAAATTTTTCATCCACAAAAAAAGTTTTTTCCAAATTTCTAAAAATCAAAAAAAGATTTTTAGAAAAGTGTAGATCCAGAAAAAGGATTTAATAATGATTAAAATAATATACAGGAGCAGATGATGCAACGGGTACACGCATCACAATTTGAATATTTGATTTGTCTTTGATATATTCCTGTAAATTTTCAAAGTATTTTTTATAATGAGGATGTTCATTGTAATCATGTGCTAAAATAATTGGAGTCTCAGAATTGCAAGAGGTATATCGAAGAGATTCAATTGTTTCTTGAATAAGATCAATACGAGGATGCGACGGAATGTAAGAGGCGGTAATAATAACTGTAAGACTCATTTCTTACAAACAATTATTATTTTTTATAGATTATTTCGTAAACTGTATGTAAGAGGGATTCGCACGTTGAATAATGCCTCCTAGTCGTTCACAATCAGGATGCATACTTCTGGCTAATCCAATTGGTTCAGGGCCAAAGTCTTTTACAAGTTGCTCCATTCTAGATTTTACAAGTCTGGCCTCTTCAGAATCTTCCGTTTCATACCATGGAACTCGTACCCAATACGGTTTCACATCCTTCAACTCGGAACAATGTTCAATAAAGATATCATTTATTATATGCTTTTTATATAAAGTAGGATAATATTCATAATATGGAGTCTCCCAAAAGATATGTTTTGTATATCGGATTTTACAAGATGTAAAATATTCATTCATTTCAACGGAGGTACTATTTTTAGCCCCTAATCGTACGATTTGACTATGTATTTTCCATAACTCTTTATTTGAATTTATATATGTTAGAAGTTCTGGAGTCATTTTAAAATCTCCATCCCATTTGCACTTCCATAAATACTTTGCTTTTGCAATGCACCAATTATAATAAGTCATTAAAGAATGAGGAGAATTTGCATCAGTAGCCAATGTTTCATATCCTGCTTTAGAAATCTCCACCGTATATTCGTGAATTGAAATATTTAAATTCTCTTTGGCAAGACTTTCTGCAATTTCTTTGGATCGATCCGTGCAACAATGAAGAATCACAATAATTTCATGAGAAATTGTAACCAAAAAAAGAGATCGAATACATTGTTCTAAAGTAGCTTCTTCATTTCGAACTTTGATAATGAAGGAGATACCTTCCATTTGTAAAGAAGGATTGTATTATTTTTCTAGATAAAAGACGTGTTCCACTCCATATTGCGTACTCGTTGCATATGTCTCCAGTCGGTAAGTAATTCCATACTGCTCCATAAGTTTAATCAAATCATTCTTGGAAAAAGAAAGATCAGGTACATCTACTCCGTGAATTAAATTATAAGCAATTTGTTTAGTTTTTTCAGTAAAAGGTGTAAACAGAATTAAACACATCTTCTTTGAAAAAGATCGGAATGCATTCTGTAGGAGTGTCTCCCATTCAAAATTGTGTTCAATAATATGGCGCATAAAAATACCTTCCGTTTCAGATTTATAATTTACAAGATCGGCTTTTACATCTGCCCATGGAGTTACAGATCCATCAATTCCAACATATTCAATAGAATCTTCGGGTTTTATGAATCGTTTGAAGCCACCCAATCCACACCCCCAATCTTCCACCTTCTTACATGTCTTCAAAAACTCATACCCCTTTCCATACGTGCATGTATCTCCGTAAGCCATGGGTCCCATCTCCTTTGTTTTATTTTTATAAGAAGCATTCCACTTATCCATTTTGTATTATATAGTCTAAGAAATGATTGTATATTTAAGCCGACGATAATAGTTTCATACAATCTTCCACCAAAGCCAATTGAATCCGTTTCCGTTCTTCAACATCTGTTTGACACTCTAACAATCCAGTAAATCGATTGTTCTGCCCTGCATTATAATCAGAATGGTTTGTATCGCAGGGTTTATTTGTTCTAGCATCCCAGAGAATAACAGATTTACCATTGGATAACAAAGGAAGCCATACATGCAATCGATGGGTGGTAATTGATTTTGCATGGAAAAGGTTGTAGGTGTGTTGAACTGATTGTAAAATCCATTTGGGATCTGTATCAAATGTACCTTCTTGGGTGACTTTGCAATAGAGATCAGCTCCCTTAAAACAAACTGGCATATCCACAAAGACATGGCAATTGGAATAATCCAAGGTTGGAGTGAAGCCAAGAGCTGCATCATTTAAATTCAATGTCATGGTGAGACAACCGCTAAAATAGGAAGAAACTCCAAACGACTCTAACATCTGTGCGGTGGATTTATCACGGCATCCAATCGGTTGATATTCTTTGAAATGTGCAACTGTTTTCGGTGTCATCATTCGTTTATCTCCTATATGAACACTTACATACAGAGGATGCATCCATGTAGGAGGGGGAAAATCGAAGGTACTTGCGTATTTATGTTCACACATCCACCATCCGTTGCAAATCGTGACCACCTTTTTACATCCTTTGGAATCCGATCCTGATGGATTGTCTCGATCAATCCATACAATAGGACGTCCCTTTATTGTTTGAGTACGGATGCATTCTTGTAAAAACTTGTAAAAAGTTTCTTGTCGCCCAAAATGATTCCACCACATGTAACACGCCGCCGCGGTTTGATACCAATCTCCAATATTGTTTGTTTTTCGAGTCACAACCCGATAGACGAGAATTCCAACACCATCCATTTTCTTTTCACGTAGAAAGAGATCAAATCTCTTTCTACGCGGAACAATATAAACAATCAATTCAAAGGGTTTATAAAATGTCCATCCGTCTCCACATGCCAGGAGTTCCTCACACGATTACAACATTGGAGTACAGTCATTGCGCTTTTACAGGCAAAGTCCTTCGCTTTGCTCCGATGATGCGGAGTCGTGGCTTTGAAGTCTATCATTACGGCGTGGAAGGATCTGAATCGGGGGCCAATGAACAAATCCAGCTAATGACAAAAGCCGAATGGACCGATCTTCGTGAACAAAGTTATAAATTTCTAAAACCAGATCTTTCCATGGAAGAGATTCGAAAGAAATTAAATGATCCCAGTGAATTTGTTGGAGATTTAGCAAATTTTGATACTCCTCTCCACATTGAATTCAATAAACGACTTCGTGTAGAAGTTATAAAACATTATAGAAGCACTGCAACGGACATCTTCTGTATTCCCATGTATCCTTACAAAGGAGTTCAGGGGCTACCGATGATAACTGTAGAATCTGGTATTGGATATAATAATTCTGCTTCTAATTATCGCATTTTTGAAAGTTATGCCTGGATGCACGGACATTTGGAGAGAGGCTTTGGAAAGGATTATTGGTTTGTAGTTCCTAATTATTTTGATGTCAGTCATTGGACCTTCAATCCATCTCCCAAGGTGGATACGGTTGGATTTTTGGGAAGGATCTACGATGGAAAGGGATGTCATGAAATTGTTGAAATGGCTAGAAAGTTTCCTACCACCCGTTTTATCTTGTGCGGTCAAGGAGATCCTACTCGATATTTAGTAGAACCAAACATCTTTTATAAACCTCCTATTCATGGAACCGAACGATCCGATTATTTGGGATCTTTGGTGGCCTGTCTCGCTCCCACAGGATTTGTAGAACCCTTTTGCGGAGTGGCCGTAGAAGCCCAATTATGCGGAACGCCTGTTATCACGAAAGATTATGGGGCTCAGACAGAAACCGTAGAAAACTTTAAAACCGGTGTTCGTTGCCATACCCTGGCCGATTATCAGTACGGAATTCAGATGGCTCTCGATGGAAAGTTTGACCGCTCTTACATCCGTGATCGTGCCGTTCGACTCTATGATATGTATAATGTGGCGAAGCAGTATGAATATGTATTTAAAACCATTATGGATGTTCACAATGGGAAGAATGGGTGGTATTCTCCTGATACTCATTTGACGGCGTTGCGTGATTAAAATTGATACTTATTGAATTTATATAATGTTATATAAATTCAATCTCATATGTCGATTTCTATTACAGAGATTGATAAAAAGACATCTTTATGCAGTGCTGATACTGATTGGGTTCGCGTGGCAGAGGAAATTGTTGATTATTTTAAGAATGATTTGTTTTTAGTACATGAATATATTTCAGGTGATGATTTCAAACAGAGAGTGAGGACTATGAAAAAACGTAAGCTCAAACAAGAAGGAAAAGATTCAACAAATACCAAACATATTTATCAATATGCCAATAATGGTATACGTCTTGTAATGAAATATGCAAGAAGAAAAATTGAGTATGAACGTATGATTGCCGAAGTTAACCAACGTTATCCTGATGATCCATTTGAAATTGGATATAAAAAGTTTCGTTTATTTGAACAGGATATGCGAATTATTAAGAAAAAGGAATCAAATGAAGCATTCAACAAACTACAAAAAGAGAGGGCACCTCCTGCAGCCCCTCCTGCAGCACCTCCTGCAAAACGCGCAGCACCTTCTGCTGTATCTCCTGCACCTCCTGCAACACGTATAGCATGTTCTATAGTAGGAATTCGTCTGAAAGGACAAATTGTAATTGAAATTGGTGTTGATGATATTGATGATATTGATGATATTGATGATGATAAGACCATTCTTGCTGAGGATGATTAGATTTTTGATTAAAATTGATACTTATTGAATTTATATAATGTTATATAAATTCAATCCCATACTATGGTTCGTGCACCAGCATGTCATTGGAAAAATTATATAATAAATTTGATGAAACATATGAATCGTAAGAAGATTATGAAATGGCTTGAAACTACTGAATTTAGAGAATTAATTGAGATGACAATGAAAGATTTCCATATGGATGCTACTGATGAAGACAAGATTGACACCTACTATAATAATGTTAAAACTCGACTCACTATATATATTAATAAATTTGCTTCAGATTATGACTTAAAACAGGAGAGACGTGATCGACGCTCCCTTGAAGAGAAAAGAATACATGATAAAATAATTAAAAAGATGCATAAGAAGGCGGTGTCTTTTACAAGACTTCGTGTAGCACCTCCTGCAGCACGAAGCCTGTCGGCAGAGCCGACAGGCTTCGTGCTACTGCCTCCCCCCGCGAAGCGGGGGGAGACTGCAGTAGTAGCACCTCCTCGCCTTCATATCCATCCTACCACACCTCCTGCATCTGGAATTCGTCTGAAAGGACAAATTGTGATTGAAATTGGAGTAGATGACGACGATGACAATACCATTATTGTTGAGGATGACTAGCCGCGTAAAGTACTCAACTCTTGTTGAATGCCTTGGATGGTGGAGCCTTGTTGTTCCACCAATTCCATGAGTTTTTTAGTTGCAGTCACGTTGAGTGTATAAATGTAATCTTTGTCCAAGACTCTAAAATCGTTAACCGATGTCCCCTGGCACAAAAGAGTTGAATAATTTTTAATAAATCCGTCCATTTGTGTATCAAATGAATTTGAAGAGATCGATACGATTGTACCTGTTATTTTTTTATTATCAGGCGTATAAAACTGAACAGAACTACTTAGTAAGCCTGAACTAATTTCTAAATAGGATGTAAGGGTGGTACTATTTATTATACTAGTGCTAACAATTGTGTTTATATTTGGGATATATTCTGTAGAATATTCTACAGCATTGGGACAAATTTCTTCCACTGCCTGAGCAATAAATCCAATTTGTGTCTTGGTTGATCTATTTATATCTTTGTATGTATAGGACACGGGGGTAATTTTTTGTAATAGTTGGCAAGTAGAATCGAATAAAAGAGGTGTAATGTCTTGTTTTATACGTTCATCTGAACTACATACAATACGAGTTCCCGCACACCATATATCACCGGCTGTATATAAACTTACACCTTCTGTAATACCGCCAAATGCACCAACACCAGTATTAATCATCTGGTAACCAGATGCTATAGTAAACGAATTCGTCCCCTGCGCTCGTATACTGTCAAATACATAAAAAGCGCAGGTGGGTCCAGTCCCTATTCCAACAAATCCGGTCGGTGTAATGTGGAGTGGATTTGCTATAGTTGCCCCAAAATATGTGTATAATTGGAGTGTACTTGCTACAATTCCGCCTCCTGTTGTTCTGCCTGTGTACCATCTATATTCTCCAGCTACAGTTCCTGCTGTGTTGTAATTATAAATAGTTGCGGCTGTCCCAAAAAAGGTTTCCGTGGAGGCTCCTCTTAAATGCACTTGATCTGTAAAGTTTCCAGCGCCTTTGACATCCAATGTATAGGCAGGAGAATTGCAATTAATACCCACATTACATGAATATGGCATCAATGCAATATTAGTTCCCGCTGTTCCTGTGTTTATCGTAAATATATTGCAAGAGGCGGAACCTAAAATTCCGTTTCCAGCCCATCCCAGATAGGCAGTATAGGACGGTTTTAAGAAACGTATACAGGCCGGATTGCTGTTTATAGTTCCTGTTACATTTAGCGCATCAAAATCTCCTGTAAAGTTTCCTCTTCCGTTAACGTCCAACTGATACGCAGGGGTATTGCAGTTGATGCCGACAAGCCCAGTTGGCGAAATGGCTACCATTGCTCTTGTAAAGCCAGATGCGTTATTGTATCCAAAAATTTGTAGTGTACTGGCTTGAGTTATACCTGCAGTAGTTCGTGAATTTACTATTGTAAAGTTAGTATTTCCTGGAGTATTAAAAGCAAGTGCTCCAGACATTTGTGAATCACCATTTACATCCAACCTAAAAGAAGGTGTATTGCAATTAATCCCTAATCCACTCGTCGTTAATGTCATCAGAGTGGAGGGTGCGGTATTGATAGCCCCCGTTTTAAATTGAATTTGACTATATTGTAATTGAAGTTGAGAAGTGCCTCCTCCTGTATTTGGAATATATCCACGCAGATCAGGAGTTGTATAGGAGGGAGTTCCTACATTACTACTTACAAAATTATAAGATAAGTGCATTCCATCTCCCAAGGCTTCATAGGCTCCATACATATATCCAGTTGAATTGCCACCCGTTAGTCCAATTGCAGTATATCCATTTGGAAGAATAGGTCCATTTGCACCTTTTCCCATGAATAGATTTCCATTTATATTGGTGGCACCATTCACATCTAGTGCAAATTGCGGTGAATTGCAATTGATTCCAATTCTTCCTGTAAACGTAGTGGGAACGGCTGTACCACTTCTTGGACTTCCAGCGACTGTAAGAGCTAGTGCAGAAGGACCTGCATCGGTAAGAGTACTAACCGTTCCTCCTAAAAAGGCTACTGTTCCTGTAATACTGGCGGCTACTCTTATACCGTATGTTCCAACCGTATTTGTACTCAATTGCTGTATAGGAGGTACAAAATTGTCAGTGTATAAGGCTTGACCGATTACAACTCTCATACTGTTGATGTAACCTTGTCCCCTATTATTTCCTGAATACGGATTAGCAAATACGCGTAATCTTTTATTTGTAGGACTTGTATAATTAACAGAATTTGTACTTAGCACAACAATTCCATTTGAGTAAAGAAATAAATTTGTGGGTGTACTACGTACAAGGGCAAGATGACACCATGTATTTAGAGTAAGAGTACTTGTTGCTAGAAGTGAAACACTTTGATCTCCAGTATTTGGATATAAAAATCCAAGCCCATTTGTTCCAATTCTTTGACTAACACGAAATTCTTCACCAGTAAGATTTTGATTTCCAAGAGAAAAAATAGTTCCTTCTGATACTGGTGTAGAAGTAGGATAAAAGAAACATTCCATCGTAAAGTTTCCACTTCCAACACTAAAATTAGATACTTCTGCTGTAGTGAACGAATCACCTGTTGTAGTTGTTTGCCAACTGTAAAATATATTTGAAGTGGTAAGATTGCTAAATGAACCCATTACCGTATTTAGACTGCTGAAGGTAGCTGTACTCGCAAATACTGTATTTCCTACCAATGAACTCATAGAAAGTGCATTTCCAGTAAGAGTGCTAAAGGTAGCTGAACTTGTAAAAAGTGTATTTCCAACTAAAGAACTCATAGAAAGTGCATTTCCTGTAAGAGTGCTAAAAGTAGCTGTACTTGTAAAAAGTGTATTTCCAACTAAAGAACTCATAGAAAGTGCATTTCCTGTGAGAGTGCTAAAAGTGGCTGAACTTGTAAAAAGTGTATTTCCAACTAAAGAACTCATAGAAAGTGCATTTCCCGTAAGAGTACTAAAGGTAGCTGAACTTGTAAAAAGTGTATTTCCTCTCAATGAACTCATAGAAAGTGCATTCCCTGTAAGAGTGCTAAAAGTAGCTGAACTTGTAAAGATTGTATTTCCAACTAAAGAACTCATAGAAAGTGCATTCCCTGTAAGAGTGCTGACAGTTGCTGTACTTGCAAAAAGTGTATTTCCAACTAAAGAACTCATAGAAAGTGCATTTCCTGT
>Ga0114974_10000686_pt1 | contig 28006 bp, 14 predicted proteins | sample S_130206_EF_Meta_FD_87318 | JGI IMG/M metagenome (GOLD analysis project Ga0114974, IMG submission 87318) | Freshwater microbial communities from Lake Simoncouche, Canada to study carbon cycling - S_130206_EF_MetaG | ecosystem: Environmental > Aquatic > Freshwater > Lake | place: Lake... | reverse complement strand
TCGACGACGCCGAGGATGGATTGGAAACGCGCGCGGTTGGGTTCGACGGAGCGGGCGTAGGCGGCGGGCGAAGAGAAATCGCGCGACCAGTGCGCGGGGCGTTTCGCGATAGACTCGGCGATCGTGCGCTCGGCGAAGGCGTGGGCGCCGTCCATGAGGCGAGTCGAAAGGTCGGCTTCGGGCCAGTCGAGCGGTGCAGTCTGCGGGAGGGTGGCGCCGCGGGTGGGCTCGGCGGCCCCGAGTGGAAGGGCGCAAAGGAGGAGAGTGACGACGAAGTAATGGCAATCGGAAGGGGGCACGGGTCAGGGGCGCATGGTCACCGGGGAGCTGATACGGCGGGGCGTTTTTGGATGGAGGGGTAGGGACGGCCGGCGATGAGGCGCGAGCCGTCGGTGAAACCCTCGGGGCGGTCGGTGAGTGTGCGGATGAGGCGGGAGCGCCAGTCGGCGAGAACGGTGGCGTGGGCGGCAACGGGAGCGAGGTCGTGTTCTTCGCGCGGGTCGGATTCCAGATTGAAGAGCTGCTCGGTGCCGTCGGCGGGGCGCCAGACATATTTGTGGCGACCGTCGGTGAGGGCGTGGAAAGCTTGGGCGGGGCCGTAGGTGTTGGCGTGTTCGGAGTGGAGCGCGGCGCGGAGGGGCGTGGAGGCGCCGCGCAAGGTGGCGACGAGGCTGAGGCCGTCCATGGGTTTTGGTGACGGAAGGCCCGCGAGTTCAAGGAGGGTGGGCATGATGTCCTCCAAGCACACGGGTTGGAACGAGCGGAGACCGGTGGTGAACTTGAGTTCGGGCGAGGCGGCGATGATGAACGGGATGTTGGCGGAGCCCTCGTAAGGTTCGCATTTGCGGAAGTAGCCGTGGTCGCCGAGGAGTTCTCCGTGGTCGGTCGTGAAGACGATGAGCCACGGGCGGCTGGCGGCGCGGCTGCGCGCGGTGAAGGCGGCGATCAGCGGCGCGAGCTGGGCGTCGAGGTGTTCGATGAGGCCGAAGTAACCGGCTTGGGCGGCGCGGAGCTTTTCGCCTTCGAGGCGGATGCGGTGGCCGGCGCGATCGCCGTCGGGCGAGAGGGCGTCCAATTTCACCCAGTCGCCGCGAGCGGGCGCGGGGAGAGTGGCGGCGAGGTAGCGGTCGAAGTAGGCTTTTGGAGGGAAGAGCGGTGGGTGTGGGGCGTAGAAGGACGCGGTGAGGAAGAGCGGTTGGGCGGGTGCGGTTTCGGAAATGACGGAACGGGCGCGGTTCGCGACCCAGGCGGTCGGGTGGAGTTCGTCGGGGAGCGACCAAGGCTTGGCCTGCCAGAAATTGGTGGTGACGCCGAGACTCTCGATCACGGCGCGGATGCCGCGGGATTCGGGGGCGGCGGCGCGGAGGGCGCGGTCATAGTCGTCGTCGGAGAGATAGGTGGAGCCGAGGAATTCGTGTTGATAGCCGATGGATTTGTTCGGCGGGTTTTGGTGCATGTTGCGACCGACGAGGACGGTGGCGTAGCCGGCCTCGGCGAGCAGCGTGGGGAAGGTCGGGTGTTTGATCGGGAACGGCGCGTAGCCGACGAGACCGCTGGAGGAAGGATGCAGGCCGGTGAGGAGCGAAAGGCGAGCGGGGATGCACGACGGGCAGGTGGAATACGCGCGGCGGAAGAGGGCGCCGTCGCGCGCGAGGCGATCGAGCGTGGGCGTCTTGACGACGGGATGGCCGACGGCGGAGAGGCTGTCGCCGCGCCATTGGTCGGGCATGAGCAACAGGATGTCGGGGCGCGGGGCGGCGGCGTGGGTACGGACGAGAACGCCGAGCAGAAAAACGAGGAGGGACAGGTGGCGGATGGGGTGCACGTGAAGGGGCGACGCGCGCAGGTCGACGGGGGGCGCGGTCAGCCGAACATGAGATGGCAGATGATTACGGAAGCGACTACGCCGACGAAATCGGCGACGAGGCCGGCGGCGACCGCGTGGCGGGCGCGGCGGACGGCGACGGAGCCGAAGTAGACTGCGATGACATAGAATGTCGTTTCGGTGCTGCCGAAAATCGTGCCGGCCATCCGGGTGGTGAGTGAGTCGGGGCCGAGGCGTTGGACGAGTTCAGCGAAGAGTGCGGTGGTGGCGCTACCGCTGAGCGGGCGGACGAGCACCATGGGGAGCAAATCGGGCGGGAAACCGAGCGGGGTGAGCAACGGAGCGAGCGCGCTCTTCATGGCCTCGATGCCGCCGGCGCCGCGGAACATCCCGATGGCGACGAGAATCGCCACGAGGAAGGGCACGATCCGGATGGCGACTTGAAAACCCTCCTTCGCGCCTTCCACGAATTCTTCGTAGACTTTGACGCCGCGCAGCGAGGCGTAGAGCGGGAAGAGCACGAGCAGAAAGGGTACGGCGAGTAGCGAGAGCGTGCCGACGGTGCGCAAGGCGATGTTTTGCGCGGAGGTATCCTCCCATGAAGGGAGCGGCACATGGGTGGGAAAAATTTGGGCGTGCACCGCGGCAGTGGCGGTGTGGTAACCGACAGGTGCCACCACCATCCACACGAGGACGGCGGCGAATCCCGCGAACATGACGCCGAGGGCGGCCCGGCCCCAGGTGGTCAGCGGGGCAGGCTCGAAGGGCACGGCGGATTGCGCATCGGTGGACGCGGGTGGGTGGGTGGGCGCGGTCGGGGAAGCGGGGGCGTCTTCGGCGCGCATGCGGAAGATACGCCAGTTTTGCATCCACTTCACGGCGGCGACGCCGGCGACGGTTGAGCAGATGGTGGCGAGGAAGGCGGTGCCGACGATGGCGGTGGGGTCTTTGGAGTGTTGGGCGGCGAGGATGGCGATGGCGGTTGTAGGTATGAGCTGGATACTGCTGGTGTTGATGGCGAGGAACGTGCACATGGCGTTCGTCGCGGTGCCGGGATTTTTGTTGAGGGATTCGAGATCGCGCATGGCGCGGAGTCCGAGGGGCGTGGCGGCGTTGGAGAGACCGAGCATGTTGGCGGCCATGTTCATGACCATGGAGCCCATGGCGGGATGCTCGACCGGGACCTCGGGAAAGAGGCGGCGCATGATGGGGCGGAGCGCGCGGGCGAGTTGTTGCACAAGGCCGCTGCGTTCGGCGAGACGCATGAGACCGAGCCACAGCGCCATGACCCCGATGAGCGGGAGCGCGATTTTCATCACGGCGGTGTCGGCCATTTGAAAGGCGCCGGCGGTGACTTCGTTGATCCGACCGGTGGCAGCGCCGATGATGGCGGCGAGGAGGACGAGCGAGAGCCAGAGGTAATTCAGCATTGAGGGGAGTAGCGCGGGAGGGATGTGACGATGCGGGCGGGCTGGTGCGGGGCCAGCGTGAAAGTGGCGGGGCGTGAGGGGTGAACGCGGCGGGATCGCCGCGACCCCAGCCCGGCAGGGCGAAAATAAAAACGGGGCGACGGAGGGGAGTGTGCGGGCCATGGCGCGATCGGCGGTTCGGCTCGGCGGAGCGAGTGGACGAAGGGCGGCAGGGCTCTGAAATGGGCGGAGGACGATGTCCGAAAGGGAAACGGGGCGCGGGCGATGGGGCGGCAGCGGAGAAAGCAGCGCGGGGTGGCGATGTCGGTTAATAGCGAGGGCGTGGCAGAGAAGTGGTGGCGATGGGTGACCGTTCGAGAGCGGTCCGCGAATGCGGTGCCCGCGACGCCGGAGAACGTGGGGTGGATTTCAGTCCGGTTGGGACGGAGACAAGCAGGCGGGCTGAAGTCTGCCGTGGTCGGGAAATTCGGGCAGTGGGCGGGCCGCCGTGCGCTTAGGCGAAGGCCTGGCGGAGCATCGCGATGCTGTTGGGCACGGCGGTGTTCGAGTCTTCTTTGCCCTCCATCTCCCGTGAAACCCAACCGCTGTAGCCGGCTTGGGCGAGCATTGCGGCGATGCGCGGGCAATCGAGGTCGATCGTGTACCACTCGCCGCCGCCGTGGTAGGTCATGGCTTGCACGCAGACGGTTTTTGGGGCGATGGCCTCAAGTTTCGGATACGGGTCTTCGAGGGAATTTCCGGTGTCCATCAAGCCGCCGAGCCACGGTGATTTGATGCTGTTGAGAATCCGCAGAAGTCCCTCCTGCGTGCGGGCGAGGCCCCAGTGGTTTTCGAGGGCGAGTACGTCGCCGCATTGCTCAGCCTTGGCGAGGCAGCGTTCGATGCCGTCGATGCACGACTTGAAGCCTTCGATCTCGGTATGACCGGGGAGCACGGGCTCGATGCCGCGGTTGGCCATGAGCTGAGGTGGCGAGGAACGAGCGGCGGTCGAGGGGTATCGGAGGGGGGAGCGCAAGAGGGGAGCGGAAGAAGGAGAGAGGGGGAGAAGGAGAGAGGGGGAGGCGGACGTTAGGCGAAGAGGGCGCGGACGACTTCGCCGTGGACGTCGGTGAGGCGGTAGTCGCGGCCTTGGAAGCGATAGGTGAGGCGCGTGTGGTCGAAGCCGAGGGCGTGGAGCAGCGTGGCGTTGAGGTCGTGGACGTGCACGGGGTCCTGCGTGACGTTGAAGCCGAGGTCGTCGGTCGCGCCGTGGACGTATCCACGTTTCAGGCCGGCGCCGGCGAGCCACATTGTGAAGCAGCGGTTGTGGTGGTCGCGGCCGTCGTTGCCGCCCTGCACCATCGGGGTGCGGCCGAACTCGCCGCCCCAGACGACGAGCGTATCGTCGAGGAGGCCGCGTTGTTTGAGGTCGGTGACGAGGGCGGCGCTGGCTCGGTCGGTATCGACGCAGTTTTTTTTCACATCCTTGGTGAGGTTACCGTGTTGATCCCATGCCTCGTGAAAGAGCTGCACGAAGCGCACGCCTCGTTCGATGAGGCGGCGAGCGAGTAGGCAATTGCGGGCGTAGTTGGATTCCTTGACGTCCTTGATGCCGTAGAGTTCGAGGATGTGCGGTGGCTCTGAGGAGAGGTCCATGAGCTCGGGGGCGCTCGTCTGGAGTTGGTAGGCCATTTCGTAGCTCGCGATGCGGGCGGCGATCTCGGGGTCGCCGGCTTCGGCGAGGGCGAGATCGTTAAGGCGATGGAGCGTGTCGAGTGAGGCGCGTTGGGCGGGGGCGTCGATGCCCTTGGGGTTGGAGAGATAGAGGACGGGATCACCGGTGCCCCGAAACGGGATACCACCGTGAACGGTCGGGAGGAAACCGCAGCCGTAGTTGCTGGCGCCGCCGCTGGTGCCCTTCGCGCTCGTGAGCACGACGTAGCCGGGCAGATCGGCTCCCTCGCTGCCGAGACCGTAGAGGGTCCACGAGCCGAAGCTCGGGCGGCCGAATTGTTGCGAGCCGGTGTTCATCAGAATCTGCGCGGGCGCGTGGTTGACGGCGTCGGTCTGCATCGAGCGGACGAGGCAAAGGTCGTCGACTATTTTCGAGGTGTAAGGGAGGAGTTCGCTGAGCTCGATACCGCTCTGGCCGTGGGGGGAGAACTTGAATTTCGGGCCGAGGAGGGCGGAGTTGGGTTTGATGAAAGCGGCGCGATAATCTTTGAGGAGTTCGGCGGGCGGGAGCTGGCCGTCGCGTTTCGTGAGCTCGGGTTTGGGATCGAAGAGCTCGAGGTGACTCGGGGCGCCGGCCTGAAACATGTAGATGACACGCTTGGCCTTCGGGGTGAAGTGCGGGGCTTTGACGGCGAGGGGATTGCTGGAGGTCCTCGCGGTGAGCGCGGAGGGAGCGGGCGCGGAATCTTTCGCGAGGAGCGAGTGCGCGGCGATGCCGGCGAGGCCGACGCCGCAGTCGCGAAGGAACCAACGGCGCGAGAGCTGGCGGGCGTGGGCGAGACGGAGTTCGGTGGAGAGATGCATGAGCAGGGGGGAATATTTTCTAGGAAATTTTTAACCACGGATGGACACGGATGAACACGGATACCGGAGAGAGTGCGAACGGCGCGGAGGGCGAGGCATAATTGAGTGGAAAAGGACGACGGCTTACCGACGAGCGGCATCCCAACACGAGGCAAAGGGCTCAGTTCTTTGTGAGGGTTTCGTCGAGGTTGAGGATGACGCGGGCGGCGATGGTCCACGCAGCGAGATCAATGGGAGTGGCGTCGGCGGGCAGGTCGATCGGGCGGGTGAGGGACGAGAAGGCGATGTCGCCGGCTTTGAGTTCGCCTTGGCGGAGGCGGGTGCGGGAGTCGGCGACGAGTTGGACGACAGCGTCGCGCTCGGCGGGGCGCGGGGCGCGCGACGTGGCGAGGCGATAGGCGTGCGAGGCGCGTTCGGCGTCGGTGGCGCCGCCCTCACGCCAGAGGCGGAGGGCGAAGGCTTGGGCGGCTTCGACCATAATGGTTTCGTTGAGACCGGTGAGGGCGGCGAGGGGCGTATTCGAACGAATGCGACGCACGCACGAGAAGTCGCCGTTCGGCGCATCGAAGGCGCTCAGCATCGGATCGGGCATGGAGCGTTTGCGGAAAACGTAGAGGCTGCGGCGGTAGCGATCGGGGCCGGTGGGGACGTCCCAGTAGGTGACTTTGCTGTAGTTGTAAGCGAGGACGTTTTCGGGGATCGGCGGGAAAACGCTGGGTCCGCCGAGGGTGGGCGAGAGGAGGCCGGCGATGCTGAGCGCGACGTCGCGGACGACTTCGGCTTCGGCGCGGAAACGCGGACCGCGCGCGAGGAATTGATTCCGCGGATCGCGTTCGAGTTGGGCGGGGGTGGCGCGAGAGGACTGCTGGTAGGTGCGGCTGGAAACGAGGGTGCGCACGAGGTGTTTTTGGCTCCACCCGTTTTCCATAAAATCGACGGCCAGCCAGTCGAGGAGGTCTTGGTGCAGGGGCACCGGCGTGCGCGTACCGAAGTCCTCGGGCGTCTCGACGAGGCCCGTGCCGAAAAGCGATTGCCACACGCGATTCACCGCGACGCGGGCGGTGAGGGGTGAGCGGCGGTCGGCGATCCAGCGGGCGAGGGTGAGGCGATTCGCGGGGGCGTCGGCGGGGAGCGGATGCAGTGCGGACGGGACGTGCGGGGCGACGGGGTGAGTGGGTTTGTCCCATGCCCCGCGATCGAGGAGGCGGGTGGTGCGGGAGTCGGCGGTGGAGCGTTCGCCGAGGTGCAGCACGGACGTGCCGGCGGCGGGATATTTTTTCCAGAGGGCGTCGGCTTCGGTGACGAATTTTTTCAAGGCGGGATCGCTGGCGCGCCACGCGGTGAAGAGCGCGGCGGACTGGCGCGGCGTGCGTTCGTCGGCGGGAGTGTCGAGCGCGAGGAGGGCGGCGTAGTCGACGGGGGCGGCGCGGGGATCGGGCGCGGTGGTGAGGGCAAGGCGGCAACGGCCGAGCATGCAGTTATGGCGGCTCTTTTCGTCGCCACTGTGATGATACCGGAGAAGAAATTTGAGTTTCGTACCGGCGGGGAACGCGAGGGGTTCGGCGAACTGGACGACGGCGACGGAGTCGGTGTTGCGGCGGCCGGGGCCACGGTCGGAGCGCCACGCGGTGTCGTTGCTGCCGTCGATCAGGAAGGCGACGGGCCCGAGGGTGCGGCGTTGTTCCTTGTCGAAGACGGCATCCCACTCGCGCTCGAGGGTGCGGGCGGGTTCGGCGAAATCGGCGGAGGCATTCTTCAAGGCGACTTTTTCCCACGTGGTGCTGTCGTAGACTTGGGCAGTGACCTCGAGTTCGGTGAGGGCCCACGTGCCGTAGAGGCTCCGACCGGGACCGCCGAAAGGCATATCGTCGTAGCACAGTGCTTCGAGGCGGAGGCCGGTGGCTCCGGTGAGATCGGGGGTGGTGATGATGAAAATATCGCCCCTGGTGCTGGGTTGGCCCTCGGTGACGATGGAGCGGTCGGCGAGTTGCACGGGGTGGTTGAGGCCGCTGGTGCTGCCCATTTCGGTGGCGACGACGGGCGACCACGTGATGGTGGCGCGATCGGCGCGGACTTGGTTTTCCCAGGCGGCCAATTTTTCAGACCACTTTGGTTCAGCTTTTTTCAGGCGCTCGTCGACGGCCCGCAGATCGCTTTGGAGTTTGGTAATCTGTTGCTGCTGCTCGGCGGTGTAGACCCACGACTGGGCTTCGTAGGTGTTGTTGAGAAAAGCAAAAATGCCGAAGTAGTTGTCGTGGGTGATTGGATCGAATTTGTGCGTGTGGCACTGGGCGCACTGGAGGGTGAGGCCGAGGGTGGCCTTGCCGACGCAGTCGAGACGGTCGACGACGGCCTCGATACGAAACTGCTCCGGGATAATGGCGCCCTCCTCGTTGATCATGCCGTTGCGGAGAAAACCGGTGGCGACGATTTGGTCTTGGGTGGGCTGGGGCAGGAGGTCACCGGCGATCTGTTCGATGAGAAACTGATCGTAGGGCTGATCCCGATTCAGGGCATGGATGACCCAGTCACGCCAGGCCCACTGTTCGCGCGGGAGATCTTTTTCGAAGCCGTTGCTGTCGGCGTAGCGGGCGGCGTCGAGCCAGACGCGGGCCCATTTCTCGCCGTAGCGTTCGCTTGCGAGAAGTTGGGTGACGAGGGCTTCGACGGCTGGCGCGAGACCTTTCACGGCGGCGGTGGTGGCGAAGGCAGCGACGTCGGCGGGAGACGGCGGGAGGCCGGTGAGGTCGAGGAAGAGGCGGCGGCAGAGCGTGGCGGGATCGGCGGGGGCGGAGGTGGTGAGGCCGGCGGCGGGAAGTTTCGCGGCGATGAAGGCGTCGACGGGCTGGGGTGCGCGAAGCGGGGGTGGAGCTTTGACCGGTGCGGTGAAAGCCCAGTGCGCCGTGTACGGGGCACCCTCGGCGATCCAGCGGGTGAGCGTGTCTTTTTGCGCGGCGGTGAGTGTTTTTTTCTCCTTGGGAGGAGGCATCATTTCCTCTTCGTCGGTGGAGAAAAGACGGGCGATGAGCTCACTGTCGGCGGGCTTATGCTCGACGATGGTGGCGACGCCGGACTTGCCGCCTTTGAGCGCACCCTCGCGGGTATCTAGGCGGAGGCCGGCCTTGCGGTCCTTGTCATCGGGGCCGTGGCAGTGGAGGCAGTTCTCGGCGAGGATGGGCTGAACCTCGCGAGCGAAATCGACGGGGGCGGCGGCGGACGCAGTGGCAGCCGTGCAGAACGAAGCGACGAGGGCGAGCAGGTGGGAGGGACGGAGCATCAAAGGAAATACGGGCGGAGAGGAGGAGTCGTTATGAGGCGAGTACGCGCTAGCGCCGAAACCATGTTTCGAAATCTTCGAAGAACAAGAAGTCTGATGTGCGGTCGGGTGTTGGCGCGAGGGTGTGGTGCGATCTAGCGGGGCGAAAATGAAGGGCGCGGCAAGGTTCGGAATCGGGGTAGGAAGATTCTATGGGTAGGAAGATTCTATGGGTAGAAAGATTTTTCGGGCTGGACCGATTCGGTCGGGTAGTTAATCGGCGAGCGTTGGGAGCCACAGGCCGAGAGCGAAGGCCGCGCTGGCGGCGAAGAGGCAGGCGATGACCGTAAACTGATTTGCGCGGCGCCGGTGGCGGATGCGCTCGCGGGCCGCTTGGTCGGATTCGGGGGCCGCGTTGGTGGGTACGGACTTCATCCGACGAAAAAAGAGATTCGCCGTCGTCTTGCACGGAGAAAGCGCAGAGCCAGCGATACCGGGTGCGGTTGACGAATTTGACGCCAGCAATCCTGCTAGGCGTGGTCGCAAACGCGGAGGCTGTGGACCGCACGTCAGCGCGTGAGGTGACCATTCACGCCACCGTGTAGCGCAGCCGGGCCTCTGGAGGCCGATTCAATGTTGCGTGGATTGTGTAATCGTTTTTGAAGACGCGGTTATTAACATGAAATGGCAATGGTGGAAGGGCCTGTAATTCGCATGTAAGGTCGGTAAGGTTGCTGTGCACTGAACTCACATACTCCTAGACCGCCACGCGGCCGCGCAACTCGCTGCCCGACGATCCACGAATGGTTGCTGTTGCGTTTTTTCACCTTCGACGCCCCTCGATTCCTCTTCGCCGGCGAATGGCATGCCAACCTACTCGTGTTGTCCCGAGGAGTCCCGGATGAAACTACGAACTTTTGAAGCAAATCAAAACGTCCGCTTTCCGGCCGGCTCTAGAACATTCCCATTTTTCCCGTTCATGAATCGGCCTCGTTCCGCTACCGAAATGGCATAATCAACCGCGAGAGCTTCGTGCCGCTCGCCTGCCTTTGAGCTGCACACCTAGATTGTTTCCGCGATGTAACGCGGATGCCGCCGCTTCGTTGCCGGGGGCGGCTACAATATCGATTTCAACTCTTCTTGGCCGTTGTTCCCCGTGTGCTTCGCTATCTCCAATCTACGAGCATCTCCTGTCTGTTTGTCTCCCTCCTCCCCGACGTGCCGCGCGCAGTTTTCACGCTGTATGGCGGCGACTTTATCAAAAATACGCATTGCAACGGTAAGCGTTGTGCGCGGCACGGGGCGACCCTTGGTGCGAACGCCGCCATCTCTGCCGTCGCCACGCCCGGTAACCATGGATTCGCCGAGCTTGATCCGCAGGACACGATCGCCAAGACAGTGCACAGTGATGTGCGCGAGTGTGCTTCGCCTCCCGAGGGCATCCGGTGCCTCGTTTCGACGGAGGGCGCAAGCGTAGCAACTTCAAAACTGCGAGGATTATTATGACTACCACGATCGTAAATATGATGCAGTCGATATTGGGAGCCCGCGTGTTTTCGCAACGTCTTGGACATCTGTTGGCCTTGGCAATGGGCACTCTGTCACTGCTTCGCGCGCAGGGTGTGCAGGCCACCAATGTCGGTGCCGTCGATCAGAACGGCGAAATCCCCGTTGTGATCTCCCCGTTTGAAGTCCGTGGCGACCGGCAAGGCTATTACTCCGCGAACACGATGGCGGGCACACGCCTCAACTCGAAAGTGGAGGACCTTGCCGCCTCATTGACCGTGGTGACCAAGGCCCAGATGGCGGATTTTGCCGCGCTCGATATCAACGACATCTTTCTTTACGAGGCTGGGACCGAGGGCACCGGTACCTTCACCGATTTCGCGGTCGATCGCAACGGCGCGCCCATCGACAATACCCAGCTTGACCCGAACAACGCCAACCGTGTCCGCGGTCTCGGCCCGGCCAACATTTCGTTCGGCAACTACGAGACGAGCGGGCGCGTGCCGATTGATCCGAGCAACATCGACGCGGTGGAAATAAGCCGCGGGCCCAACGCCAATATTTTTGGCCTCGGCGGCGCCGCTGGCACGGTGAATTTGCAGCCCAGTTCCGCCAATCTCACGCGAAATCGCTCCGAGTTCAGCGTGCGGTTCGACAGTTTCGACGGCTACCGCACCGGTCTGGATTTGAACCGCGTGCTCAGGAAGAATATTTTGGCGATCCGCGGCAGCGCGGTCTTCCAGCACGATGGTTTTGTCCGCAAACCCTCGGGCACCGATACCACGCGGCTCAACGGCATGGTAAAATACCAGCCCTTCAAATTCACGACTCTGAAGGCGTCCTACTCGTATTACAAAATTTCCGGCAACCGGCCGAACACCTCGACGCCGCGTGACGCGATCACCGGGTGGCTCAATGCCGGCTCACCCACCTGGAATCCCGTCACTTCTCGCGTCACACTTAATGGCGTGCCGAGCGCGGGCACCTTCAGCATCAGCACCATTCCCTCGTATTTCTCGAACTCCGCCGGTACGGGCCGGTCGAATTCAACGATGTTCGTCAACGGCAACGGCGCTGTTGGCTTCTGGGGCATCACGCAGGCGACCACCTCCACCACTCCGGCTTCCCGCGATCAATCCGTCTTTCTCGTCAATACCGCACCCGAGGACGTGCGCACGAATCAGCCGCTTTTTTCCAGCGCGCCTTCGATCAGTAACCGAGCAATTTACGACTGGTCGCAAGTGAACCTCGCCGCGGTTAACCGCCTGCGCGACCGCACGCTCACCGGCAATGTCGAGGCGGAGCAGATTTTTCTGAACACCCGGCAGCAGACGCTGGCACTGCAGGTAGGTTTTCTCCGCGAGGATTCCCAGCGCTACCGTCGCGATCTGGTTGGCAGGGCCGACAGTCAGGGGGCGTCGGGCAATCTGGTGATGGACGTGAACGAGCGTCTCCCCGACGGCACGGTGAACCCTTTTTTCCTGCGGCCGTTCATCGGCGTGTGGCGTCCGCTTACCCAAGACCAACCTTATCGACGCGAAACCTACCGCGCACAGCTGGCTTACAAACTTGATCTGCGCAGCGAGAAAGGGGCGCTGCACTGGCTCGGTCTGCACCAATTCTCAACCTACGCGGAATACAAGGATACCCAGCGGCGGCAGATTGCCTATCGCGATGTCATCGTGGACGGCCATGCGTGGCTCGCGCCTGGATTCAATCGCGCGAGTTCGTCCACGATTCCCACCATTAGTTACTTTCGTTACTACGTCGGCGACAATGTCGGAAGCAATGCCGACTACGGTCCGGCGCCGTTCGCACCCGGTCAGTATGACTACCGCTGGGGCAACGCACTGACCGGTGCCATCAGGACCGAGCCCTCGGTGATCGGACCGGCCTACGTCGACACCGATACGGCGGGAAACAGCAATCTCTGGAACATCCTGAAAACCAAAGGGGCGGTAGCGCAGAGCTTCCTGCTGCAGGACCGGATGGTAACGACCTTCGGCTTGCGGGAAGATCGCAATTACAACCGCACCGGTGTAACTCCTACGATTCAGCCGGACGGCATCACGATTAGCCAAGCCGACATCAACCGCTGGGCGCCGGGCGACTGGGCCTATAATTCCGGCAAAACGAAAACGGCCGGTGTCGTCGTGAAGCCGCTGCGCTGGCTCAGTCTGCACACGAATACCTCGGACAGTTTTCAGCCGAGTTCTCCGGCGGTGGACTTGCACCTTCAAAAGGTGCCCGATCCGACCGGAAAAGGTCGCGACTACGGATTCGGGTTGAATCTCCTCGATGGTAAACTTGTCGTCCGCGTCACCCGCTACGACACGAAGCAGTTCAATGCCCGCGACAGCCAGTCGACCACCTTGGCGACGCGTGCACGCGGGCTCGACTTCGACACCTCGAACCGCGCCCAGACCCCGTTCAACCTCGTGCCGCTCGCCACCACGTGGGTGACTAATGCCGCGCGTGTGAAAGGCCAGACGCTCACGCAGGATCAGATCAACTCCCAGGTCGCCACCCTCACCGGCCTCGACCCGAGTTATCTGGCCAACCTGAACCCCACGCTCGCCGAGGTGGACAACGTCCGCTCGAAGGGCACCGAGTTTGAGCTGAATTACAATCCTACGAATTTTTGGACCGCGAAGCTCAACCTTACCGAGCAGGAGTCGAGCACCTCGGCCATTGCGCCCGGCCTCTCTGGGTGGGTTGCCGAGCGACTGACCGTCTGGCAGAAGCTCATCGATCCCGAACTCAACGTGCCCTGGTTCACCAATCGTTACGGCAACCTTGCGTCGGCCTCCGACTTCTTGGCCGCCAGCGTGACCGCTCCGCTCAATCTCGCGAAAGCCACGGAGGGCAAGAGCCGCCCGCAAATTCGTAAGTATCGCGTCAACCTGCTCAACAGCTACCGTCTGGCCGGCCTCACCGAGCATCCCATGCTGAAACGCTTCAGCGTCGGCGGGGCGCTGCGCTGGGAGGACAAGGGCGCCATCGGTTACTACGGCGTGCAACAACTGCCCGCACAAATCACCGACCTCGATCCGAACCGGCCGATTTACGACAAGGCACGCTGGTATGCGGATGCCTTTGTTGCTTATCGCATGCGTCTTTTTTCCGAAAAAATCGGCGCGACGCTGCAACTGAACGTGCGCAACCTCCAAGAGGAAGGCCGGCTTCAGGCAATCAGCGCCTATCCGAACGGGCGACCGAGCGCATTTCGTATTGTTGATCCGCGCCAGTTCATCTTCACCGCGACGTTCGATCTCTAAGTCACCATGCTCCACTGTAGCTTCCGCGAAATCCGGCTCAGCATGATGGGATGGGCCGTCCTTTTATGGGCGGTTGCTCACGCGACCGCCGCGGTTGAGACGGCCTTTCCGGGTGCGGAGGGCTGGGCGGCTTCGACGCCCGGCGGACGTGGCGGGCAGGTTTTGCGTGTGACCACGCTCGCGGCAGATGGTCCGGGGTCGTTGGTCGAGGCCCTGCGGACGAAAGGACCGCGGATCATCGTTTTCGAGGTAGGCGGCGTGATCGACCTGGGCTCGCTGACGGCTCCGCGCAACACGTCGGTCGCGATCCGGGATCCTTTTCTGACGATTGCGGGCCAAACCGCGCCCTCACCCGGCATCACGCTGATTCGCGGTGGACTTTCGATCGAGACACACGACGTCGTGATTCAGCACATTCGCGTGCGACCAGGCACCGGTGGGTATGCGAAGAAGATTGGTTGGGAGCCGGACAGTATGTCCACCCAGGGCGGCGGTGTAAACGTGATCATCGATCAGTGTTCGTTCTCCTGGTCTGTGGACGAAAACCTGAGTGTCTCCGGCAAAGCGTTTGAGGGCGCGACGGCCGATGAATGGCGAAAAAACACCGCTCACCGTGTGACTTTTAGCAATAACATCATTGCCGAAGGGCTCAGCCACGCCACACACGCGAGCGGCGAACATTCCAAGGGCTCGCTGGTCATGGATAATGCTTCGGACATTCTGATCACGCGCAACCTCTACGCGGATTGCTCACAGCGACATCCCTTGGCAAAAGGTGGAACCCGGGTGGCGATCGTTAACAATTTTATCTTCAATCCTGGTGCGCAAGCGGTCGGCTACCGGCTGCCGGAAATTCTCTGGCGTGGCCGTAAATTGGAAGACGGGCGGATGGATCTCGTGGGAAATGTCATGCGGGCCGGGGGCGACACGAGGCCCGGACTCCCGCTGTTGGTGCTGGAAGGGATTGGCGATTTGCGCCTACATTTGCAGGACAACGTGGTGGTGGATCGCGCGGGCCGACCCACGCCCTTAACCGCGCTGGCGAAAGGCGCGACGGGCCGGATTCTAGAGCATCCGGTGCCGGTCAACTGGCCGCCGGGTCTGCAGGTGATACCGGTGTCGCAGGTAGAAGAATCGGTGCTCCGGAATGCCGGCGCCCGGCCGTGGGATCGCGACGCGATCGACCAGCGGATCGTGCTCCAGTCGCAGCAGGGGACAGGGCGGATTATCGACAGCGAGCAACAAGTCGGCGGCTATCCCTCGGTGCCGGAGACGCGGCGATCCTTTGTTCCTGCGGAGTGGGATTTGCGCACGATGGTCCGGCTCTGAGCGGGAGGTGATCGAATCCACTGCAAGACCGAGCCCTTTCCACTCCATGGTTTAATCTCATGATGAAATTTCCTCTCTCAGCAGTAACCTGTGCGTTGCGCTCTGCATTCTTGTGTATGGGTGTGCTCATTCCGGCGATCGCGCTCCTCGGTGGTGAAGCTAACCCGGCCGCACCGGCGACGGAATCGCGATGGTTCAAGGGGAACCTGCACACGCATTCGCTGTGGAGTGATGGCGATGACTACCCTGAGATGGTCGCCGATTGGTATAAACGCGAGGGTTACCATTTTCTCGCCATCTCGGACCACAATCGCCTCCAACAAGGCGAGCGCTGGTTTCCGCTCCGGCCGCCGACCGTTAGCTCCGGCGAAATCGTGCAACGCGGGGGTGGCGAGGTGCTGGAGAAATACCTGAGCCGCTTCGGTCCCGACTGGGTGAAATTGCGCGAACGTGACGAACGCAAGGAAGTCCGGCTCCAACCGCTGGCAGAGTATCGTTCGTTGCTCGAAGAGCCCGGACGATTTTTGATGATACCCAGCGAAGAAATCACTTCCTCGTGGAAACGCCCGAAAACCGACGTGGCCCCGGAGATGGGCGGTCCTGTTCATATCAATCTCATCAATCCGCGCGACCTGGTTACGCCAGCGGAAGGAGATAACGCACTCAACGTCATGCAACGGACGATCGACGCCGCCCTCGCTCAGCGTGTGAAGACCGGCCAGCCGATGTTTCCCCATATCAACCATCCGAATTTTGTTTGGGGGATCACGGCCGAAGAGCTGATGCAGTTGCACGGCGCACAGTTCTTTGAGGTCTACAACGGCCACGCCAGCGTGCGAAACACGGGCGATGCTGCGCACCTCGGCACCGAAGAAATGTGGGATGCTATTCTCACCCGCCGCTTAGCGGAGTTGCACCTGCCTCCGATGTTCGGCTTGGGCGTCGACGACTCCCACCACTACCACTCGTTCATGATCGGCCGTAGCAACCCCGGCCGCGGCTGGATCATGGTGCGGGCGCGCCACCTGACCGCCGAGTCGCTCGTCGCCGCGATGGAGGCCGGTGATTTTTACGCCTCTTCTGGCGTGACACTCACTGAGGTGAGGCGCAGCGGGCGCGAACTTGCCCTGGAAATTCAGGCCGAGCCTGGGGTGACCTATGTGACGAAATTTATTGGCACCCGCACGAACTACGACCCCACGAGCCAAATCATTCCGCCCCCCGCTGGCGAAGCCGGGGCAAAAACCTTGCCACATCGACGCTACAGCAAGGACGTCGGCACCGTCTTCGCCGAGGTCAGCGGCGTGAACGTTACTTACACGTTGGAGGGGGATGAGCTCTACGTTCGCGCAAAAGTCATCTCCTCGAAGCCGAAACCCAACGCGAGTATAGTCGGTGAGGTCGAGTGCGCCTGGACACAGCCGCTCGTCAACACGCCGAAATAAAGTAGCTGTAATGGCTTGTAGTGTCTAAGAATCCGAATGCGCCGACTGATTTTTTCGAAAGTGCGAAAGGGTAGTTTGGAAACACGATTGTCGTTCGTATTACGAGTCACTTTTTACCGATGAAGACCCACGCCATCACCCGCCGGACATTTCTCCACTCGGCCGCCTCGGCGGCGACGAGCCTGACGCTGGCTCCGGCACTTGCGCGGGCGGCCGGGGCTAGGCCAACAAACGCTGCTGCCTTCTCGTTCGTGCTGCTCGGTGATCTGCACTACGACAAGCTGGAGCACCACGACTTGGCGTGGCTCGATCGCAAGCATCCCAACGATCTGAGTCAGATTAAAAACTACACGCGCGTGACCGCGGAGATCATGCCGCGGCTCTTTGCGACGTTGCGCGAATCGATTACGGAGTTGAATCGCTCTCCGGCTACGGCGGTGGCCTTCGTGCTCCAAGTTGGCGATCTTGTGGAAGGTTTGTGCGGGAGTGAGGAGCGATCGGTGCGGCAGAATACGGAGGTGCTGGAGTTCGTGCGCGGAGCCCGGCTTGGGGCGCCGTTCCTCTTTGCGAAAGGTAATCATGACATCACGGGCGACGGCGCCCGCGAAGCGTTTGCGGGCGTCTTCCATCCCTTTCTGACGGAGCAGCGGCGTGCGCTGAGGGCCGGCGCCGAAGCGGTGTCGAGTGCGCGCTACACGGTGGAGGTCGGTAATGCGCAGTTCGCTTTCTTCGATGCTTACGAGAGCGCGGAGAGCTTGGAGTGGTTTGAGGCCGTCGCCGCGAAACGGACGGCCGAACACCTCTTCACCATCGTCCATCCGCCCGTCGTACCCTACGGGGCGCGGGCGACGTGGACCGTGTTTGCCGCCGAGAAGGAACGGGCGAAGCGGGAGAAATTCCTCGCGCTGCTCGGAGACCAGCACGCGATCGTGCTCGGCGGTCACATTCATAAATACAACGTGATCGCCCGTGAGGCGGGTCGCGGACGCTTCGCGCAGTTTGCATTGAGCAGCGTGGTCAATGCCCCGGCGGTCGTGGCGAAGACGGCGCTGACGGGCATCGCCAAATACAACGGTGAGCAGATCAAGGTGGAGCCGAATTTCGGCCCCGGCACCGATGCGGCGCGTCAGGCGATCTACGCGGCGGAGCAGCCGTTCGTGAAAGCCTTCGAGTATGCGGATCTGCCCGGCTACGCGGTCGTCACGGTGGACGGGGCGCGCGTCACGGTGCGGATGTTTTCCGGCATCGGCCACGAGGTCTGGCGCAGCGTGGACTTGAGCGGACTCACCGCTCGCGCCTGAGTGGCGTCACAGGAAAGTTGCTTAGCCGTCGTTGCGCTGGGGCAACGGCGAGCCTTTCCCTTTGGGGCCTATGAGCTGTTTCTCTCCTCGCACCCTCGCGGCCCTCGTGGCCATCACGCATCTGGCGCTGGTCCCCCCGGCGGCGGCTGGGCAGGATGACCCGTTGGTTAAACTTTCTCCCTTCGTGCTCGCGGAGGATCAGAATGGCGGCTACGCGCCCGCCGAAACACTCTCCGGCACTCGCCTGCGCACCCAGACCAAGGACGTGGCATCGGCGCTCACCATCGTGACGCCCGACTTCATGAAGGATATCGGCGCACTCAACTACAACGACGTCCTGAATTTTTTGCCGAGCACCTCGGTTTACACTAACAACGCCGACGATGCGAATTCCAACGGTCCGCGCACCGGCACGCCGTTCATCGTGCGCGGCTATCGCGCGGGTTCGATCTCGACGAATTTCTTCACCTCGTTCACCAAGCCCGATCTCTACAATAGTTCGCGCCTGACGTTCACACGCGGCCCCAATTCAATCCTGTTCAGCATCGGCAACCCCGGCGGCGCGATCGATGCGACCACCAACAAAGCCGATCTGCGCCGCGCCTCGCACGCGCTGGAGTTTCGTGCCGATTCCTTCGGGGGCTTGCGCAGCTCGCTCGATGCAAATCTCGTGGTGGTGCCGCAGAAACTCGCTCTGCGTCTCGACTTGCTGCACGACGACCGCGGAAACTTCGCCGAGCCAGCCAAGGATCGCCGCGATTCCGCATTTCTCACGACCACCGCCCAGCTCGCGCCGGCGACCACGCTTTATGCGAATGTTGAGTCCACGCATCTACGGCAGAGGATTCCGCGTCCCTACGAAACGTTTGACTGGGTGACGACCTGGCTCGACGCCGGCAGTCCGCTCATCCCGACCGCGCAGCGTAATTCCGCAGTTACCGGGGTGGAGTTTCTCGCCACCAATGGTTACCCGACCTACGTCCCAGGCGTCGGAGCGATGGATTGGTCAAAGATGGGGCGCGGGGCGCGGCCGCTCGTGCGCGGCGCGCGCGTCAGCGCGTTCAGCTACGGCGTCGGCACGCGCTTCAAGCCGGTGCCGCTCAATACTTACATCGCCGGCGATTCGGACCGCGTGGATTTTGACGACGAAAACTACTCGGTCATTCTCCAGCACCGGCTCGCGGACGGACTGAATCTCGAAGTTGGGGCGAGCCACGATCACAACTATCGCGAAAACCTCGATGGCAACGGCAACGGATTTGCCGTGGAGGTCGACACCAACGCCCAGCTCCCCAACGGCGCGCCCAACCCCAATGTCGGCCGCTTCTACACCGATCAGGCGCCGAAGTGGGAGAAGGGCCGGACCGATAATAATCAGCTCCGCGCCACCCTGTCTTACGAAAAAGATTTTCGCCACGTGAAGCTCTTTAACCGCGGCCTCGGACGCTTCGTGATCGCGGGACTCTACAACAACGAGGCGAGCCACGCCTATCAGGAGATTCTGATGGAGGTGAACGAAACACCGCTGCCGATCGCGACCTCCGACCTGAGTGACAGCCGCAACAGTATTCGCCGGCGCTCGTATCTGGGCGGAGGTAATCCGAATTACTTCGTTTCGGACTACGCGCCGATCAATCAAAACGGCATCAAGTCCGGATGGCAGCCGGTGCGTGCACCAGGACCGAAAAACGATTTCTCGCGCATCCAATCCTATTCGCTCGCGGGCCAGGCCAATCTCTTCGGCGATTTGTTGGCGGTCACCGCCGGGTTGCGCCGCGATGAATCGCTGATCACGCAGACAAGTTTCGGCAAGGATGCGCGCGGCGTCTTTGAGAATTCCCGCAGCGGCAAACCCCTCCCCGATGTCGAGGGCGTCGGGCGCCCCTACCTCTTCGGCCTCGTGCTGAACGCAAATCGCCACGTGAGCCTCTACTACAACGGCGCGACCAACTACCAAGCGATCAGCCAAGGCGTGCGCACCTTCGCCAATGAGATTCTGCCGGCCGTGCGCGGCCGCGGCATCGACACCGGCCTGAAATTTTTCCTCTTGGACGACCGCCTCACCGGCTCGGTGGGCTACTTCGAAACCGCGCAGCAAAATATCAAGGACACCGCCGTGACCCGCGGTCGAAAAGCCGGCTGGATTAATCAGATTTGGGATGCGATTGATCCGACCAAGCGCGTGGACACGAGTGCAGGCGACGTGAAAGGGCAGAAGACGCACGGCCTGGAGTTTCAGGCGGTCGCCAACGTTACCAAGAATTTCCGCCTGATGGCCAACGTGAGTCGCAACATCAGCGTGCTCGAGGATCAGGGCAATTTCACCTTCGCCTATCTCGCGCAGCAATTCCCTGGCTGGCAGGCCAAATCGTCGCAGGCTGTCGTCAGCCCCGATGGGAAGACGGTGGGCGATCTCGTCACGCTTATTAAGCAGGAGCAAAGCGACGACCAGCGCATCATCGGTATCCGGCAGGTGCGCATGTTTGAGTGGCAGCTTAACGTGGTCGGCCGCTACCAATTCGATCGCGACTCGCTGCTCAAAGGCTTCGCCGCTGGCGGGGCCTTCCGTTGGCGCAACGCTCCGGTGATTGGCTTCGCCCGTCTCGGCTCACTGCTCGATCCGACGCGGCCCTTCAAGGGGATCGCGACGACCAACGTGGATGCCTTTGTGGATTACTCCCGGCAGTTTACGCTGGGCGGTCGCAAGCTGCGCTGGACCGCCCAGCTCCGCGTGCAAAATCTAATCGATGATTGCACGCTGCAGCCGTGGATTTCCGACGACGACGGCACGGGCCGCGCGGTGACGCAACAGCGGCTGCGCGCCAGTGCCCGGCAGTTCATCGTGAGTTCGTCATTTGGGTTCTAGGCCCGGTCGTCGTGATCATGATTTCCCTCACGTGGATGGCGCGTGTGCTGGTTTTGGGATAATGAGGACCGGGTGGTCGTCCGATCTGCTGCGCTTCGCATTGCTCTCCGATCCGCACGTCATGCGCGGGACGAAGCCGGATCAGCCGCTTAGCCGCGCGCGCTTGGAAAATGTGATCGCGGCGGTCAATGCCGAGCAGGTGAGCTTCGTTCTATGCGGGGACAACGGAAGGCGTGCGCGTGGTGGGCGTGAACTCGCCGATTTTCGGCAGCGGGCTGGCCCGCGCTTGTTCGTCACCGAGTCTTTACCGCGCCGTAACTCACCCGGCCGAATTTAAGTTGGCGCGTCGGTCTTTGTCTCTTTTTTCGCGCTGATGTTCTTCCGTTCTGACCCACCGCCGGCGTTGCCACTGCCACTTATGAAAACCAGATTCTCAGGCTCCTCGTTCGGCAACTGCGCACGCGCTTGGTTCGCGGGCGCGCTCGCGCTTGGGTGCCTAGCTATGGGGTTCGCGCAAGCGGTTCCGGCTTCCAAGGATCCCGCGAAAGCCGAGCCCGCGACGGTCGAAACGGTCACGCTGTCGCCCTTTGAAGTGAACTCCAATGACGACAACGGCTATCAAGCCGGCAATACCACCTCGGGCAGTCGCTTGAATTCGAGTCTCCGGGATACCGCGGCGAGCATCTCGGTCTTCACGCCGGAGTTTCTCTCCGATATCGCGGCGAACAATATCGGCGAGATGCTTGCTTACGCGACAAACGTTGAGGGCGAATTCGAAGACTCAAACCAGGGCTTTAACAATCCCACGGCCCGCAACGCCGATGGCACCACCGGTGATTTTCGTGTACGCGGTATTCAGGGATCGTTTGCGGTTGACCTGATGGAGACGCTCGCGCCGCAGGATAATTATAACGTCGAGCGCGTGGAGGTCGCCAGCGGGCCCAACTCCGTGCTCTTCGGGCTCGGTAGCGCGGGCGGCCTCGTGACGCTCACCACGAAGCGCGCGAACCTCGTTCGCAACAAGTACACCACGCGAATGCAGCTCGGCGAATGGGCGCAGAAGCGCTACGAAACCGACCTCAATTATGTGCCTCTCCCTAAGAAGCTCGCATTTCGCGTTGTAGGCGTGGACAGCAGCCGCGAGGGTTGGCGGCACTGGGATTTCGAGGACTTCCGCCGAGGCACTGCGGCCGTAACCTATAAACCGTGGGAGAACACCACGGTGCGTGGCGCGATCGAGCGAGGCACCTACAAGCGCCATGCCACCTGGCCGTGGAACGGCACGGATCAGATCAGTGTGTGGCGCGCCAACGGCAGCGTGCTTAAGGACACGTTTACCGCCGCCACGGACACGCCCCTCGGCCTTGCCAGCCTCGGCACGAACAATCGTATCGTGATGAGCGAATCCGACAACACGCTCTACAATTTTCGCAACAAGCTCCAAAGCGGCGGCCTCGGCACCAATCAGGGCCAGTCCCTGCTCAGAGCGAGCGACATGCCGATGGCCTACTCCTTCAACGGCCCCGGCGCGCACTTCAGTCAGAGCTTCCGCAATTACCAAGCCGCAATCGAACAACGCGTCGCGAAGGATTTCGTGTTCGAACTGGCGTGGCTCCACGCCGACTCGGATGCCTACATCACGAGCTGGGCCGTGCCGAATAATGAAATCGATCTTCGTGCCGATCCGAACGTCACGCTCCCCGATCCGCGCGATCCGACAAAGACCATTCCGAATCCGAATGCCGGACGTTATTACATGGAAGGTCAGTGGCGTCCCAATTCCGCCACGTTCACCAATGATGTCGGCCGTCTCACGGCTGCATTTGTCCACGATTTCGGACCGTGGGGCCGACACCAGCTTACGGGGCTTTTCGAAACCGGAAAGACGAAGCGCAACAAACGGGATCGCACGGAGATCCTCGTCGACGACAACAACGTGCCCGTCGCTAACGCCACACCTGAGAACGCCCAGAATCAGCTTTTTCGCCGGCACTACGTAACGCTGAACGACTTCACGACCTACTATCAGGGCAACCCAAGCCTGCCCGTGCCCGTGATGCCGGTCGCAATCACGACGGGCACCACCACCGTCTTAAAGAATGCGCACTACGCGAGTGCGCCGACCAGTGCCGCGGGCAACAATGACTCGGGCAAGCAGACCGACACGCTGATGCTGGCGATGCAAAATTACTGGTGGAACAAGCGCCTCGTGACGACGTTTGGCTTCCGTCGCGATGAAATCGTGTTCAACGACGGCATCACCGAGCGCCTCGCTGCGACGGATCCGCGGGTGACCTCGAAGCAGCGCATCTCCGGCGAGTTTGAGCCGACCGGTCGCTTCAACCGTTATTCCTACTCGCCCACGACGCACACTGAAGGCGCGGTGTTTCACTTCAACAGCCGCTTTTCCGCTTTCTACAACCGGTCGACCAACGTCGGCCCACCACGCTTCGATCGCACGGTGCTGCCGGGAGTGCCACCGCCGCCGACCGACGGGAATGGACGAGACGGCGGCCTGATGATCGATTTGACGAAGGATGGCCGCTATTTTCTCCGTCTGACTCACTACGACACCCAATTTCTTCACGACACCCCGATTATTCCCGGCGGCGTCGGCGGCGGAAATTTTTTCACCACGGCGGTGTCGAACATTCTCGGGCACCTCCAGAACAGCGGAAAGATCACGCAGGCGGAGAACGATGCGCACACGACCTTCTTCACCTCGTTTGAGGTCGACGTGATTTCGTCGGGGCAGGAGCTCGAATTCGTGGCGAACCCCACGCGCCAGTGGACGTTGCGCCTCACCTACTCGCACACGCAGCGCGCCCGCGCGAATTACTTTGGCGAACGCGAGCCTTGGTTCGCGGATTTTACGGCCTACGTGAAATCGAAGGATCCGGGTACGGTTATCGCGGCGACCGGGCGCACCGTTGCTCAGGAAATTGCGTTCCTAGAGCAACAAATTGACAGCAACGACGACGTGCAGGTGCAATCCTACGGCACGCGTCCGCACAAGGGCAGCTTCACGTCGCGTTATACCTTCGGCAGCGACAGCCGGCTCAAGGGCCTCTTCGCCGGAGGCGCGTATCGGTACCAGAGCCACAACTACACGCAGATGGATTTGCGTGCGGGAGTGCCGACCTATGGCCAGAAATTCTACGGCGAGGTGATCCAGGGGTTCGACTTTTTCACCGGTTACGGCGTCCGCCTTCCGTGGCTGAAGACACGCGCGACTTTCCAGCTCAATATCAAAAACGCGTTCAACCAGAGCCGCGTGACAGCCGGCCGCTTCAACACCGACTTCAGTGGCTTCAAGCGCGTCTTTGTTCAGGAGCCGCGCAGCTGGCGCTTCACGACGACCTTCGACTTCTAAACGAATCTCCCCCCCCATGATCCGGAAGCTTTTTCTCGCGTTCATTACGCTCGCCTGCACCGGCCTCTCCCTCGCGGCTGAACCCCGCAAACCCAATGTCATTTTCTTGCTGGCCGACGATCTTGGCTATGGTGATGTCGGCGCCTTCGGCCAGAAACTCATCAAAACACCCCACATCGACCGGCTCGCGGCCGAGGGCACGAAGTTCACCCAGGCCTATGCGGGCGCGACGGTGTGCGCCCCGTCGCGTTGTGCTCTGATGACGGGCAAGCACAACGGCCACACGCCCATCCGCGGCAATCGCGAGATCAAGCCGGAGGGCCAGGAGCCCATGCCAGCGGACACGTTCACCGTGGCGCACCTGATGAAACGCGCCGGCTATGCCACGGGCATCACCGGTAAATGGGGCCTGGGTCATCCCGGTTCGACGAGCACGCCCGATAAGATGGGTTTCGATTTCTTCTATGGCTACAACTGCCAGCTTCAGGCGCACGAGTATTACCCCGATCACCTCTGGCGCAACGACCAGCGCGTCGAACTCGGGGGTAAATACTACTCACACGATCTCATTGCCAACGAAGCGCTCGACTTTATCCGCCGCAGCAAGGACCAGCCTTTTTTCCTCTACGCCGCGTTCACCCTCCCGCACCAGAAGCTCCAGGTACCGAGCTTGGAACCCTATGAGAACGAAGCGTGGCCGACGCACCTAAAGACCATCGCAGCGATGATCACGCTGCTCGATCGTGACATCGGCCGTATTATGGCGCTGCTCAAGGAACTTCAGTTGGATGATAACACCCTGGTGATTTTCAATAGCGATAACGGCGCGGTCTACCGCGACGCCCTCTTCCAGCACTCGGGCGATCTCCGCGGCTTCAAGCGCGACATGTATGAAGGCGGCCTCCGGACGCCGAGCATTGCGCGCTGGCCGGGCCGTATCAAGGCCGGCGCCACGAGCGACCACGTGTGGGCATTTTGGGATTTCATGCCGACGATGGCCGAACTCACCGGCCAGAAAGCTCCGCCCGGCATGGATGGCGTGTCTGTCTTGTCCTCCTGGCTCGGCGGGAAAAACGTCGAGCACCCGCCCCTCTACTGGGAGTTTCACGAGCGCGGCTTCGACCAAGCCGCGCGCATCGGCGACTGGAAGGCCGTCCGTCACGGGACCAAGCAACCGCTCGAACTCTACGACTTGAAGGTGGATCCGTTCGAGAAGAGCGATGTCGCCGCACAAAATCCTGGAGAAGTGCAGCGCTTCGAAGCCTACCTGAGAACCGCCCGCGTCGATTCCTCTCTCTGGCCCATCAACGAAAACGTCACCAAGAAGGGCGGCGGAAACCAGCAGCAGAAGCAAAAACAACCAGAGGTCGAAAAGTAATCCGCCACCACGCCCCGCCCCATGAACGCTCCCGTTTCCCGTCGCTCCGTTCTCAAAGCCCTCACCGCTGCCGGTGCCGTGGCCGCCCTCCCGCTGCGGCTCACTGCGCAGTCAACCAACGGCCGCGCCGACATCCTGCGCTACCTCGCCACCCACGCGCGCCCCGACCACGGCTACGCCTTCGACGATCAGCAGCGCTCGCATCTCACGCCGACCTTTGCAGTGATCGGCAGTTATCGTTTGCTCGGCGAAACTCCGCCGGAAAAGTCCGCCCTGATCGACTACGTGCGCACGCATCATCCGCGGGAACTGAAAAAGCTCGAGCAGGAGCGCCGTATCTTCGAGTGGCAGCAGATCCAGGCACTCGCATGGCTGGGAGATGAGGCGGCGGATTTTCGCGACCGCATCAAGGCGTTCACGGCGCCGCTCGGTTATCTGAAGCAATACGAGCAGCACGGCTACCCGATCTTTCAATCGGAGACCGGAGTCATTCAATCGCACGTGTTGCTGGGCCTGCCGCTGGAGCCGCTCTCGCCCGCGTTTCCCACCTACGTCACCGAGCGCCGCCGCGCCAACGGCAGCTTCAACAACACGCCCGCCGCGGATGGGGGCGACGGCCACGTGATGAACACGCTGTGGGGATTGCAGGCACTCCGCGCGCTCAAACTTTCCGACGATAGGACCGCTGAAACGGTCGCATGGCTGCAGGGGTGCCAGTTGCCGAGTGGCGCGTTCACCTATCAGCCGCAGCCGATGTTCGCGGGTGTGGACGACGTCGCCTACACGCGCGCCGCGTTGCGGGCCCTCCAACTGCTGGGGGCTCCGCTACCGCGACGCGAGGCGTGCATCGCGTGGCTGCACTCCCTCGCCAACGCCGATGGCGGCTTCAGCGATCGGCCCGGCTGGCTCAGCAATCCGATCGCGACCTACTACGCGCTCGATGCCCTCAATGTGCTGGGTGCGCTCGACTCCGTCGCCAACGTGCGTCGCCGCGCTCCGCGGGCACGGACGATACTGCCTTCGAATCTGAAAATTTTCTCCGCGCAAATCGAGTCGCATGGAACTGGCAGTCCCGCCGAGGCGATTGCCCTCGCGACGGCCCTGAAGATCGATCTCTGGGGCACGAAGAACGCGCGGCCCGAGTGGATGACCCGCGTGCGGGCACTGGCCGCAGAGCAAAAAGCTCCGGTACAGTTCTTTCGCGCCGATGAGGAATACGGCACCTGGGTCGACGTGCCCGGCTTGGGGACCTACAGCCATACTAGCGACCTGTTCGCGCCGGCTGATGCCAATATTGGGCCGCCGTTGGGGCGTCGTGGTGAGTCCTCGCCGCCCGTTTCGTGGGCGCATTTCCGCGAGCATCGGCTGGCGGCGCTCGAGCGGGGCAGGGGCCGCCTCCTCTGGCAGTTCGGCGAGAATGAGGAACTCGTGCGCCTCTTTCTCGATGACTCGGTCGAGCGTGGCGGGTTCGCGGTGATCAGCACATTTCATTTCGGAAATCCCGACTTCCTGAACACCGAGCCCTTTTTGCAGCGCTGGAAGGGAAAGATCCCTTACGTCAGCCTGCAAGACGCCCACGGCACCGAGCCGTGGTGGTTTGCCGACAACACCTCCGGGCATCGCACGCTGTTCCTCGCGACCGAGCCGACGTGGGAAGGCTGGCTCAATGCCTTGAAGCAAAACTGGACGGTAGCGGTCCGCCACGACGAGGTAAGCCGGCGCGAGACGTGGATGCACAGTGGCTCGCCCGAGGTGCTTGATTTCGTCCGCGCACGCGAGGCGACTTGGCGCTGGTGGGATAGCGGCCCCGCGGTGCGCCCACTCGTCTCACTCGTCGCGCTCAAGGCGTCCGATACCCTCGAGGTGGCCCGTCCGGATAAGGGCATCGCGCTGCGCGTGCGCTGTGCCTGGCACAATACACCGCAAGGATTCCCGCAGACCCCGCTCGCCGACTTCGTGAAGCTCACCGTAGACGGCGCCGAAGTTTCCACGTCCGTCGTTGAAAAAAAGCGCCCCAACGGCACGGGCCTCGCGGACGCCTATCGGCTGTTAGGGGTGCCCGATGCAGCCGGTGGCCGCCACACCGCGACCGCGACTGTTCGCGAACTTTCCACCGGCAAGTTATCCGAACAGACGATCGAGTATTTCGTGTAGAGCCCGCGCTTGCCGCCGCGCGAGGGGTGCGTGTTGGGGAACGTTACGCTGTTCGGCCAAACCTACCTGGCTGGTCTTCCTCAAACGATGGGCAGCGATCGAGAGCAGTGCTTTGGGCGAAGGAGCAGTCGAGCCGACGGAGCAGGCGGCGGAGCGGTGCGGTGAAGTCGGCCTCGGCGCGAGGCCTATGCGATCAGCGATTTGATCACATGGCCGTGGACATCCGTCAGGCGGCGGTCGATGCCGTTATGGCGGAAGGTGAGGCGCGTGTGGTCGAGCCCGAGCTGGTGGAGGATGGTCGCGTGGATATCGTAGACGGTGGTCGGGCGCGTGCGGTCGAGCGGCTTG
>Ga0114974_10000684_pt1 | contig 28031 bp, 28 predicted proteins | sample S_130206_EF_Meta_FD_87318 | JGI IMG/M metagenome (GOLD analysis project Ga0114974, IMG submission 87318) | Freshwater microbial communities from Lake Simoncouche, Canada to study carbon cycling - S_130206_EF_MetaG | ecosystem: Environmental > Aquatic > Freshwater > Lake | place: Lake... | reverse complement strand
TCTTCATTTACTTTCACACTTGCAGGAGTTGGTGAATTACTAATTAGTGTCCATTTAGAGGGAGCAGTAACAGTAAGCGCCAAAGTTCCTTTGATATCAGGTTGTTCAAAAACTGGAAAAACTCTTCGAGAATCAGCAACTTCAAATTGGGTATAAATGTAAACTTCGTTGTCAACAGGATCAATATGTCTGTGTAAGCCTTCACCTGTGTTCATATAAGAACAATTTGCTTTAACTTGAACGGTGTTTTTATCTTTTAAATTCGTTAACTTGATTCGAGTTCCATTAAAGACTTCAGAAACTTTTAACTCTGAACCATTTAGCCAAACTGAATCAACTAGGGGAGAAATTAAATCAAGCCAGGTTTGAGTTCCGTTTTGGGCTTCAAAATTAATTGATGCTACGCAGGAATATGTATCACCACCACCATCAATAGTTAATGCCACTGTGTAGGAAGGATTTTTTACAACTCCAGCACGAGATTGAGCCTCAGCCCTGGTGATGTTTAAATTTTTACTCAAGTTTTCCTCTATTTAATACAGTAGTAACCAATCTTGACACGTTACCCTTAACCGGGCTCTAGGCTGGGGGAAACAACTTCAATGAAAAGGAACAAGTTCAACAAATGACGACAAAAGCTAAATTTTGGTTTGATCCAGCTTGCCCATGGGCGTGGATGACTTCTCGTTGGATTTTAGAAGTGCAATCTCAAAGAGATATTGAAGTTGAATGGAATATTTTTAGCTTGGCTGTTTTGAATGAAGGACGAGAGTTAACTCCTGAATATCGTGCCCGTATCGATAAAACTTGGGGACCGGTAAGAGTTATCGCTGCAGCAAAAAGAAAAAATGGTTACGAAGTAGTTCTTCCGCTTTATACAACGATTGGAAACCTATTTCATCCTGGAGCAAAACCAATTGAAAAAGAAACAATCATCGAAGCATTGAAAATAGCTAATCTAGATGCATCTTTAATTGATGCCTATGACTCAAAAGATTTTGATCAAGATTTAAGAGATTCCACCAAAGCAGCACTTGATTTAGTGGGAAGTGATGTGGGAACTCCAGTAATTTCTGTTGAGGGTGTGGCATTTTTTGGTCCAGTAATTACTCCAGCTCCCAAAGGTGCAGATGCACTAAAGCTTTGGGATGGCGTTGTGGCAGCAGCAAGTGTGCCAGGATTCTTTGAATTAAAACGCACCAGAACTGCTCGACCACAATTTTAAATTAAGGGAAAAGTATGAAAATTCATTTAGGTTGCGACCATGCTGGATTTGAATTAAAAGAAAAAGTAGCAGTTCACTTAATAAATAAAGGTCATGAAGTAATTGATCATGGAGCAAAAACTTATGACGCATTAGATGATTATCCGGTTTTTTGTTTTCTCGCAGCTCAAGCTGCTGCTAAAGATTCAAATTCTTTAGCAATTGTGATTGGTGGATCGGGAAATGGTGAGCAAATTGCTGCTAACAAAATAAAAGGTGTCAGAGCAGCCCTTGCTTGGAGTGCAGAGACTGCAAAACTTGCTCGCGAGCACAACAACGCCAATGTCATGGGACTTGGTGGTCGTATGCATTCTGAATCTGAATCATTAGCCATTATTGATGCCTTTATAGGTACAGATTTTTCAAATGACGAAAGACATATCCGAAGAATTAATCAATTAAGCGATTATGAATCAAGTGGCAAAATGCCACCGCTACCGAATTAGATTTTCTTTTATTTTGGAGCGGGTGACGGGAATCGAACCCGCATAGCCAGCTTGGAAGGCTGGAACTCTAGCCATTGAGCTACACCCGCAAAAGAATGCATGTTCATCTTAGGATTTCACTATTTCTGAACCTCACAGCAGAGTCATTAGCGTAAACAACTACGATTGAACAGCGCTCGCGGGGCGTAGCGTAGTGGCTAGCGCGCCTGCTTTGGGAGCAGGAGACCGGGAGTTCGAATCTCCCCGCCCCGACAAAAAAGAAAAAATAATTCAAGGAGTGAATTAATAAATTGAAAAGCACAATAGAAAACCTGACACCAACTCGAATTAAAGTTCAGGTGGAAGTGCCATTCTCAGAATTAAAGCCAAGCCTTGATGCGGCATACCAAAAAATTGCGGGCCAAATTAGTGTTCCAGGTTTTAGAAAAGGAAAAGTACCCACACAAGTAATTGATCAACGAGTTGGAAGACCTGCTGTATTGCAAGAAGCGGTGAATGAAGCTGTGCCAAAAGCTTATGCCGAAGCTCTGAAAGACAAAAAAGTTTATCCAATTGGTCGACCTAATGTAAAAGTTGATGAACTAAAAGAAAACGAAGAACTTAAATTCAGCGCCGAAGTTGATGTCAGACCAGATTTTGAAACTCCTAAATACAAAGGTTTGAAACTACAAGTTGATAAAGCTCGAGAATTAGGCGAAGACGTTTTGAAACAACTAGAAGATTTACGTGGCAGATTCTCCACACTTTCAGCTGTTGAAAGAGCTGTTAAAGACCAAGATGTGGTAATTCTTGACATCACCGGAACAAAAGATGGTGTTCAAGTTAACGAATACTCAGGCCAAGCTCTTGCCTACACAGTTGGTTCAAAAGGATTAGTTCCTGGAGCAGACGAAGTATTAGTTGGCACAAAAGCTGAACAAAAAGTAAAACTTGATTTCACGCCAGAAGATGGTCCTTTTAAAGATCAACAAATTAGTCTTGATATCACAGTTAATAGTGTGAATGAAAAAGTTCTCCCAGAGGCAGATGATGATTTTGCCAAGATGGCTAGTGAATTCGATACTTTGGAAGAATTAAAGAAAGATTTGGAAGTAAAAGTAAAACAATCAAGAATTATTGAACAAACATATTTGGCCCGAGAAAAAGCAGGCGATGCCTTAATTGCATTAATGGCGAAAGTTCCGTTGCCAGAAAACGCCATTGAATCTGAATTTGAAGAACATTTCAAAGATGGTCATGGCGATGATGCACATAAAGAAGAATTCAAAGTTGGATCAAGAAGATCTATGCAATCACAATTTGTATTAGACAAGATTGCAGAAGATGAAAACATTGGCGTTTCTGATGCAGATCTTTCTGAATGGATTACCCAAAATGCGATGAAGTACCAAATGGCTCCTCAAACTTTCGCAGACGCACTGGTTCGCTCAGGTGAAATCACTTTGGTGATGGGTGAGATCAGAAGAAGCAAAGCCCTGACTCTTGTGGTCAAAGAAGCAGATGTGACTGATGCTGATGGCAACAAAGTTGATGTGGCAAGTGTTCTTAAAGAATTTGTCCCAGACGGAGAATAAATAGTTTCCCTCATAGCGAACATCCCAGGTTCCAAGATGAGAAAAATTGCGTTTCAGGTTAAGGTCGAAGTATCTAATTAATTAGGAGTGAATACACGTTGAACGAGGATACGCAATTGCGCAGTCCATCAGGTCCAGGTAGCTACGACGACCAAATTTTTCAAAGACTTCTTAAAGAACGAATCATTTTCCTTGGCACCCCAGTTGAAGATTCAGTTGCAAATATTTTGACAGCTCAGTTGCTTGTTCTTGCTGCTGAAGATCCTGAAAAAGATATTTATCTTTACATAAATTCTCCAGGTGGATCAATTTCTGCTGGTATGGCAATTTATGACACCATGCAATACATTCCAAATGATGTTGCAACAGTTGCAATGGGACTTGCTGCATCAATGGGTCAATTCTTACTTTCCGCAGGCGCAAAAGGAAAGCGTTATGCCCTTCCACATGCTCGAATTATGATGCATCAACCATCAGGTGGAATTGGTGGAACTGCTTCTGACATTAAAATTCAAGCTGAGCAAATGTTGCACATCAAAAAACAAATGGCTCGTTTAATTGCTGAGCACACAGGTCAAACTGCAGACCAAATTGAACAAGATTCAGATCGTGATCGTTGGTTTACTGCAGATGATGCAAAAGTTTATGGATTTGTTGACAAAGTTGTTAGATCAGCAAGTGATGTTACAGGACACGGAGGAACAAGATAAATGAAAATCGAAAATATTGTTTCTTCTAAATTAAATCCTCAATCTCGCTACATTCTTCCTGAATTCAGAGAAAGAACTGCAAATGGTGAAAGAACTCATAATCCATACACCAAATTGTTTGAAGAAAGAATTATTTTTCTAGGTGTACAAATAGATGATGCTTCAGCTGATGATGTGATGGCACAACTTCTTGTATTGGAATCATTAGATCCAGAACGCGATATTTCTATGTACATAAATTCCCCAGGTGGTTCATACACCGCAATGACAGCAATTTATGACACCATGCAATTTATTAAGCCACAAATTCAAACAATTTGTTTAGGTCAAGCTGCATCTGCTGCATCAGTAATTCTTGCTGCAGGTTCACCTGGAAAAAGATTTGCGCTACCTCATGCTCGAATTTTGATTCACCAACCTTATACAGAAGGTGGCGGTCAAGGTTCTGACATTGAAATTCAAGCTAATGAAATTTTGAGAATGCGTGCAGAGATGGAAGGCATCTTTGCTAAGCACACTGGAAAGAAAATTGAAGAAATTCAAAAAGATATTGAAAGAGACAAAATCTTGACCGCAGAAGATGCTCAAAAATATGGCATCATCGATCAAGTTATTGCTTCTCGTAAATCAGCCCAAAAATAAATAGTTTTTAATTTTTGTTCGCTGATTGTGAACACAAAGCCTGATTTGACATAAATAAACCCAGTTTTGTGGGTGACTCAAGGTAGCGTTTAGCGAACTAACACATTTTAATTAGTCAACTTAAAGGAGCTGTAACCAAAATGGCAAGACTTGGTGAAGGTACAGATCCATTAAAATGTTCATTTTGCGGTAAAGGTCAAAAGCAAGTTAAGAAATTAATTGCAGGCCCTGGTGTTTATATTTGTGATGAATGTATTGAATTATGTAATGAAATTATTGACGAAGAGTTACAAGAGACCACTGATTTACCTTTTGAAGAATTACCCAAACCAAAAGAAATTTATGCATTCTTAAATAATTATGTAATCGGGCAAGAACATGCTAAGAAATCTTTATCGGTTGCCGTTTATAACCATTACAAACGTGTGCAAGCAGGAGCAACAGATCGACCAAAAGATGATTTAGTTGAATTAGCTAAATCAAACATTTTGTTACTTGGACCTACTGGTTCTGGAAAAACATTACTTGCCCAAACGCTAGCTAGATTATTAAATGTCCCTTTTGCTATAGCCGATGCCACTGCTTTAACAGAAGCTGGTTATGTCGGTGAAGATGTTGAAAACATTTTATTGAAATTAATTCAAGCAGCAGATTATGACGTTAAAAAAGCTGAAACTGGAATTATCTACATAGACGAAATCGACAAAATTGCCCGCAAGAGTGAGAACCCATCAATTACACGCGATGTAAGTGGTGAAGGTGTGCAACAAGCTTTATTGAAAATTTTAGAAGGAACTACTGCATCTGTTCCACCTCAAGGTGGCAGAAAACATCCTCATCAAGAATTTATTCAAATTGATACCAGCAATGTGTTATTTATTGTTGGTGGAGCTTTTGCTGGTTTAGATAAAATTATTGAATCAAGAATTGGTAGAAAATCCTTAGGCTTCACTGCAGATTTTAGTGCTGAAGAAAATACCAATCCAGGAGATATTTTTGGCAAAGTAATGCCAGAAGATCTTTTGAAATTTGGCATGATCCCAGAATTTATTGGTCGACTTCCTGTTATCACAAGTGTTACTGCATTAAGCGAAGAAGCATTAATGCAAGTACTAGTTGAACCAAAGAATGCACTAGTTCGTCAATATGAAAGATTATTTGGTTTAGACAATGTTGAATTAGAAATAACTGAAGATGCACTTCGTGCTGTTGCAGAATTAGCACATTTGCGTGGCACCGGTGCTCGAGGATTGCGCGCCATCATGGAAGAAGTTTTACTAAATGTTATGTATGACATTCCAAGTAGAGCAGATATTGGCAAGGTAGTTGTGAATAGAGATACTGTTTTGGATAACGTAAATCCAACTTTGGTTCCTCGAAAAGTAGTACCTGAACCTGAAGAAAAATCAGCTTAAGCTAATTCTGCTTTCACTTTAATTTCTGAATCCGTCACATTTAGTTTCAAATCTTTAATATTTCCCGCAGCGATTAAATCTTTTTGAGCGTCTTTTACTTGCTCAATAACTTCGGCTTTGGCCCAGATTTCTAAAGTCTTAACTTCAGCTTTCATGGATTGCTTATTTTCAGTCTTTACTTTTCTAACTTCGCTAAGAATCCAAGTCACATTATTTAAAGGATCAATTCCTACTGATTTATTGGTGATGATTTCAGATGATTTTGGCCAACTTTGTAAATGAATTGAACCTTCTTGCCACCAGGACCACACTTCTTCTGTCACAAATGGAATAAAGGGAGCAAATAGTTTCAATAAAGTATGAGTGGTAATTCCAAGGGCAGCGCGTGCAGAATTGGCAGCGGCTTCTCCTTGATTCCCATAGGTGCGCTCTTTTACAAGTTCTACATAGTCATCGGTGAATGCCCAGAAGAAAGTTTCTGCTACTTCTAAGGCTCTGGTGTAGTCATATTTCTCAAAGGATGTGGTGGCAGTTTCAACAACTTGAGCCAATTTATTTAACAATGCATGATCTACATCTTGTGTGACATCAGCACTATTTAATGTGGCATTAAGACTTAAACTGAACTTGCTGGCATTAAGTAATTTGATAGCAAGTCTTTTCCCAATTTTCATTTGTCCAGTGTCAAAAGCAGTATCTGTGCCAGGTCTTCCCATTGCAGCCCAATACCTAACAGCATCTGATCCGTATTCTTCTAACAAATCAATTGGAGTAACAACATTTCCTTTTGACTTGCTCATTTTCTTTCGATCTGGATCAAGAATCCAACCGCTGATACTTGCGTTTTTCCAAGGCAATGAATTTTCTTCCAAATGACTTCTTACCACTGTTGAAAATAACCAAGTTCTAATGATTTCATGAGATTGTGGACGCAAATCCATTGGAAAAATTAGATTGAAAAGATCAGTATCTAATTCCCAAGAACCAGCTATTTGTGGTGTTAAAGATGAAGTAGCCCAGGTATCCATAACATCTGGATCTCCAATAAATCCATTTGGTTTATTTCTTTGTGATTCATCAAATCCGATTGGAGCTTCGCTTTGGGGATCGATTGGTAATTGATTTTCATCAGGAACAATTATTTGGCCATAATCAGGATTTCCATCTGTATCTAATTTGTACCAAAGGGGGAGTGGAACTCCAAAAAATCTTTGGCGAGAAATTAACCAGTCACCATTTAATCCTTCAACCCAATTTTCATATCGAACTTTCATATATTCAGGATGCCAGTTAAGTTCAGAACCTCTTTTTAACAATTTAGTTCTTAATTCTTGGTCTCGTCCACCATTGCGGATATACCACTGTCGAGTGGTAACTATTTCTAAAGGTTTGTCACCTTTTTCAAAGAATTTAACAGCATGAGTAATTGGTTTTGGATCTCCAACTAAATCACCACTTGTTTTTAATTCGGCAACTAAAACTTCACGTGCAGTATGTGAAGTTTTGCCAACAATCTTTTCAAATGTTTGTTTTGCACTTTCGGTGGTTAACCAATCAGGATTTTCAGCAACAATTCGTCCATCCCAACCAATTAAGCCTCTGGTTGGTAAATCAAATTCTCTCCACCAAATAACGTCTGTTAAATCACCAAAGGTACAAATCATGGCAATGCCGCTTCCTTTTTCTGGATCAGCTAATTGATGTGCCACAACTGGAACTTCTACATCAAAAAGAGGTGTAGTTACAGTTTTACCAAACAATTCTTTGTAGCGATCATCATCAGGATTGGCAACTAGTGCAACACATGATGGAAGTAGTTCTGGTCTGGTTGTTTCAATGTAAACGTTTTCACCATTTTGTTTCTTGAAACCAATTTTGTGAAATGCTCCTGGTCTTTCTCTATCTTCTAGTTCTGCTTGAGCAACAGCAGTTCTAAATGTCACATCCCAAAGCGTTGGCGCTTCTGCTTGGTAGGCCTCACCTCTTTTTAAGTTTCTTAAAAATGCACGCTGCGAAACAGTTCTTGCTCTCTTATCAATAGTTTGATACGTGTAATTCCAATCAATCGATAAACCCAAAGTTTGGAATAAGGATTCAAAGACTTTTTCATCTTCTAGGGTTAATTTCTCACACAGTTCAACGAAGTTTTTTCTTGAAATTGGAATTTGCTTTTCACTAGGTTCATTTGGTGCAACAAAATTGGCATCGAAGGGGAGAGTTGGTTCGCAGCGCACTCCAAAATAGTTTTGTACCCGTCTTTCGGTTGGTAATCCATTGTCATCCCAACCAATTGGATAGAAAACTTTTTTACCAGTCATTCTTTGATAACGAGCAATTAAATCTGTGTGAGTGTAAGAAAAGACGTGTCCTACGTGAAGTGAACCACTAACTGTTGGAGGAGGAGTGTCTATGGAATAGACATTTTCCTTGGCAGCTGTTTTGTCGAAAGCGAAAGTTTTGTTCTGCACCCAGGAATTTCCCCATTTGCCCTCAACGCCATCAAGTGCTGGTTTTTCTGGTACGCGTGGGTAACGTGCAGATTCAGTCATAACGGCAATCTTATGCAATACATAAGATTGAAAAAATCATGGTCAATTCAGACGTCATGTCAGCACTAGCTTCGCGCTGGCCCGAGAACAAAATAAATCCTTCATTGGATCGAATCAAACTTTTATTGGACTATTTGGGAAATCCACAAGACGGTCTGAAGGTCATTCACATAGCTGGAACTAATGGAAAAACCAGCACTTCTCGAATGGTTGAAAGATTATTGAGGGCGCTGGATTTACGCACAGGTTTATTTACAAGCCCACATTTGAATCATCCTCGCGAAAGAATTTCAATTGATGGATCTCCAATCGGGGTAAATAATTTTGAAGAAATCTATCAACACGTTGAACCATTTCTTGGTTTAGTTGACGAGCAAATAACAGGATCTCCTTTAACTTTTTTTGAAGTATTGACCGCGATGTCATTTGTTTCTTTTGCAGATACACCAGTTGATGCAGTTTCTTTGGAAGTGGGAATGGGCGGAAGTTGGGATGCAACAAATGTTTTAACTCCTATGGTTTCTGTTATTACTCCAATTGATATAGACCACCAAGAATATTTAGGTAACACCATAGAAGAAATAGCAAAAGAAAAAGCAGGAATTATAAAGAGTGAAATACCAGTTATTGTGTCAAATCAAAATAAGGATGCAGCAAAAGTTATTTTGGCCAAAGCCATTGAAAACAACTCTCCAATTATGCGCGAAGGAATTGAGCTAGATGTATTGGAAAGATCAGTTGGAATTGGTGGACAACAATTAACTATTGCTAATCCTTACGGGACACATTCGGAACTTTTCCTACCACTCTTTGGTAAGCACCAAGCTTCTAATGCAGCTGTTGCCTTAACTGCAGTTGAAGCTTTTATTGATCGACAAATTGATCACGATTTAGTTCAAGAAGCCTTTGCTGAATTTAGCTCTCCTGGAAGATTACAAATTCTAAAAAGAAATCCAACCATTGTTATTGATGCGGCCCATAATCCTGCTGGCATCAGGGCAACCAAACAAGGAATAAACGAATCATTTCAATTCGATAATTTAATTTTGATTCTTGCCTTTATGGGGGATAAAGACATTGATCAAATCTTGGAAGAGTTAAAAGGCTTCGCCCAAATTGTGATTTTAACTCAAACAAAATCTGCACGTGCTTTGTCAACTCTAGATTTGGAAAAGAAAGTTAGAAATATTACTCAATTTGCCAACCGAGTAGAAGTAAGTGATAATTCAGAAGAAGCAATAAAGCTAGCTACAAAGTTAGCAAACGAATTAGGAAACTCCGCTGGAATAATTGCTCTTGGATCAGTTGTTTTAGCAGGAGAAATTGGTTCACTTTTAAAAGGTGGTAAAAACAATTGAGAGCATTAGGTTCATCTGTTTTGGCATTTGAAATTATTGTTTCAATTCTTTTTATACCAGCAGCTTTACAAGAATCCAGTATCAATACTTCAAATATTTTAGCAATTTCTTTGATTCAGATTGTCTTAGCAATTTTGGCAATGGGTACTTTGGGAAAAAGCTATGGAATTTATCTGGGTTATTTAACTCAGATTGCGTTAATTGGCTCAGGCTTTGTTGTTTCTTGGATGTTTGTCCTAGGACTGATTTTTCTAGGTCTTTGGATATTGGCACTTAGAATTGGGCGAAGAACTGATGAAATAAAGGCATCAAAGAAAGCCTCTTAGAAGAGTCTCAGTAGCATATAAATATTGAATGAATTGGAAGGAAAAATTATGAGTGAGCGTTCCTTAGTGCTGGTAAAACCAGATGGCGTTAAACGCGGATTAATTGGCGAAGTTCTGAAAAGAATTGAAACTAAAGGCTGGAAAATAGTGGCCTTAGAATTAAGAAAACTTGATGAAAAAACTGCAGCAGCACATTATGCCGAACATGATGGAAAACCATTTTTTAAAGATTTGATTTCTTTTATCACTTCTTCACCGCTTTTAGCAGTTGTTATTGAAGGCCCAAATGCGATCGCAGGATGGCGTCAAATGATGGGTGCAACAAATCCGGCAAATGCATTGCCAGGAACCATCAGAGGCGACTTTGCAACTGAAACCCAGAACAACGTCACTCACGGTTCTGACTCTCCTGAGTCAGCTGCGCGAGAGATTGCACTCTTCTTTCCAGGCTTGAAGTAATACTGCGTAATATAAGTAGTCAACACCAACAAATAAAAAAGAGGAAATAAGTGGCTTTTTTTGGTAGCGGGTTCTTAGGTCGAGACTTAGCTGTAGATCTTGGTACAGCAAATACTTTAGTTTACGAACGCGGTCGCGGCATTGTTTTAAATGAACCATCTGTTGTTGCTATCAACCAAAACACTGGCGGAATTGTTGCTGTGGGTGCTGAAGCCAAAAGAATGGTGGGAAGAACTCCTGGAAACATTGTTGCCATTCGTCCCCTTAAAGATGGTGTAATTGCAGATTTTGATACCACAGAAAGAATGCTTCGTTACTTTATTCAAAAAGTTCACAAACGCAGATTCTTAGCTAAACCACGTTTGGTCGTTTGCGTACCAAGTGGAATTACTGGAGTTGAACAAAGAGCAGTTAAAGATGCAGGTTATGCAGCAGGTGCTCGCAAGGTTTACATCATTGAAGAACCAATGGCAGCAGCTATTGGTGCAGGATTGCCAATTCATGAACCAACCGGAAACATGGTGGTTGATATCGGTGGAGGTACAACTGAAGTTGCAGTTATCTCACTAGGTGGAGTTGTTACTTCACTATCTATTCGTACCGGTGGAGATGAATTAGATGACGCGCTTATCCAATTTGTTAAAAAAGAATATTCACTAATGCTTGGTGAAAGAACTGCAGAAGAAATCAAAACCACAGTTGGAACAGCTTTTCCAACTCCAGATGAAACCTCTGCAGAATTACGTGGACGAGATCTGGTAACAGGATTGCCACGAACAATCGTTGTAACAGCAGAAGAAATCAGAAGAGCACTTGATGAACCATTGACTCGAATTGTTGATGCTGTCAAAACAACTCTTGATAGAACTCCACCAGAACTTTGCGGTGACATTATGGATCGCGGCATTGTGTTAACCGGTGGTGGTGCATTACTTAAGGGATTAGATGAACGTTTGAGACACGAAACCGGAATGCCAGTAATAATTGCTGAACAACCATTGAATTGTGTTGTTATGGGTTCTGGAAAGTGCGTTGAAGAGTTTGAAGCTCTACAACAAGTATTGATCTCAGAACCACGCGGTTAACCGGGCAGATCGGCTGATTTTGCCGTGAGAGATTCCACCCGACTAAGAACAGTATTAGCAGTTCTTCTATTAATTTCCTTAACATTAGTTGCTCTTGAATTAAGAAGTTCTGGAACTGGTTTCACCAAATCAATTAGAACAATAAGTTTTAATATAATTTCTCCATTCCAAAAATCAGCAAGATCTTTTACAGATTCTGTACAAAATTTTGGCTCGACTTGGCGAGAGATAAGAATTGCTCGTGAAAAAGTAAAAGACTTAGAATCAGAAAATCTAGATTTGAAAGAAAAATTAGCCAATACTGATGAAAACAGAAGACGAGCTGCAGAATTAGATGCGTTGTTAAAGATTGCAGGGCTTGGAACTTATGAAATAGTTCCAGCACGTGTAATTGCAATTGGTGCAGGACAAGATTATTCCTGGACCGTTTCAATTGATGTTGGATCAAAAGATGGAATAACTCCAGACATGTCTGTTATCTCAGGCTTGGGATTAGTAGGACGCACAATTTCTGTTGCTGACTCAACAACATTGGTTGCACTTTTAGCCGATCCTTCCAGCAAAGTGGGCGCAAGAATTGGTGGAAAATCTGAACTCGGTTTCATAAGTGGAAATGGATTACCTGGTGAATTAGAGTTTGAAATTTTTGATCCATTAGCTGAAATTAATGAAGGGGATCGAATTGTTACTTGGGGTTCCGAAGGAGGCAGACCATTTGTTTCAGGTGTTCCAATTGGTGAAGTAATAGGCGTTAAATCTTCTCCAGGGTTATTAACTAAAACAGCCAAAGTAAAACCGTTTGTAAAACTATCTACCTTGGATTTAGTTAGCGTGATAGTCGAAGCACCACGCATTGATCCACGTGATTCACTACTTCCTCCAATGCCCGTTATTCCTACGCCAACTCCTGCAATAACGGTTTCACCATCTCCTAGTCCAAGTCAGCAATAATGAATATATATAAATACTTTGCTTTAATTTCAACAATTTTTCTTGCTGTGATTTTCCAACCAACTTTTCTTGCCCGGCTTTCACTGCCTGGAGCTACCCCAGATTTAGTAATAGTCATGGTTTGTTGTTGGGCGGTAACAAAAGGACCTGAAGTTGGAGCAATCGCTGGTTTTCTTGCAGGCTTTTTAATTGACGTTGCACCTCCTGGTGCACATTTAATGGGAATCGCATCCATAATTTTGGCCTTAATTGGTTATGCAATCGGAATTGTTGGAGGCGGACCAAGTAGATCTTTTTCAAGACCACTTGTAATTTCTGGAGTTGGTGCCACAACATTTTTCTTATTCAGAACTATTTCTGGAGTTTTGGTTGGAAACGATATTTCGTTATATAACTTTTCAATCAATTTCTTAACCCAAGGAATTTATGCGGCGGCTTTAGCAATATTTGTTTATCCCGGAGTTACTTTCTTAGATAAAAAACTTGGGCCAGTGTCTAGATCAGATGAATTAAGGATGAAGTAGATCATGAGAGACAAATCCATGATTCGTTTGAAAATTATCAGGGTAATTTTTCTTTCTTTAATGATTACCCTTGTTGGAAGATTATTTTATTTGCAGATTAGTACTGGCGAGAATTTTGTGAAAGCTTCTCAGAGAAATGCTTTTCGCGAGATTTATACTCAACCAGTTAGAGGACTTATCCTTGACCAGGTTGGAAGACCAGTTGTATCAAATAAATCAACATTAGTAGTAAGTGTTAACACAAGAGTTTTAGAAAGCACCGAAGATAAAGGTGCATCAGTAATTACAAGACTTTCACAAAGTCTAAATATTTCTGAAACAGATATTAAAGACCGATTAACTCCATGTGGCACAAAAGGTGCCAAGAAACCACCCATTTGTTGGTCAGGGTCTTTGTTCCAACCAATTCCAGTTGCGCAAAATGTTTCAAATACCGTCGCACTAGAAATTATGGAAAAAAGAACACTTTTCCCAGGAGTTACTGCTGAATTAAGCGCAATTAGAGATATACCAAAACCATTTGGTGTGAATATGGCGCACATTATTGGTTACGTTGGACCGGTAACCGATATAGAAATTGAAAAACAAAAACAAATTGGAATATCAGCAGATGACATCGGATTACAAAATAATGACAGCATCGGTCGTTCTGGAGTAGAGAGATTTTATGACTCATGGTTGAGGGGTAAACCAGGAATCAAAGTCATGGCTGTTGATAAAGCAGCAAATATTAAAGGCGTTGTTAGTGAGACAGAACCTGAATCTGGGAAATATGTTGTTTTAAATATTGATGCCAAACTTCAATCATTAGTAGAAGAACAATTATCTGCTGCCATTGATAGAGCAAGATCCAAAAATTATGTAGGTGAAGCCGGAGCTGCGGTAGTTGTAGATGTAAAAAATGGAAATATTTTAGCCATGGCTACATACCCAAGTTATGATCCGAGAATTTGGTTAGGGGGAATTTCAAATGAACAATTCGAATTACTTTCAAATCCTAAAGCGGGAATTCCATTAATTTCACGTGCTACTCAAGGTTTATTTGCTCCTGCTTCAATCTTTAAAGTCATTACCACATCAGCTGCTGCAGAAAATGGTTTTGATTTAAATGGAACATACCAATGTCCACCTCAATTAGAGATTGGTAATCGCGTATTTAGAAACTATGAATCATTGGGTTATGGTGCAATTTCACTGCAAAGAGCAATTGAAGTTTCCTGTGACACAGTTTTTTACGATATTGCAAACACATTGTGGTTAAAAGATGGTGGATTAAATCCGATAGATAATCCCAAAGATGCTGTAGAAAAAATGGCTTTTGCATACGGTTTAGGTTCAAAAACAGGAATTGATTTACCAGAAGACGTTAAAGGTCGCGTGGGAGGAAGAATTTTCAAACGAAACTTCTGGGATAAGAATCACGAAGTTTGGTGTGATCGCGCAGAAAATGGTTATCCAGAAGTAGCAGCTGTTGATCCTGATAGAGCCAAAATGTTACAAAAATTTGCTACAGAAAACTGCACGGAGGGAATGAGATTTCGTGCCGGAGATGCTGTTAACACCTCAATTGGGCAAGGTGACACTGTTGTTACTCCATTACAAATGGCTATGGCTTATGCGGCAATCGCAAATGGTGGCACAGTTTATGAACCAAGAATTGTAAAGGCAATCATGAATGCAGATGGCTCAGTTGCTGAAAAAATAGAACCAAAAGTAAAAAGCACTCTTCCAATTTCTGCAGCTACCCTTAGCTATATTCAAAAATCATTGAAATCAACAACAGTTTCTGGAACAGGCGCACCACCTTTTGTTGGATTTCCTTTATCAAGAATTCCAGTTGCCACGAAAACAGGTACAGGTGAAGTACTTGGTAAACAATCAACTTCTTGGTTTGCAAGTTACGCACCTGCAGATAATCCTCAATATGCAATTGTGATGATGGTTGCACAAGGTGGAACTGGTTCTGGAACTTCAGCGCCAAGTGTGAGAAGAATTTATGAAGAATTATTTGGTATTCGAGGCGGAACAATTGATCCTGCTACAAGTATTTTAAAAGGTGGGGCGCCCAGTTATACACTTCCTACAATTAGAACAGATGGACTTCCTGATTATCCAGAAATTGATGAATTACTAAACCCAACTGCTTCACCTTCTCCTACTGTCGCTTTAAAAACGGGAGCTTCGCGATGACCTATTGGAGTTCTGAAACACCAAAAGCGCCGAGCAAAAATAGATTTAACGATTCCTTTTTCATCGGATATGACTGGGTACTAATTACTTGTGCATTACTTCTTTCAATAATTGGTTCAGCACTTGTTTATTCAGCTTCAAAGCAAAGATTATTTGATGCTGGAATTAACTCTGACTTCTATTTACAAAGACACGTATTTAACATAATCGTTGGAATTGTGCTTGCTTTGATTGTTTCTAGGTTTTCATTTCGAACTGCAAGAGCCTACGCAATTATCATTTATGCAGTAGCAGTTCTGGGATTGTTTGTGGTTCTAATTCCAGGAATTGGTAAATCGCAAGGTGGTGCTCAAGCATGGTTGGCACTTCCTGGAGGATTTACATTTCAACCCAGTGAATTTACAAAAGTTGCACTAATTACATTGTTGGCAATGGTCTTAACTGAACGCAGAGATTCAGAATTAGTACCTGATGATCGAGATGTTTTATTTGGTCTGGCTTTAGCTGGAATTCCTGCATTATTAGTTCTCTTACAAAACGATTTTGGAACAGTAATGATTATTGGAGCAACATTATTGAGTGTGATGGTCGTTTCCGGTGTTAAACTTCGCTGGGTCTATGGATCAATTAGTGCGGTATTTTTAGCAGGTTTTATTGCTTCCAAATTAAATTTTATTAAGGATTATCAATTAAAAAGATTAGCCACCTTCGTGGATCCAACACTTGATCCACTAGGTGCTGGATATAACACTTTGCAAGCAAGAATTGCCATTGGATCTGGTGGATGGTTTGGGCAAGGATTATTTAGTGGTCCCCAAACTCAAGGAAAATATGTACCAGCTCAACGTACAGACTTTATTTTTACGGTGGCTGGGGAAGAACTTGGATTCTTAGGTTCAGCATTAATTATTTTTCTGATTTCAATGATCTTGTATCGCTTAACAAAAATTGCCTTAAATTCACCAGATCGATTTGGTCGATTAGCCGCTGCAGGTGTTGCTGGCTGGTTTGCCATACAAACATTTGAAAATATTGGAATGAACTTAGGAATTATGCCGGTAACTGGTGTTCCACTGCCATTTGTCTCATATGGCGGATCTTCCATGTTTGTTTCGTGGATGGCCCTTGGCCTTGTTGTGGCTATTGGGCGAGAAATTGATGACCGAGTAACACCCCTGATTCGCTAAAAAACTTTGTCCCATTTCGTGGGAGATCCTTGGGAATTGCCGCTAATTCACCCCAAAGCAGTTGTGCCATGGGCAAAGGGACCTAAATGCTGTGCCATACTCGAAGTACTGGTTAATCACGGAGTCACTACAACCCGAGATAAAAAACCAAAACGACTTAGCCGAGCAGCGGTGCTCGGTAGAACTTAAAAAAGCTAGCTGTCCCAATTTGTGAGACGAAGCGGATTTCTTTGAAGTTCTGAAAACCAAACCTAAATGACTTTGAGGACGTGGATTTATTTTCACCCCTGATCGTTAAGTAAAACCAGCACTAACACCAAGTGCAGGTAAACGAAAAGCGCTTTGGCGCTGTTTATTTGCACACACAAAAGATTTAGGAGTAAAGCCATTATGGCTGACGAAGAAACACCATCATTACGTAAGAGATTTCGCATTGCTGCATTTTCTGCAGCAGAAGAAGCACCAACACCTGCAGCTGATGTTCCAGTTGGAAAACCATCTGTTGCTTTTCAACAAGCAGTAGTGCCACCAAGAACACCTACCGCAAAAAGTGACGCACCCAAAGAAGAAAAAGGTTTACTTCGAAGAGGTCGAAACAAAAAGCGTAACGAAGAAGAAGTCGTTGATGAGACAGAAGATTCAGCAAGTGGCCAAGAAGAAGACAGTGATTCAGAAGCAGGCGATGGAAATCATCGTCGCGTCAGAAAACGTCGTCGCGCCACCGATGTAAATCCTGATGAAGTTAATTCTGATGATCCAAACACAGTTGTTAGAGTTCGCGCACCTAGAGAAAAATCTCCAACCAGAGGTTCAACTCGATTAGATGCCAAACGTCAAAGAAGAAAAGATGGCAGAGATGCCGGCAGAAGAAGAGCACCAGTTTTAACTGAAGCAGAATTCTTAGCCAGACGTGAAAGTGTTGAACGAGTCATGGTTGTGAGACAAAACCAAGACCGAATTCAAATAGCAGTTCTAGAAGACAACATTTTAGTTGAACATTATGTTTCTCGTGGACAATCAGCATCATTAATTGGAAACGTTTACTTAGGTCGCGTGCAAAACGTATTACCAAGTATGGAAGCTGCTTTTATTGATATTGGCCGTGGAAGAAATGGTGTGCTTTATGCCGGTGAAGTTAATTGGGATGCAGCAGGACTTGATGGTCAACCAAGAAGAATAGAACTTGCTTTAAAGAGCAATGATCCAGTTCTTGTTCAAGTTACCAAAGATCCAGTTGGACAAAAAGGTGCAAGATTAACTAGCCAAGTTTCACTTCCTGGAAGATATTTAGTTTATGTACCAGATGGTTCGGTAACAGGCATAAGCAGAAAACTTCCAGATACTGAAAGAACAAGATTAAAACGAATTTTAAGAAATATTGTTCCTGAAGGTGCTGGAGTAATTGTTAGAACAGCCGCAGAAGGTGCAACTGAAGAGCAATTGCAAAGAGATGTTGCACGTCTTCAAGCTCAATGGGAAAACATTCAAAGCAAAGTACAAGGTGGAACACCTGCGTCATTGCTTTACTCAGAACCAGATCTTGCCATCAGAGTTGTAAGAGATATTTTCAACGAAGACTTCAAAAAATTAATTGTTGAAGGAAGCGAAGCTTGGGACACAATTGAGGAATACGTTAAATATGTTGCCCCAGATCTTGCTGATCGTTTAGAAAAATGGAGTGGTGAAGGCGATGTATTCGGTGCAAATCGAATTGATGAACAAATCGCAAAAGCTCTTGATCGAAAAGTTTATTTGCCTTCTGGTGGATCATTAGTAATTGATCGCACAGAAGCAATGACAGTTGTTGACGTAAACACTGGAAAATTCATTGGTCAAGGCGGAAACCTTGAAGAAACTGTTACCAAAAACAACTTAGAAGCTGCCGAAGAAATTGTTCGCCAACTTCGTTTAAGAGATATTGGTGGAATTATTGTTATCGATTTCATCGACATGGTTTTGGAAACAAACAGAGATATGGTGCTTCGACGTCTTGTTGAATGTTTAGGAAGAGATAGAACTAAACATCAAGTCGCAGAAGTTTCTACCCTTGGTTTGGTCCAGATGACTCGAAAGAGAATCAGCTCAGGCTTGTTAGAAACCTTCTCTGAATCTTGCGAGCATTGCAATGGTCGAGGAGTCAAGGTGTTTTCTGAACCAGTTGATCACAAGCACTCAGATCGACGTGGCAAAAGAGAATCAACCGAGGTAACTGAGGTAGAAACCGTCTAGAACCAAGCCATTGGAGTGGGAGATTTAGGCCTTTAGTACCCTAGAGGAACGCCCTTTTACCAATCAGGCAAAAGAGGCAATAAAACTTCCCAAGTTTTAAATAAGGAGATTGAAAGAACATGTACGCCATAGTTCGCTCAGGTGGGCGCCAAGAAAAAGTTGCTGTTGGCGACACTGTTGTTATGGATCGTCAATCTGCTGAACTTGGATCAAATATTTCTCTACCAGCTTTACTTGTTGTAGAAAACGGCAAAGTAACTCATGATGCAGCAACACTTTCTGCTACAAAAGTTACTGCAGAAGTTGTTTCACATGATCGTGGACCAAAAATTAAAATTCAACATTACAGAAATAAAACTGGTTACAAGCGTCGTTTAGGACATCGTCAAGAACTAACAACAGTTCGTGTCACAGATATCAAAGTAGGGAAATAGAAAAATGGCTTCCAAAAAAGGTGTTTCCAGTACTAGAAACGGCCGCGATTCCAATTCGCAAAGACTTGGTATTAAAAGATTTGGTGGCCAACTAGTTGGTGCCGGAGAAATCATTGTTCGCCAACGTGGCACACATTTTCACCCAGGTGTAAATGTTGGACGCGGAACTGATGACACATTATTTGCTTTACAAGCAGGTTCTGTGAAATTTGGTTCACGTCGTGGTCGTCGTGTTGTTGACATTGTTCCTGCGGAATAACCCGCTCAAATAGACATACCCAAAAGGGCGGGCTTTTTATTAAGCCCGCCCTTTTGCATTATTAAAAGGTGGTGAAGAAAAAATGTTTGTTGATCAAGTAATTCTGCACGCCAAAGCTGGTAGTGGTGGCGCTGGTTGCACATCTGTACATCGCGAAAAATACAAACCACTTGGCGGACCAGATGGTGGTAATGGTGGAAAAGGTGGAGACGTAGTTTTACTCGTTGATAACAATGAAACAACTTTGTTGGAATATCACAGACATCCACATCAAGATGCACCAAATGGAAAACCAGGTCAAGGAAGTCATAACAACGGTGCTAATGGTGAAGATTTAGTTTTATCTGTTCCAGCAGGAACTGTTGTTTATTCAATGGAAGGCGAAATTTTAGCTGACCTTATTAATCCAGGCATGAAATATGTGATTGCTCAAGGTGGCGCAGGTGGATTAGGTAACGCTGCACTTTCGTCTAATAAAAGAAAAGCACCAGGGTTTTCACTTTTAGGTGAACCAGGGGACATTAATGATGTAAAACTGGAATTGAAATCTTTAGCCGATGTTGCTTTAGTTGGTTTTCCAAGTGCTGGTAAATCAAGTTTAGTTTCAGTTATAAGTGCAGCAAAACCAAAAATTGCTGATTATCCATTTACAACTTTGGTGCCAAATTTAGGTGTTGTTAAAGCTGGAGATGTTACTTTTACCGTTGCTGATGTTCCAGGTCTTATTGAAGGAGCAAGTGCTGGTAAAGGTTTAGGTCTTGATTTCTTAAGACACATCGAAAGATGTGCGGTACTAGTTCACGTAATTGATTGTGCGACTTTAGAGCCAGATCGTGATCCTTTACAAGATCTAGACATTATTGAAAAAGAATTATCACTCTATGGCGGTTTAGAAGATAGACCAAGAATTGTGGTCCTAAACAAAATTGATGTTCCAGAAGCAAGAGAATTGGCGCAAATGATTTTGCCTGAAATCCATGCTCGAAACTTAGAAGGATATTTAATATCTGCGGTTTCTAGAGAGGGATTAAAAGAATTCTTATTTGCTGTTGCTGAGTTAGTTCTGCAATGGAGAAAAACTCATACACAAGATGAGAACGCCAGAATTGTGCTACGACCAGATGGAGTGGGCGCACTTGGATTTGAAGTCAGACATGACGGTAATCGTTATTACGTCACTGGCAACAAAGTTGAAAGATGGATTAGACAAACTGACTTTTCAAATGATGAAGCAGTTGGCTATTTAGCAGATCGCTTCCAAGTTTTAGGTATCGAAGAAGCTTTAAGAAAAGCGGGAGCAAAACCTGGCGCTGAAGTTGCCATAGGAGAAGGTGAAAACGCCGTAATCTTTGATTGGGATCCAGGAATTGATTCTGGTGTAAAAAATGTTCGAGGACCTCGAGGCACAGATATTCGATTGGATGGAAGATGAGTCAAGATTTAAGAACTCAGATTTCTAAGGCCAAACGAATTGTTGTCAAAGTTGGTTCATCTTCTTTAACAACTGCACAAGGTGGCATTGATACGCAAAGAGTAAATGCCATTGTTGACACTTTGGCAAAGCATAAAAACGCGGGACATGAAATTGTTTTGGTGTCTTCGGGAGCTATTGCTGCTGGATTATCGCCACTAGGACTGTCTAGTAGACCAAAAGATTTAGCATTACAACAAGCAGTAGCAAGTGTTGGTCAAGGTCTTTTAGTTCACAGATATGCAGAATCATTTGCCAAACACGGGATAACTGTTGGTCAAGTACTTTTAACTGCAGAAGATATGAGTAGACGTTCTCATTATCGAAATGCCCAGCGCACTTTTGATAAATTGCTGGAATTAGGTGTCATTCCTATAGTTAACGAAAATGACACAGTCGCCACCGATGAAATTCGTGTGGGTGACAACGATCGTTTAGCAGGAATTGTTACTCACTTAATTAATGCCGAAGCTTTAGTCTTACTTTCCGATGTGGACGGATTAATGACCGCGCCTCCAGGAGAAATTAATTCAAAACTTATTTCTGAAGTTAAATCCTTTGATGATATTTCTGGTGCACAAATTGGCGGTGCAGGAATTAGTGGGGTGGGATCAGGAGGCATGAGTACAAAAGTTCAGGCAGCCCGTATTGCAACTGCTGGAGGGGTGCCAACAATTGTTACTAGTGCACCTAATTTAAATTTTGTTTTTGAAGGAAAAGATGTGGGAACCGTATTTCACCCAGGAAAAGACAAACTTTCAGCACGCGCACTCTGGCTTGCTCATGCCACAGATGTTCGAGGATCAATAAGCATTGATCAAGGTGCCGTTATTGCAGTAACAGAAAAAAGAGCATCGCTTCTTCCTGCAGGAATTAATAACGTAACAGGTGAATTCGAAGTAGGAGATGCTGTTGAGGTGGTTTCTGAAACTGGAAAAGTTTTAGGCAGAGGTTTAGTCAATTTTGATTCATCCGAGTTACCAAACTTAATGGGAAAAAACACCGCAAAACTTCTTCAAGAGTTTGGTGAAGGTTATGACAAAGAAGTAATTCACCGTGACGACCTTGTCCTAATCGACGAACACGTAACTAAGAATTAGAATAAAAATACTATGGTTGAATCAACAAATGCTGTTATCGAAGTAGCAAAAAAAGCTCGCATTGCAAGTTATGAACTTGCCCAATTTAATCGCGATGTCAAGGATAAGGCACTTCTTGCTATGGCTGATGCTTTAGTGGTAAATATTGACAAAATTGTAAAAGCAAATCAAATTGATGTTGAAAATGCCAAGAATTCCGGAACAGATGCTGCAATTATTGATCGTTTAACTCTAAATTTAGAAAGAGTAAAAGAAGTTGCCCAAGGTCTTTTAGATATAGCTAAACTTCCAGATCCAATTGGTGAAGTTATTAGAGGTTGGGTTCAACCAAATGGTTTAGAAATAGAACAAAAGCGAGTTCCAATGGGTGTTATTGGAATGATTTATGAAGCCAGACCAAACGTAACAGTCGATGCTGCAGGACTTTGCTTAAAAAGTGGCAATGCCGTTTTACTAAGAGGTTCATCTTCTGCGAAAAATACAAACGAAGCATTGATACACGTTATGCGCGATGCCTTAACAAAAGCAGGAATTCCAGCTGACTCAATCCAATTAGTTCCAGGGGATACTCATGATTCAGTTAAGCAATTAATGAGTGCTCGTGGTTTTGTCGATCTTTTGATCCCTCGAGGGGGAGCTTCTTTAATTAACTCAATTGTTAATGATTCTTTAGTACCAGTTATTGAAACAGGCGTTGGTAATTGTCATGTTTATATTGACGAAGAAGCAGACATTGATATGGCTGTTTCAATATTAGTAAATTCAAAAGCTTCCAGAGTAAGTGTGTGCAATGCAGCCGAAACTTTTCTAGTTCATGAAAAAATTGCTGCAAACTTCTTACCAAAAGCACTAGCTGCCCTAAAAGAACAAAAAGTCACGATCCACGGTGATGCAAAAATAAAAACTTATTGTGAAAAATCATCTATCTCTTTTGTCCCAGTAACCGATCATGATTGGGCTGCTGAATATTACAGTTTAGATATCGCAGCAGGAATTGTTTCGTCTATGGATGAAGCCATTGCTCACATTAGGAAATGGTCTTCAAATCACACCGAAGCTATAGTTTCTGATTCGATGAAAAATATCGATAAATTTATTGCCCAAATTGATTCTGCCGCAGTTATGGTTAATGCTTCCACAAGATTTACTGATGGGGGAGAGTTTGGTTTCGGTGCAGAAATCGGTATTTCTAACCAAAAACTTCACGCCAGAGGCCCAATGGGACTTGTTGAGATGACTAGTACAAAATATGTTGTAAGAGGCAAAGGGCACATCAGAGGAAATATAGGAGAAATAAATAAATGATTAGATTAAGCGAAATGGCTGAAGAGGGCGTTAAATTACCGTTTCATCCAATTGTTTTTGGAATTGGAATGTTTTCTTTATTAGCACTTGCACTTTTTCTAGTTACACGTCTTGATTCTGAAAGATAAATTATGACCAGCCGTATTGGGCTGTTGGGTGGCACATTTGATCCAATTCATAATGGCCACATTGCAATTGCAAAAACTGCTATTCAGCAACTTAAACTAGATAAGTTATTTTTAATTCCTGCAGGAAATCCTTGGCAAAAGTCTGAATTTACTGATTCTAAACATCGCCTTGAGATGACTAAAAAAGTTGGACACGACTTAGAAAAAGTTGAGGTTTTAGACATTGAAGTTAACAAATCTGGCCCTACTTACACATTTGAAACCTTGCAAGAATTACATGCAAAATATCCAAATTCTGAATTTATTTTAATTCTTGGAAGTGACGCTGTTGCTGGATTTGATACCTGGAAAGAACCTAATTTGGTTAAAACATTGGCACGAATCTATGTTGTTCAAAGAGCGGGAGATTTCACTCAAGATTGGCACTTTGATCGTATTCAAATGCCACCAATCGAGATTTCGTCAACTGAAATTAGAGAAAAAGTTAAGAAAAACGAATCCATATCTGAATTAGTGCCTAAATCAGTGAATGAATACATTTCTGCCAATGGTTTATACAAAAATTGAGTATGCAATAATAGACATAATGATTGATAGAAAAAATATTTAGTGCCTGCATCTACCGAGTCACGTCACCTAGCAAAGTTAGCGGCTGAAGCTGCTTTAGATAAATTAGCAACAGATGTAACCTTAATTGATGTAAGTTCTAGATTCCCCCTTTCAGATATGTTTGTAATTGCCTCAGCTGCAAATCATCGTCAAGTAAAAGCAGTTTGTGAAGGAATTGAGAAAGCACTTTCGGCAGAAGGTGTTAAACCATTAAATCGTGAAGGTCAATCCGATAGTCATTGGATTTTATTGGATTATGAAGAAATAGTGGTTCACGTTCAATTAGCTGAAGATCGAGATTATTACAGCATCGAAAGACTTTGGAAAGATTGTCCAATCGAGGTAGTAAATGGCTAACAGGCAACTTGTCTTATGGAGGCATGGAAGAACCAGCTGGAATCTGGAGCAAAGATTTCAAGGTCAAACTGATATTCCCCTTGATGAAGTTGGGGAACAACAAGCAAAGAATGCTGCACAATTATTGCAACATTTAAAACCTGCCTACATTGCATCTTCTGATTTGATGAGAGCAAATAAAACAGGTTTGGAGTTAGCTAAATTAGTAAATTTAGAAGTACCCAAAGATGAATCATTTAGAGAAACAGCCCATGGATTATGGGAAGGTTTAACTTACTCAGAGTTAAGAAATAAATATGAAGAAGAATATTCCAATTGGTCAGCTGGCCAAGAAATAAGACCAGGAACTACTGGCGAGACTCGTTCAGAAGTTGCAGATCGAATGGTTAAGGGAATTACTAAACATATTCAAAACGTGCCAGATAATTCTGTTTTTGTGATTGCAACACATGGTGGCGCAGCAAGAGTTGCAGCAGGAAAATTAATGGGATTACCACCACACACTTGGGTTTCATTAGGAATTATTAGTAATTGTTCTTGGATTGTTTTAAATGAACCTGCAGAACCAAATTTGCCTTGGAGATTAGTTGAATATAACGCCGGATCTCTTCCAACTCCTGCGTTAAGTGATGACAGATAGGGCTCAAGACAAAGTTAGTTAATATCTCTAGGTAGAGTTCTATTTCTGAAATAAAAATTAGGGGCTATGGCGCAGCTGGTAGCGCACTTGCATGGCATGCAAGGGGTCAGGGGTTCAAATCCCCTTAGCTCCACTTAATTTAATTTTTTTGTGTTAAATTGATAATGAAATAAACCACGGGAGTTCGGGCTACATCCGGACTGAGATAGCGACAGTTTGCTGACGCTGACCGTTTAACCGTTTGGGTAATGCCAGACAGGGAGTAGAAAATATGTTTATTCTTTTTACGGCTTGGAATTATCCAGTAACAATTTTAGAACTATCAGCAGTTACAACTTCACTAGTTGGTGTTTGGTTAGGCACAACTGGAGCCAGATTTACTTGGCCATGGTGGGTAATTAGTTCACTTCTTTATGGTTGGTTATTTATTCAGTATGACTTAATTGCAAGTGCTGTCCTTCAATTAGTTTTTGTTGCAGGTGGAATTTGGGGTTGGTTTGGCTGGGGAAAAAATGGGGCAAAACCTGAAAGCTTAAATACTAAAGAAAGAGCAATTTGGTTTTTGGCTTTAGTCGTTTCCTGGATTTTGTTAGCGCCCGCACTTGCCTCAATTGGTGCTGCAGCAACTTGGCTTGATTCATTTATTTTGTTAGGTAGTTTGATCGCACAAATATTAATGGTTCGAGAAAAATTTGAAGCTTGGCCAATTTGGTTTGTTGTAGATTTTGTAGCAACTGTTCATTATGCAAGACAAGATCTTTGGTTTACTTCACTGCTCTACATCGTTTTCACCATTATCGCTTTAGTTGGCTGGAGAAAGTGGCAGAGCAAGGCTCAGATTTAATGAGTCAAGTTTGCAACTTGTCAGATCTTGTTCAAAACGTAAATTCATCTAGCAAAAAATGTGGGCAAACAAAGATTGTTGTTATTGATGGGCCAGCAGGTTCGGGAAAAACTACTTTAGCTAAATCTCTATCCGGATTATTAGAAAACTGTCCGATAATTCATATGGATGAAATATATGAGGGCTGGGAAAACGCACTGTCACCAAAAACATCTCAGGATTTGGTGGAATGGATTATCAATCCACTATTAGAAGATAAATCTATTGAATATTTAAAATATGATTGGCATCTAGAACAAAGAATTGAAAAGGTAGTCATCAATAATTCCAAAGTTATGATCATCGAAGGTGTGGGAGCTTCTGTATCTGAAATTTCTAAACATGCGTGCTTGAAATTGTGGATTGAAGTTAATGAGGAAACCGGAATTAATCGGGTATTGACTCGGGATGGTCTACAGATTCAAGAGCAGATGAAAAAATGGCAAAGCCAAGAATCCAAATTCTTTATTGAAAATAACTCGAAAGAAAATTCAGATATTTGGATTGATGGGGATCCCGTGGTGAAAATTGACACCAGTTCCCAATTCGTGAGAACTAATCGGTAAGTTTTACTTCGTGAACAACCCAAAAGACAACCAAGAGCTAAATGCAACTTTAGACATCGAGGCTATTCAAGCCAAATGGTTACCAATTTGGGAAAAGAAACAACCGTTTAATGCCTCTAACGATCCAGATGATGATCGTAAAAGAATTTATGTTTTGGATATGTTTTCGTATCCATCTGGTGATTTGCACATGGGTCATGCCGAAGCTTTTGCAATTGGTGATGTGGTTTCCAGATATTACTTTCAAAAAAATTATAACGTTTTCCATCCAGTTGGTTGGGATTCATTTGGTTTACCTGCAGAAAATGCTGCGATTAACGTGGTGAAAATCCTGCCAAATGGACTTATGCAAATATTGAAACTCAAGCAGAATCATTTAAGCGTTATGCAATTTCTTTTGATTGGTCGCACAGACTTCATACTTCAGATCCTGAATATTACAAATGGACCCAATGGCTCTTTTTACAGTTATATAAAAAAGGTTTGGCTTATCGAAAAGCTAGCAATGTCAACTGGTGTCCTTCTTGTCAAACAGTTCTAGCAAATGAGCAAGTAGTTGCAGGAGCATGTGAAAGATGTAGTGCTGTTGTAACGAAAAGAGAATTAACACAGTGGTATTTCAAAATTACGGATTATTCTCAAAGACTGCTTGATGACATGGAACAACTTGAAGGTAAATGGCCTGAACGAGTTTTGACCATGCAAAAGAACTGGATCGGTAAATCTGAAGGTGCCTATGTGGATTTTCAGGTTGAAGGAATTGAAAAACCTGTAACAGTTTTTACCACAAGACCAGATACATTATTTGGAGCAACGTTTTTTGTAGTTGCAGCAGATTCTAAACTTGCTCAAGAGTTAGTTTTAGATGAAAAGAAAACAGAACTTAACAATTACATTCAAGAAGTAAGAAAAGCTACCGATATAGAACGACTTGCAACAGATAGACCTAAATCTGGAGTTTTCCTTGGTCGCTATGCCATAAATCCAGTAACCCAACAAAAGATCCAAGTATGGGCATCAGATTATGTATTAGCTGATTATGGAACTGGTGCAATTATGGCAGTTCCTGCACATGATCAAAGAGATTTAGATTTTGCAAAGGCATTCAAATTACCAATACAAGTAGTTGTTGAAACTGGGGAAGAAGATCCTGCAACCACTGGTTTAGCAACTCCTGGTGATGGAAAACTAATTAATTCAGGACCCTTGGATGGTTTAGATAAAGTTTCAGCGATTAAGAAAATGAATGAAATTTTAGAAAAAAATAAGCAAGGAAAAGGTGCAGTCAATTTCCGTTTACGTGACTGGTTAATTTCTCGTCAACGTTATTGGGGAGCCCCAATTCCAATCATTCATTGCCCAAAATGCGG
>Ga0114974_10000681_pt1 | contig 28089 bp, 41 predicted proteins | sample S_130206_EF_Meta_FD_87318 | JGI IMG/M metagenome (GOLD analysis project Ga0114974, IMG submission 87318) | Freshwater microbial communities from Lake Simoncouche, Canada to study carbon cycling - S_130206_EF_MetaG | ecosystem: Environmental > Aquatic > Freshwater > Lake | place: Lake... | reverse complement strand
TCTTTAATTGTTGATCAACTAATCCACCTAAACAAGTATATGAATTAGATGGTAGATTAACTTTAATTGATGATAAATTACTTAAATCACACTGACCATTATAAATGTTACCTAATATAAAGTTTATATGATATGGTGGTGTTAATTTACCTTTTGATATAAGATAATTAGTATAATTCAACATTCCAGTATCAAAACATTCTATCTCTGGTTGTACTCCATATTTATTCATTTCATCTATTAATGATAAAATCATATTAGGTTGATTAACTGATGTACCTGATGGAAAGTTTAATGATGACATTGTTAGTGAACCCATATCAGGTAGTAATTGTAACACTTCAGATCTTTTTTCTAATTCAGAAAAATTTCTACCGGTTAGTGATACACAAATTAGTAGTTCAGGACAATGTTTTTTTATACCCTCTATTATTTTTTGATATACTTCTTTCTTATATGTATTTTCAAGAGTAATCTCATCTCTTGCATGTAAATGAACAATTGATATACCTAACTCGTTAGCCTCATGCACAGAATCAATTATCTCATTTGGTAGTAAAGGAGCAAATGAGTTTTCTCTTGTGGTTTGTGTTCCGGTTGGAGTAAAATTTATTATTTTTTTAGAATAACTCAATTGTTGAATATTTTTTTATTTTAGATTTAAATTCTTCTGTTATATTAATATATGATGCCTTGGTTTCATTTCTAAAAAAACTTATAAATTTGACCTCATCAATATCACCTAAACTTTGAATGTGAAATCTTTTAGTTTGTATAGTTGTTTTAAAGTTAACTTTATTTGATTCTACTTTTATATGTTGATCATCATTAAATATATTTGTATAGAAAAAATAAAGTTGATTGTTTGATTCATTATAACAATAACACCAACTTAAATCTTGTGAAACAAATTTTTTATACTCAATTTTTTCCTCAACCATTTTTTTACTTATAAAAAGATTGTTACCAACATCTTGAAAAATCTTTTTTGTAAAATTTTCTAAGGGAATTAAATTTTGTTCTTTGATGATTTCTGTCATTTTTTCCCTATTATAGTTTTCAAATAAATATGGCAATTTACTGACATTAAAAGACTTTAGTCCACCTAAAATCATATCTGAATCTTCATCTATTTTGTAGAAAACAGAGTCATATTGATTTAGAAAATTTTTGTGATTTGTGAATATAGATTTGTCTTTAATAACAAAGTCATACTCAACATGATAAATTCTTTCATATCCATAATTTTTAGCTAATTTACAAATAGTTGAAAACATTCTATAAATAGCAAATCCATAAAATGGAGTTTTCTTTAGATATTTTGATTTAAGAAAATGATTTTCAGTCCTATGTAATTCAAAGTGTCGCAGGTCTTCATCATCTGATAATTCATTTAAATAATCATAGATATAAAACTGACACTTTTTTTGAATATCCAATGGAATGTGACTATGAGATATTAGAGCTATATCAAAACTATCATTTGGTAAACTATCAATACATTCCGATAATCTATCAATCTGATCCTGATTTGGACAATAAGCTGTTACAAAAATTAAATCTTTCACTTCTTTCACTTCAATTAATTTAATATATCATCTATTCTACTATTTCTACTATAACATAAATCTTTTTCTCTGAAATCTAAAACCTCACCATAAGTTATAACAGAACCATTATTTTTTGTCATTTCACTTGCTACATAATCAATAGAATATTTACCATCCATTTTTCTATAAAGATAATCTAAAACTAAATAATCAGTTGATTTATCCTTTAGTGTTGATACTTGAGTTCCTATTGGAAACTTTAATAGGCAAACTTCTGATCCATCTTCATTATATCCAAATATCTCACTTAGGAAATTAATAGCATCTTCTAAATACATAACATAAGCCATAATACCAGATAACTTACCAGAAAAGTGGTAAGTGTATCTAGTATATACCTTGTCGGATACTTTATGGTTTATTTCTTCTTTACTCTGAATAATATCATCACTGAATTTAATATCAGATATCTTTTCATTATTTAAATCAACATAGATTGATTTAGTACCAAAAGGAATTTTAGATAGTTTATTAAAAATTTCAAAGAAAGTATTAGTTTTATTACTGGATACAGAAAATGTGAAATCATATCTGATAAAAGGATCAGTAGTAACCACAAATTGTTCACCCATAGGGTTAGATCCTACTTTTTGTCTAAAGCTAATATATGGTTCAGCTGATTTATTATTAGGCATTGGATAGACAGAATATCCACTACTATCTAATCTCTTATTCCACCTAAGTATTTCACTATCTGATAAATATTTGTATCTCATTTTAATATTAATAATTTTTGTTAGTTTTTACTTTGATTATCTAAAAAATCCTTTTCTTCTTTACTCAAAGACTTGAATCCTAATTTAGATATCTTATCTAAAATAATATCAACATCTAAGATTATCTCAGAATTAGTTTCTTCAACAACTTCTTCAGCATTTGCTAAGTATTCAGCTTTTCTATCTAAGCTTTTAGTTTTAACATCAAATCCTTTAGATAAATAATGTTTATAAGCCCCAACAGACCTTTCATCTTTCGGCATTTTAGGTGGTTTAATTGGTTTAACCTTAAGTATAGAATCTCTATCCTTTTTTGTAATAGGACAATATAATGAATTTATTGAAAATTCACCACCAAATTCACTTGCAATAATATATTCACCATTTTTATCAAGCCAGATTTTCTCAAATCCATCTTTTTTAAAAGTCATCAAAGCTGTAAAAGCAATTGTATATGATTCAGAAACAGCAAATAATTGTTGTTCATTCATTGATTTTATTGGTATACAAATTACATTTTGTATTTTAAATTTCAGAGGTTCCATTTAATATTTGTTCTATTTTATTATTTCTTAATTCATCTATATCTGTAAAATACTTATCAAATTCTTTTTTCTTTATTGGATACCAAAGTGATTCTCTTTCTGATTTAATATAATAGTGAATACCCATTGACCTCTCAATATCTTCAGGAATTCTAAATAAATAATATTTATCCTTTTCCCATTTTACCCAACTTTCGCCATATTCTTTACCATTTATAGAGTAAGAATATGTGTTTTTTTCAAAAACTGTTCTTTTACAATAAACTTTCAATCATAAAATTACTTTTTATCTTTAGTATCACCTAATATTTGATTTATTTTATTCTCTCTTGTTATTTGTGTGAAAAATCTATCAAGATCCCCTTCTGATACAAACTCAACAACTATTGATTTATTGTAATCACTATTTGAAAAATATATAAAATTCTGTTTTGTATAAATGGTTTCATAAGAACAAACACCAGGTATAATAATTACACTATCAATCTCATAGTCTCCTCTTTTAATTGATTTAATCCTGGTTGTTTCTTTAGATATTCTCCACATAATTACCAATTCTTTTTTCAGCAAGTGGAATATAATCTTGCTGCATTTCAAAACCTATCCAATTTCTATTTAATAACTTAGATGCTAATCCAGTTGTACCAGTACCCATAAATGGATCTAAAACTAAGTCACCTTCTTTAGTTGATCCTTTAATAAAGTATTTAACTAATTCTAATGGGTAAACAGCCACATGATTATCAGCAATTCTTTTAGACTCAGATGATATACTAACTAAAGTAGTAGGTAAAGCCCCTTTTGGATTTGGAGCCCAATCTTTATATTCATTAGCATCTTGATTTTCTTCATTTCTAGCAAATCTCTTTTTAAGAGGATTCTTCATTCTTTCAATAGATTTTGTAGCATATTCGGTTCTCATTTCATCAATATAAAATTGAAATCCTTTTTCTTTAGCAAACCAGAATATGTATTCAACTCTATCACCAAATCTACTTCTATTTGGAAGGCCTTTCATTTTATTCCAAAATAATCTCTCAAACATTTTCAAATCTGTTTTCTTGTGAATTGTTGATATTAAATCATAAACATAAGGATGTCTAAATCCATTTTCTACTTTATCATTAATATTTAGAATAAAAGATCCTGTCGGTTTTATAACTCTACATATCTCATTACAAAATGGTAAAAACCATTCTACATAATCATCAGCAAGTATTCCTGGATCATCTATGTAAACTTTTAATGTTGAATATGGAGGTGATGTGATAACAAGGTCAACTGAGTTATCAGGCATTTGTTTAAGTAAGTCTAAGGAGTTACCCTGGTATATTTTATTTAGTTCCATTATTATTTTAGAATAAAATAATAATAAAGTTTATATTAATATCCATAATAAAGAAAATTAACGGTGTCTCCTACTTTATAAATATTTCTAGAAACACATGTGTTAATTGAATCATCAATATTGATGGTATACATAGTGTGATATTGTTGAGTAACTGGATCAAATACCTGATTGGTATCAATATTAGTTACAACATGAGGAACAACCTCTTTAATTTTTGGACTATTACAAGCTCCAAAAAATATTGATAAGATTATTAGTTTTTTCATAGGATTTACGTATTAAATATTTTTATTAGTTTTTCTTCTCTATTTTTTTGTAGATTTTATTTATCTACCCATTTATTAAATTCATCAACCGCTTGTCTATATATAGATATTAATCTATTATCTTATTTATCTTATTATCTCTATAAGTAGAAATAGAAATACCCTTACATATTTGTTCAAGTTGATCTTCTAAATCTTGAATCATAGGATTCATATCTGAACAATATCTTTCTTTAATAGCATCTCTTAAGGAAACAAGATTACTAGAGATATCAACACTACCACCATATATGTAATAAGTACCACCAGGTAAATCTTTATTTTTAAGCCATAAAGAAGGAGTAGATTCCAACACGAAGGTAGAACTAACAATATGGAATCTAACTTGAGTTTCATATTTAGTACCATCCTCACCTAAGGCATACATATCTCTTTGATGTTTTCTTTTATCAGAAGTAGGATCATTTTCTAACCACACTAACTCACCACTTTTGGTTACCTCGGTAAGTGTATCAATTATTTGTTTATTTTTATTAACTAACATATCTTAAAATTTTTTAATACCCATTCTAAATCAAAATCACTATACTCATTCGCATATAAAATATGATTTATACAAACTATTGGTATAACACCCTCATTATCAACATATAGAACTTCATAAACTTCATCTTTTTTAAAAAGAGGCTGATGTAGTGAGTTACTTATGTCAGACAAACATATTAATTTATCACTTTTTTTCATATATTATGAAATAGTTTTTATATAAACATGTTTTGTTTTACCTTTACCAGTTTCTCTTTCATCAATCTCAAATTTATTTAGACTCTTTAAGAATGGAAGTAATTTTTCAAATCCATAATTTCTTGAGTCAAAGTCTGGTTTCTTTTTTAAGATTAAAGTTCCTAACATACCTAAGAAAGCCCATCCAGTTTCATCAGCTAAGTCAGAAATACTATCATTAATTAAGTGAATTAATTCTTTATCTACTTTAGATGTTGTCTCTGCAACCACAGCAACTGTTCCTTCAGCACTTACATTTTTATTCGCTTTTAAGATTTCAAAGTAGATAAACTTATCACAACTAACAATAAATGGTTTTAAAGTTTTCTTTTCACCAATACCAATTACTTTCATACCAGCTTCTCTTAATCTTGTAGCAAGTCTTGTGAAATCACTATCACTTGATACAATACAGAATCCATCAACTTTACCAGAGTAAAGTATATCCATCGCATCAATAATCATCGCACTATCACTGGAGTTTTTACCAGTAGAGTAACTATATTGTTGTATTGGTGTAATTGCGTTTTCAAGTAGAACGGTTTTCCAACCAGATACTGTTGGTTTAGTCCAATCAGCATAAATTCTTTTAAATGTAGGGGTTCCGTATTTTGCAATTTCCTCAAACATTTGTTTTACATTAGAATACGGAACATTATCCGCATCTATTAGAACTGCTAATCGCAGGTCTCTTATTTCATTACTGAAATTATTATTATTATTTTCTTTCATTATTTGTTTTATAAAATTTACCAGTATAAGTTGAGCTTACCCAACATTTTGCTTTAAGCCATCATTTATCTCACCCTTCGGTGGTCCCGAAGGACTGCCACAACCCGACCATTATAAGGGAACCGATACCCTAAGTCTGTATGTGTTGCTACCTCCTCGGTGATAACGAACTTTCAATTTCTCTACTTATTCTTCCGTGTTGGGTTCTGTAGTGTTGAAGTTTCTCTAATATTTCTACCAGCGATAGCTTCTCTGACTTATACTAATAAATTTAAATTATAATTTAGTTATTTAATACATTATACAAATATACTAAAAATTAAAACAATATCAATATTTTTTAATATATAAAAGAAAATATGTTTTCATTATGAAGATTAAACATAAAGTAATAAATGATTTTCAGTATTTAAGTCCTGATAAGAAAATATTTATCCTTAAATCTGGAACTATTTTAGAAGAATATATTCACAAAGTTAAAAGTGAGTTAATACCTATTGATAAAGCAATTATTGATAATAATCCGGAATTTTTCGAAATCATCGATTGGAAAGCTGAGTTATTAACATTCATGAAGATTAATAAAATGCCCCAACCTGCTCAATTAGGTAAAAAATTAATTCCTTTCTTTGAAGATATGATTATGTCTTCTATACAACAATCAAGTGGAACATCTATTGATCCTAACTTAATGAAAGATGTTGAGAAAAGAGAATCTGAGTTAAATACATTTAAAAGAGATTTAGATAGAAAAGATTCTGACTTAGATTCAAGAGAAAGAAGAATTAAGGATAAAGAAGATGAAATTGATATCAGAATTAAAAGAGTAGAAAAAAGGGAAGATGAGTATAAGTTGGATCTTAAAGTAATTGAAAAGAAAGATGATGAGCTAAGATCAAGAACAAGAACTATAACTGAAAAAGAATTAGATATACAAGATAAAACTCAAGAGTTAAATGAAAGAGAAAGAAATATTGATAGATCTGCTCTTATGTCTTCTAAAGAAATAGATTCTAAGTATACTGAATTACAAAATAAAATTGATTTAGATTTAGCTGACCTTTCTAAAAGAGAAAAAGAATTAGAATCAGGATTCAAAAAAGTTAAAGATTTAGAATCTAAGTTAGAGTCTAAAATGAATGAGATTACTGAAGCTAATAAGAGTAAAATTTACTCTGATTTAGAAGCTGAGTTGAAAGGAATAGAAGGTGAGATAAGAGATATAGATTTACTAGCAAATAGATTATCTGGATTAGAACCGGCTATATTAGTAAATCATCCAATTGTAGCTAAGATAGCAGATGATCTTGTATTGTCTATTAAAAGATTAAGAGAGAGAATTGATAATAATATGATTAATTAAAATAAAAACCCACTCTAAAGTGGGTTTTTTTATTTCTGTCTTTGTTTAAATTTAGGATTTTTCTTATTTATAATATAAAGTTTACCTTTGCGTCTAACTAATATACAATCAGCACTTCTTTTCTTTATAGATGATTTTACTTTCATTTATTTTATTTTATTTTGGTAAAGGTTTAAAGAATTCCATTGTGATTAAATCTTTTGTTGCACTAACATGATATTCTTCAAGTCCTATAAATTCTTTCACTCTACCTATAACTTCTTCAAAGTTTATTTTTAAAAATACATCTTTTAATTCCAATCTTACTTCATATCTCTCATCATTGAACTTAGATGTCTTACTTATTGATATTTCACCATCATCTGAATAATCAAGGAATATTTCTTTCAATATTTCAATTTTATCTTTATTAATGTGTTTAGTATGAGGTAAACAATCATAATAAACATTAAGTAACTTATCTATTATATAAAAATTTCCAGTTAAATCTTCAATAAGTTGTCTAACAACTTCTTCACTTAAAACCTCAGCATCACCTCTTAACCTATCAGCTTCTCTACATTCCCAGATTAATTCATCAATTTGGTTATGTAAACTATCAGTTGAATGATTATTATAATATAAAGGTAAAACTCTAATGATATCATCAGCATACTCACTTAATAATTCTTGAGGATTTTTTATTTTAGCTTCAAAATATTTTAGGTATTTCATAAAGTATATATTAAAAATTTATATATACTTTACTTTAATGGACAAGCTTAAAAGATTATATAATTATTTAAAGAAACAAGAAGGAAAGAAGATTGTTTTTCTAACTACATCTAATAGATGGAAAGGTGAGGAAGAACTTCCTAAATCTTCTATTATTGCAGATGAACTTAAAAAAAGATTAGATAATGTTGATATAATTAATGTCAGTAAGCTTAAAATATTTCCTTGTGAGGGTAATGTATCAACTCATAAAGGAAATAACTGTGGTGTCAAAGATGCTCTTTTAAAGACTAATGATCCTAATAAGTTTATTAGATGTTGGGCTTCAGTTAATAATAAATCAGATGAGTTACATAAAGTTGCAAATGCTATTTATGATGCTGATATAGTTATATTCTTTGGTTCTATCCGTTGGGGTAAGATGAATGCTATTTATACTCAATTAATTGAGAGGTTAACTTGGTTAGAAAATAGACATGCTACTTTAGGTGAATCTAATTTATTAAAAGATAAAGAATGTGGTGTAGTTGCAGTAGGTCACAATTGGAATGGTGAAGAAGCTGTGAAACTTGAAAAAGAAGTATTAGGTTTCTTTGGATTTAAAACTCCGAATCAATTATCATTTAATTGGCAATTTACTAAAGATAAGTTTGATGAAACTAAAAAAGGATATAAAGATGAGTATTCAAATTTCCTTAAAGAATTTAATTTTGTAGAAACATTAAATGAATCTTTGATTAGATTTAGAGAATGGATTAGACTATAAAAAATCCTACATGGGTTTGTCTTCACCATCTAAAAGACTCTTTCTGATTATATCCATTTCCATTTCGGATATTTCATCTGCTGTTGGGTTTTCAGTTTCTTCATTAATTACTTCTTCAATATACTCATCATCTGATTCAACATACTCATCTGATTCAACTTCTTCTATTGGTTCAATAATTCTCTCTGATTCACTTTCAAACTCTTGTACTAATTCTCCTGTTAAACTACTGGATAATTCTTTTAAAAACCATTGTACCTCATTATATTCAATATTTTCTATTTTTATATTCACATCTATGATATCAATTTCATCAACAGAGCACATTTGTAAAGCAGGCATTATTATAGAAACTTCTTCAAATTCATTTATGGTCATTGCTTCTTTGATATCAGTAAATGATTTTTTTACGAATTCTATAATGTGTTTTTCTATATCATCAATTGTTCCATCAATTATCTCATATTGACTTAAATTAATTCGTGGTAGTTTATCACCTTTTTCCCAAGATAATTTTTCCTTTTCTGATATAATTGGCTTGTTTAAATAAAATTTCATTTTTATTTTATGAAAAAAACTAAACTTTGTTTATTAAAATGGCATACTATGTGTCACTAAAAGTTTTTCTTTTAGTTTCATTAATTTAAATATTTGTGAATTAGAATAACTAAAAAATGTTTTCTTCTTAGAATCTAACCAATTTAAATCTTTAATTCTTTGAGTAGAATGTTTAATATAAAATACACTATATTTTGCTCTTACTTTAATATTTTCATTATCTAATTCATCAAATTCTTTTTGAACTAGAATTGATAAATCAAGTCCTTCCATTTTAATAACAGTAGACATATTTTTAATACGAGTATTCATATCTTCTATAATAGAAGATGTTGCAATACCTTGAACATAAGATTCAATAATTCTTTTATCAATCATTTCGATAATACTTTCTTTTCTCATATTACAAATATAATAAAAATTATTATAATAAAGTTATGTGTCCGATAAATTGTCTTGTTTTATTTTTAAAATCTTTTATTGATATTCTATAAACATAAGATCCTGACTCACATAATTTTCCTTTTACTGTACCATCCCATCCTTTATTAATATCATTAGTACTAAAGATACTTGACCCCCAACGATCATATATACCCATTTCAAAATCATTAGTTAAGAATCCAATACCACTTACTTTAAATACATCATTTGTTCCATCATTCTTATTAGGCGAGAAAACATTTGGTATAAATAAGGCAAATTCATCATTAATCTTAATGACTTTAGTAACTGAATCAACACAACCAAATATATTTGTAACTTTTAAAGTAACAAAATAAGTATTTGAATTTGGACTACCATATATGTAAGAATATTTACTAATATTAGATGTATCATTAGTAGCTGAGGTATCACCAAAGTCCCAGTGCCATCCAGATATCTGCGATCCAATTGTAGACTTATCAGTAAAACTAACTTCATTAATTAAAACAGTTGGATTTTCTGGTAGCCAAGTAAAATCAGCGTCTGGATTTGGATCAACAATAATAAAAGAACTTGATTTAGTAGAATCAACACATCCATTAACATCAGTTACTGTAAGTATAGAACCATATGTTCCTAGAGTTGGAAAACAATATGATGTAGTATCACAACTATTAAAAAATCTATTATCAGAGAAATGCCATTGACAACTAACTGATGGTGGAGAACTTGAACTGATTAAATCCGTACAAAAAATCTCACATCCTCTATTATTAGATGTTGTCATTGTTATAACAGGTAGAGGATTAATATTCACTGTAGATGTAGTTGATATAGGTAATGTCATAGAACAATTAGCATCAGTTACACTTAATGTATAAACGGTAGTTGATGTTCCTGTAACTGATGTAGTATTTGAAGTAGGTGAACCTAAATTAAGTATTGGTGACCATAAGTAATTGTATAATCCACTACCACCTATTGAGCTACTTGATAACTGACCAAACTTACCAGAACATAAAGTAATATTTGTTGGTAATACACTAAAACTTAATGGTGGATAAACCGACACTGATAATGTTCCTGAGTTTGTGCAACTACCAGTTGTAATACTTACAGTATATGTTCCTATATTAGTTAATCCAGCATTTGTAATTGATGGATTCTGAACTGATGATGTAAATGAGTTTGGTCCTACCCAACTATAGGATGATCCACCACTCGGTGATGTTAAGTTAATAGTTCCGTTATTACAAATATTACTTATCATACCTAATGATGTAGGGATAGCAGGTATTACCGTAACCGTACATGTTTTAACTGTTGTGCAAGTTGCAGTTCCCGCCACAAAATAAGCAGTAACTGTATAAACTCCTGAGTTAATAGGTAAAGCAGATAATGATACATTTGGATTCTGAACTGATGATGTAAATGAGTTTGGTCCTACCCAACTATATGATGTAGCACCCGGTGCGTTTGCTATTAATGATAAATTACCACCCTGACAAATTGTAATACTTGGAGTCACTACTATTGTTGATGTTGGTATAAATGAAACACTTGTTAATCCAGTACTTGTACATCCACTCACTAATGTAGTTAAAACTGTATATGTTCCTATTGAGGATGGTGAACTAATTGCAATACTTGGATTCTGAACTGATGATGTAAATCCACCTGGTCCTGTCCAATTGTATACTGCACCAACACCACCGCTAGGAGTATTTAAATATATTGATGATGATAGTCCAGAACAAATAGTAATTGGTGAGTTTGTTATAGTAGGTAATGGAGGAGCTGGTATAACTACTACAGTATATGTTACTGGAACAGTAGATGTACAAGGTGTTGTTGGTATTCCTGTTATAGTATAAATTGTAGTTGAAGGTGGATTAACAATTGCACTAAATGTAGTTGATGATGATAATCCAATTGTTGGTAACCAAGACCAAATATATGACGAAACATTAGATCCAGATATTTCTATTTTTGTTGGACCACATATTCTTGCAGTATCAGGTGGATTTAGGGGAGAACAAGCTGAAGGAGCTACATAAGCAGATCCAGGGAATGAAAGTGATAATAAGTTATTAACTGCTACTAATTTATCAGAAGCATTTAATATAGTTACGAACTTAAATGTTCGAGTAGTTCCTGGTAAAAAGTTTTGTATTTTATATGATATAGAGATTGCTTGATCCGCAGTATTTGTTGATCCAACGGTTTGAGTAAATCCAACACCATTCCATAGGTTAAAAGCATTTCTATTTGAGAAACCTCCATAACAAACTCTGAAATCAGGACCAATACCAGCGAATGCTAAATAAGCCATACCAAAAGACCCCAATTGTTTAGCACTAACACAAGCTAGGTTACACAAACCAACGCCTGGTTGATCTTCAATTAAATTAATAGTAGAGAAACTACCAGATACTGGTTGGTTATTATCTGGGTCTACATTTCTATAATAATATAGTGTTGGTATAGTACTTGATGAGTTATTAGTTAAAGAAACTGTTGTTGTATAATATAAGTTATTTTGCTCTAAGAAATAATTTATATGAGCTCTAATGTTATTAGTACCTGATACAACTGAACCCATCCAATCTATTTTGTAACAATTTAAAATATGAGAATAGGCTATAGTTGGTGTGCTTGATATTTGAGATAATGAACTTACACAATTATTGCTAAAAGCAGGACTACCGGATGAATTTCCTATTAATAAACCCCATCCATTTTCAGGAGATCCAGGAGTAAAGTAATCACCATAGAAAGTAGCCCAAGCATTTACTTGTGGATTAGCAACAAATCCAAATAAACCAAACCCACCTCGTGGGTGCATTCCGATTGGTGGAGTAGCACTGGTTCCTTCAAAACCACCAGTGTTATTTACACCGATTTCAACACTGGTTCCTTTTATAAAAGAACCACCTCCAACTATCTGACAGTATAGGTTTGTTGTTAATAGGAAAATTATTATAAGTAAGTTGAATTTTCTCATAGTTAGATATTATTTTGTATATAATATATATTGAGGTAAATTCTATTGTTTCACCACCAATATAGTCTAACTATGAAGGTTGATAGGTATATGAAGGTATGTTAAGTATATGGATTATTAAAACCACTATTTGACTTATTAAAATTATTAACTAATTAGACCAACCTCTTTTTTCAATACTTCTAAAATTATTAGAATCTTTAATTTTATCTAAGTAACCCATCAGTTTATTTAACTCAATATCACTTCTATCATTACAAAATTCTTTAATATGAATTAAATTTCCATAGTTATTGATAGCTGTTCTTATAACATCATCAACAATTAGGACATTATTCAAATCCCATCCAAGTGATTTATGAACTTTTTCTAAATTTTTAACACCATATTTAAAGCCTGTCTCAAAGTCATATTTCATAGTACATCTTTCACGAGTCCAAAAGAATTCTAATTTATTTTTATCAATTCCAGCTCTTGAAATAGCTTCTGAAGCATAATCAGATCCACCGGCTGTCCAGATAGCAACCTTAAAGTTATCAAAGGCATACTTCATAAATTCATCTAAGAAAGGTCTTTTAAGTGTGAAATACCAATGTTCATCATTTGACCATCCTCCTCCACCTAAAGGAAATTTAAAATCATATGAACCTTCTGGAACATAACCACTTTCTCTAAAACTCTCAGTGTGTAAGAGAGTTTCATCCATATCTAATATTAATAATTTTTTCATGACCATCTTTTCTTTTTTGGTAAAACTTTTCTGTTAATTAAATAAAATAAAATACCTGTTAATCCACCACCGACATGAGCAAAATGGCCTACCCCATCACCTGTTGAGAAAATACCTAAAAGTATTTCAATTCCAAATAAAACAGATATTAAATATTTTAGTTTAATTCCAATCGGAATTGGAAATATACTTACTTTCTCATTTGGGCTTATTAAAGCAGATACTACTAATATACCATAAATAGCACCAGAGGCACCAACCATTGGTGATTGGTTATCAACTAATAAAAGATGTAATAAGGTTGCTCCTACACCAGTTGTTAAATAAAATAAAATGAATTTATTTCTACCCATATAATCCTCAATAATATGACCAAATGATGCAAGAGCTAACATATTGAAAACTATATGTAATATACCAGAGTGTAAGAACATATAAGTTATAAACTGATACATTTCAAAATGAGGATTACCTGGCGGATATAAAGCAAATGTTTCATAGAATGGGAATCCTACAAGTTGTAACAGATTACCAAGGATGAAAACTATAAAGTTAGCATAGAATAATTGTTTAACGGTTTTTGATGATTGAAACATATTAGTTTAGTATTTGGTTTAATTTAATATTTCTTATTATAGATGGATCAAAAACTAAAGTTTCTGTATCACTCCATTGAAATCTAACACCGCCATCATATGACCACATATCACTAAGACCATTATATCCTTTACTGAATAATAACTTATTATAGTTTAGATTCTTAACTAATGTAACTACTAACACTAAACGAATACGAGCACCATTAGCGCCCCCGAATACAGGTAATGATGGATCGGGTGACTTCGATGAGTAGATAATCTGAAAGGCGAATATTCCATTTTTTATATTTCTTTGAATATAGTCACGAGAGTCTAAATCAAAATAAATACTATTATTTGACTGATGATTATCTATTATATTATTAATATAACTCTTAACGGTCATTTCTATTATCCATTACAATTCTCTTACAAGCATGGCAGATAATAACAGGACCATTTTTGGTCATAAGTACATCTCTTTCACACATGTTTTGGCAGTCTTTTGTATTAACAGGGGCAAACTCATTAAGGTTCACTCTTTTTTGCTGTAAATTTTCCATATTACAAATATACGGAAATAAATTAAATAATAATCTTTTTAATTATTAAATCTCTTTTAATTGATTGTAATTCAGATATGACATCATCATATGTTTGATTAGTGACTTCTAAATAAACTGAAGAATCTCTTAGATCAACATACTTTCTTATATGTTCTTCTACTATATTAATAGTTAGATCTTTTTTATTATAATTGACCCAATCCTCTTTGATGTAGTTAGGCATACAGCTAACATCAATTATTTTTTCAATATCTTCTTGAATATAAAAATAATAATCATTATACCCAATAATAACTGTAGCAACATCAATCATAGTGTGATGTTGTATCTTTTTAATAGTAGAAATCTCTCTCCAAGGAGATAGATTAATTGTTCGGTCTGTCATTTAATTTACTTAAACCTCTTTTTTAATTCAGTTAAATCTTGAACATACATATCTTTTGGATCAGTTGCTTCTAAAGCTTTTATTTCCTCTTTTTTAGTAGAAAAGTCCTCTTTTAATCTATCAAACATTTCTTTTGTTAAAGAGTAGATAGGCATTCTTAAAAGATAATCATAAGAATCATCTATCTTATCTAGACCCATTGCTTCAATACCTGCAATAATTTGGTCTTTAGCAACATTGTTTACTTTTAATTTACCATCAAGAATTGCTTTAATAAATCTACCTCTATTACCTAATATTTTAAGATCACGATTCATTTTATCCAACATGAATTGTTTTCTCTTATGATAGTAAGCTAATCTAAAATCAACAAAGTATTTAATAATATCTGATGTATTTTCAAATATCTTTAACTTACCAAACTCATCTAATGTTGAAAAAATCTCAGTAGATGATTCTTCAAGTTTCAATAACTTAACTAACTTCTCATCATCTAATTTTTCTAAATCCGATCTTGTGAATTTAATAACATAATCAATGTTATCTTTACAATTATCATCATAAGTAACAATTATTTTATCATCAACTAACTTATCTAATATTTCTTCATATTTTTCATAAGTCATTGATGGTGGAAGTTCACTTATTTTAACAGTAGAAGTATTTGCTCTCAAGAATTTACCTCTGATAATCCATCTTTTATTATTTTCATTATCTTGAATAAAATCACCAGTAAATCCATTCAAAGATGGTTTAACCTCACCTGGATTTTTACCACCAAGAACTTTAACACAAGCGTCAATAATACTTTTAATATCTCTATTTAAAACATTAGAAGCGAAACCTACCGCAATACCTGATGAACCATTTAATAAAACAGCTGGAACAATTGGTAAGAAGTATTTAGGTTCAATTGATTCGCCTTCTTCTTCTTTATAATCTAATAAGTCAAAATCTTTATAGATTAATCTAAAATTATCTGATAGTTTAGTTCCGATATAACGAGGAGCACCAGCTTGTGGTGATCTTAAAGATCCAAACTGACCTTCTTCTTCTAATAGAGGAGCGTTGTTTTTAAATCTTTGAGCCATATTAATAACAGCATTAGATAGTGAGGCATCACCATGATGATAAAAACAATTGGCCGCAATATACCCAGACAATTGAAATATCTTTAAGGTTTTTTCATTTCCTGTTTTCCAAATCTGTGATGATCCGTGTATAATTTTCCTTTGAGTTGGTTTGAAACCATCAATAACCGAAGGAATAGCACGGCCTTCAATTGAATACATAGCAAACTCTTTATACTCTCCTGATAAAAATTCTGTTATTGTTTTTTCTGTTATCATAGTTTTATATATAGTAAAAAGTTTATTTTGTTTTTTCATGCGCACATTAAAGAGATATAACCAGTTTTTAATTTTAGAAAAATATGATAGAAATATAAAATCTAAATTAATTGAAATGGGTGTTACTGATGAAGATGAATTAAATAAACAAATTCATTTAGCAAAGAATGGACACCTTGGTCATTATTTAAATGAAAAAGGTGAAAAATTTACATTTGGTATGTTAAATGCTATTTTTAAAGACGCTATTGATGCGAAAAAGAAAACAAACATCAAAAGAGGCATATTTAATATTTTACCATCAGTTATTCCATTAGCTCTTATTCCTTTTTTCCCAGTAGTTGCAATGATTAGTGTTGTTTTTGGAACATCTAGGATATTTCATAGAATATTTAATCCTTTATTTGATTATATAAATCCACATTCAAAATATACAGACTTTTTGAAGATGATGATAGATATGTATATGAAGATACCAGAAGGTGAAGTTCAACTTAAAGATAGATTCACAAGAGCTTTTGTTGTGTCTGATAGATTAGTTGAAGCTATTAAACCAGAAGTATTAGATAAGTTTTCAACTGAACTTAGCTTAGAAATGGAATTAATGAATCAAGATAGTGAAGTTACTGATCACTTTATAGAAAATAAACTAAGAACTTTTCTTAATAAAAACTTTGATGTAAATCCACCAATTCCAATTAAAGGTTGATAATATTGAGGATTTGAGTATTCCTAAATATTAATTTTAAACAAATTCAGAATTTTACTATATATACTCAAAATCTTTAAATTAATGTCAGTAGATAAAAAATTTCAAAAGTTAGATGACATTGACCATGTTATATTAAGACCTGGTATGTATATTGGCTCAATCAAGCCACATAAAGCAAACAAATGGATTATCGGAGAAGATAAAATGGTTCAAAAAGAATTAACCTATAATCCTGGTTTATTAAAAATATTTGATGAGATCGTTACCAACTCAGTTGATGAAAGTAAAAGAAAAGGATCTAAATTAAATACTATTAAAGTAGATATTGATAGAACAACAAACTATATAAATATCTGGGATAACGGTGGTATTCCTGTAGTTAAACACACACAACACAAAGAATGGATTCCTGAAATGATTTTTTCTAATCTTAAAGCAGGTTCTAACTTTGATGATACTGAAGAAAGAACTGGAGCTGGAACAAATGGTGTTGGATCAACGCTTACAAACATATATTCAAAAGAATTTACCGTAACTACATGTGATGGTACAAATCATTACACACAAACTTTCTCTAATAATATGAGAAAAAGAACTGCTGCTAAAATTAAAAAAAGTAGTAAAGGATTTACAGAGATTAATTACTTAGTTGACTTTGATAAATTTGAACTAACAGGTATAGATGATGGTCATTTCAAAATGCTTGAAAAAAGAGTTTATGATATTGCTGGTTGTAATACTAATCTTAAAGTTTACTTTAATGGTAAACTAATTAACTTTAAAGCATTTGAAGATTATATTAAGTTATATACTCCTACTTACTTTTATGAATCTAAGAAAGATAAAACTTGGTCAGTAGGTATTGCACTTTCTGAAAATGGATTTCAACAAGTTTCATTTGCTAACTCTACTGATACTTACGATGGTGGGACTCATGTTGAATATGTTATGAGACAAATACAAGTAGCTTTAATAGAGTATTTTCAGAAAAAACATAAAGTAGAAGTAAAACCATCTGAACTAAGAAATCATATGTTTTTATTTTTAGATTCTACTATAATTAATCCATCATTCTCTTCTCAAACAAAAGAAAAGTTGATTACAGAGGTTAAAGACTTTGGTTCTACATTTGAAGTACCAACAAAGTTAATTCAATCAATTCTAAAGTCAGAAATTGTTAATTCAATATTGGATTGGATTCAACAAAAGAAAAATGCTGAAGATTCTAAATTACAAAGAGATTTAAATAAGAAGCTTGGTAAGATTAAAGTTGAGAAACTTATTGATGCTAAAGGTAAAGACCGTTGGAAATGTTCTATTGGTTTATTTGAAGGTGATTCGGCTATCTCTGCTTTTAGAAAGTATAGAACTCCAGAGACTATGGGTGCTTTCGCACTTAAAGGTAAATTTGTTAATGTGTCTGAAATGACAAATCAAAAGTTAGTTTTAAATGAAGAAGTTGTTAATTTAATGGCTGCTGTTGGTTTAAAATTAGGACAAAAAGTAGATTTAAGAGATTTAAGATATGGTAGAATTCTTTTTTATGTAGATGCTGATGTTGATGGTAATTCTATTGCTAGTTTACTATTAAACTTCTTTCACAAGTATTGGCCTGATATGTTTGATAGAAGAATGATTTATAAAGTTGAAACCCCTATTGTAGTTGCTATTCCAAAAGTAAAAAGCAAAAAGAAGATTCTTTTCTATACACAAACTGAATATAATGATTTTGTTTCAAAAAATGATTTAAAACAATTTGATATTAAGTATAAGAAGGGTTTAGCAGCACTTGTTGATGATGAATATCAAGATATTATCAATAGCCCAAGAATGACTCTTATTACCAAAGATGAAGTATCGGATAAATCATTAGATATTTGGTTTGGTAAAAACTCCGATCTAAGAAAAAATGAATTATTAAAATAATTATTCTTATATTTGCTAAGTATGAGAGATCGTGCCTGGAGAAGATATGTGGAAGAAAGAATAGTAATCCGAAGAATACGGACTACTATTCGTATACGCTCTTATTGGAGATACTTAGATGTAAATGAGTATAGACATAATCCGGTCTTATTAAAAGATTATATAGGGACAAAAGATGCTCAGAGGTTCAAAACACATGTTACTATAAAGCAGGACACCAAATATAAAGTTAAATACTCTCCTAATAAAAATCAAAATTACGGGAGAGAAGAAGGTAAGAATTGTCAAACAAGAGAAGGATCAAGAAGAGAATTTAATAGAATATTAAAAGAGTATGGAATTAAATGATTTAATACCTGATAATAATAAATCCTGGATTATCAAGGGTAAATATCTTATGTTTAAAAAATATGAGAATATACCGGTATGCTTTATCAAAGATGATATTGTATATGTTTTCTTAGATGCTAAAGTTCACAATGCTATTTTGAAATTAACAACACACTTAATTTGTATAGGTCATGAGTTTTATTTTACAACTCCTTTATTATCAAATCCAAAAAAAATTGAAAACTTAAATAAGGCGGTAATTGAAAATTACTTTAATAATTATTCTAATAAATATTTCTTCAGAGGTTTTAGTGATATTGGATTTGACTTAATTTATAATATGGTTAAATGGACTGAAAAAGAAGATTGTTTTGATATGGTTAAAGAGTTATATGATAAGATTGAAAAAAAGATAAATTATGAACATAATGATTGGTATGCAAAAAGAAAATACTATGAATATGATGAAGATATAAGAGAATCTTTTAGAGGTCTTTATAGAGATATACAAATTAGCAAAATTTTATAATTCCATCTAGCATATTTAATATATATGTTAGATGAAAAAAATATCAAATTATAAAAGTTTCTTAGAAGAAGTGGAATTAAATCTTGCTGAATTAGGCAAGGTAAGAGATAATGAAAAAAGAGGTGATGTTTTAGTTAGAAAACTAAAAGACGATCCTTCATTTACTACTAACAATAATAAAAATATTGAAGTAGATAAGATGAAAGATGAAGAAGGTAATTGGGTAGAACCATCTGATGTAGTTGATGATATAACTACTGATGGTGAATATGATTCAGATAAAGCTAAGAAATATTTTACAAAAGGTACTAGATATGAACCTGTCTTCAAAGATGGTGATGGTGATGAATTTAGATTAAATCAATTTAAGAAAACAAAAGAATTTGGTTCTGCTGGTGCGGGTAGATTGGTAAAACAATTTGAATCTGTTCAGTGTATATTTTTAGCAATAAAACAAGCTTTTCCTAAAAAGTATCTAAATTATACTAATTTAGAAGCATTCTTCGCAAAATTCAAAAAATTTGTAAATTACCCAAGTAACTTAGTTCATTTATCAGATGTTGTAATGAAAGAAGATGATATGAGAGGTTTTAAGATTGATGAACATCTAATTGATGACTTTTTACAAGATCCTCAATGGATAGAAACATTTTGTGTAATTCCTAATAAGCTATGGTCAATAACAGGTAATTATATAGATACTAATAAAGTTTATTCTATATATCATGTTGGTTATAGTGGATCCGATTCACCTTATGTATCTATCTACAATAAGTACAAGGAGTTATCAAAAGTTGGTGATTTTACAGATATAAATATAACTAAATATTGCCCAGCAGATGTTTATATGATTAGTGTTATTGATAAGGACCAAATTATAACTGATATTAATTCAGTAAAACCAATTGATGAGGTTACAGATGATGGAAAAGTCATAAAACCAATTGATAAACTTAATGAAATATTGAATAAATACTTTGATTCTAAAATGTTAGTTCCAATTTCATTAAAAAAAGTATCAGGTAATTTTAAAATTATTAAAAATTCTGAATTAGGTAAGGAACTACCAGATTTTTTTATTAAGTCATTTATGGTTGGATCTGATATGAAGGGAATAGGTTCCAAAATATCTACTACTTCAATTTGGAAACATAAAAATGATAAAGATGTTGATATTAAAGACAGAAATATAAATTTTGATTCATCTGATACTGGAAAATTACAAAACATTGATGGTGAAGTTGAAGGATCTTCTTCAAGACATGGTAAGGTATCATTTAAAGCAATTAAAAGAATATTAGATTCTAAGATAGAAACTGGTTCTAAAATTCAAAAGTTACAAACATATCAAGAGTTATCTTTATTAAATATAGACCAATTAAAATCATTAGTTAGAAGTTTAATATCCACTATTAATAATTTAAGAAAACAAACAGAAGGTGATTTAGTCATTGTTAAACCAATAACAAGAGGAACTGATATTTCCAATAGTGAAAAGAAGTTAATTTCAAGAATACAATCTTTACAAGTAGTTCTTTCTATAATACAACTACATAATATAAATCGTAAAGAATCTAATGATGCGGTAACTAAAATATTAAGATACGCACTTTCTATACAAACAGATAAGTTTGATACACCCAGATATCTGAGAGTAGTATAAACTTTTTTAATCTCAATTATATAATTGATATATGGGATTTGTAAATATCAATGGAAATAATGTCTATACATCAACTTTAAGTGGATCATATGGTCTAACTGGATCAGCTACAATAAGTACATCTACTGGAAGTTCACAAACAGTTTTAACAACTACAGCTTATAGAACATTATCAACAAAAACTACTTATCATATTTTAGAAGAAGATGTTGAGGTTGATGGTTATAAAGATAACACTATTGTAATGATTATAGCTACTATAAATGTTTTAGGTAAACCATATTATGATGAATTACTTAAACAAGGTGTTATTTTACCATCCGAAATATTGACTTTTTTAGAAAAGAAGTTTTTAATCTTAGAAAGAGATAGAAAAATTGACTCTATTATTAGTGACGGACTACATGATAAGTAAACTATCACTATTTATTGATGATTTATTAGAATATAGATTACAGGAAATAGAAATAGATATCTATACAGATAAGAAAAAGAAAGACTTTTACTATTCTATTGATATAGATACAAAAATGATAAGCAGAACAAATAATGCTCTTGGTTTATCAATATTAACACAAAGAGTTCATTTTTGTGTTTCACCACAAACTGGATTCGTGATGTTATCACGTGATGATTACAATGATTATAAAGATGAGAATATTGAATTTGCAAAAAAATATGCAGAAATTATATCGGATGTTAATATTAAATTAAAAAAAGAAACTTTAGATAAGATTATAGATAGTACTTATCAGGATTTAAAGTTACAAAGAGATAGTAACATAAAAAAACTTATTGGCTAGTTTTTGATATAACACAAACAAAAACTAACTATATAAAATGACAGTAGACCTTATAATTGATGGAAACTACATATTGAGTAAAAACACATTTACTTTACATAAAAACAATTTACTATTCGGAGCATTACACAAATCACTAGAAGTTACTATAAACAACTATAGAAAATGGTATCCATTTACTAATGTTTATTTAGTATCTGATTCTAAAGAGAAATCTTGGAGAAAACAATTAACAACAACATATAAAGCAACTCGTAAAAAAGATTCCGATATTGATTGGAACTTTGTATATGGAGCTTATGGAGAATTTAAAGAATCATTAAAAGGATTGGTAAAAGTATTGGAAGCTCCACATGTTGAGGGAGATGACTGGATTTCTTTTTTAGTAACTAAAGCAAATAAAGAAGGAAGGTCAACTATTATAGTATCAAATGACTATGATATCAAACAAATTGTAAACTACGGCATAGATCCTCTTTTTGTCAATATAATGACTAATGAGATGTATAACCGAGAGAAACTATTCTTACCAAAGAACTATCAAATATTCTTAAATAAAGTATCTAAACTACCAAGTGATGATATATTTAACTTAAATGATAACTCTGATTTTTTAGGTCTAATGGATAGATTTATTAGTAAATATGAAGTTAATGAAATTAATCCTGTAGAATCACTTATGGTCAAGATTATATCTGGTGATACTTCTGATAATATTGGATCTGTTTGGTCTATTGTTAAAAATGGTAAAAAAAGAGGTATTGGTGGTAAAGGAGCTCAAAGTATTTATGATGAGTATATTTTAGAGTTTGGAGAACTAAACTTATCTGATCCTGATTTATATGAGAATATAGCTGATTTAATTTGTGAGAAAAAGAAGTTAAGTAAAACACAAATTGAAACAATTGTAGTAAATATTAAAAGTAATATGAAACTTATTGATTTAAGATTACATAACTTACCACAAGAAATTATTGATAAAATGGAAAGTGGTTACTCCGGTAGTAATTTATTAAAATAATATGGCTGAATTAATAGATGTTGCCAATGCTATGTTTAGAAAGGCACCTTGGGAAAAAATAAAAGATTTTGATAAGGAAAGATTTTTCTTTATCTTTAACAGATATTTTGCAAAGAAATATCCAGAAAGAGCTCAACTTTTGAATCTTAAATTAATAGATAAAGTATCCTCTTTAGATTTATGGTATCATTTTATGAAAGACAAATCCTACCCATATTGGTTTTGGTCTAAATCAGAAAAATATGATAAATCTGAAATTCCTGAAAAGGACTATAAACTTTTACTATTGAAACTAAAGATTAAAGATATTGATGTGGATTATTTAATAGAAAATCATCCAGATTTTATTAAAGAAGAATTAAAATGGTATAAAGACTTAGAAAAGAATAACAAATAAATATAAACAAATGAATACAGCAATTATGGAAAAACAAACTACAATGAAATGGTATGTAGTTAGAGCACAATCTAACAGAGAGAAAAGTGTATCTGAAAAATTAATTAAAGAAGCAGAAAAAGGAGATCTTTTTGGAAAAGTAGGTCAAGTTATTGTTCCTATTGAAAAAAGTTTCTTCTTAAAGGATGGTAAAAAAGTCACCAGAGAAAAAGTTCTTTTCCCAGGATATATCTTTATTGAAACCAATGCAATTGGTGAATTGAAATATTTCCTAAAAGGGCTTAATGGAGCTCAAGGTTTCTTAACAAATAGAGCCGGTGTTGTTCAGCCACTTTCACAAGCTGAAATTAATGGTATGTTAGGCAAACACGAAGAATCAAAAGTAGAATTAGAACCAGAATCTACCTTTGCTATAGGAGAAGAAGTAAAAGTTCTTGATGGTCCTTTCAACGGATTCTTTGGAACTATTGAAGAAATTAAAGATAAGAAAGTAAAAGTATCGGTTCTAATCTTTGGTAGAAAAACTCCAGTAGAATTAGGTATATTACAGATTGACAGAAAGTCGTGAGTTTAATATCATCATACGGAGCAACTAAAGACCGAAAGATTTATGGAAACTGCCAGGTATTTTCACCTGGTGGTATTCTTATGTTCAGATGTGATGATAAAAAAATTAATTGGTATCTCAATAGAAATCTAGCAGATATCATTAAAGACAAACCTCTTACTATTAAATTAAAGTTTCAACCACAAGGATTAGGCAATCATAATAAGGAATTTGGATTAACAGAAATGAGCAACAAATGCGTTTGTTGTGGATCTGAAGAATATCTAACTAGACACCATGTGGTTCCTTATTGTTATCGAAAATACTTTCCAATAAGTCTTAAATCACATAATTTCCATGATGTTCTTTCACTTTGTGTTCAATGTCATGAAAAATATGAAAGACAAGCTGATAAATTAAAAGATTTTCTAGCAAATGAGTATAATGGTCCTGTTAGCGGAGAAACAACTCAAGATAAAGAATCTATTAAGTTTAGTAAAATAGCAATAACTTTACTTAAAGAAGATTTAAGTATAATACCTACAAAGAGAATTAAGTATTTAAAGTCAGAATTGAAAAATAGATTTTGTATCAAAAGACTATCTAAGAAAAAGTTAAATGAGATTTCAGAGATTAGAACAACTATTCTGAATAAAACTCATGGACAAATTGTTATGAATCAAATAAATGATATTCAATCATTTGTTGAAATGTGGAGAAGTCACTTTTTAGAAAATAATAAATGTCAGTATCTACCAAAAGATTGGAATGTAAAAACTAAAATTAATCATGCAGAAAGACTTACTTGATAAACTATTAAAAGCATCTGAAGAATGCCTCCATTGGGAAAAGATGATTGATAATAAATCAAGAAGAGGTTCAGGTGATTGGTTTATTTCTAATCCAATGGTTAGTAATATTATTAATGATTTCTTAAAAGAAGAAAGATCCAATTTCAGAAAAGAAAAAATAAAAAGAATTTTTGATGAAAAAAAGTAGATTTGAATTACTTAAAGTTATGTGTAGTGTTTATAAATATTCAACGGATTGGGCTATGAAGATGCTTAGTTTAGAAAAAAAAGATATCAGAAAAGAAAAAATAAAAAATATATTCCGAGATGAAACAAGAGAAATATGATATAGTTTATCTTAAAATGGCTACAGAATGGTCAAATCTATCACATTGTACCAGAAAACAAGTAGGAGCTTTAATAGTTAAGAATGGTATGATTATATCAGATGGCTATAATGGGACTCCTAGCGGATTTGATAACTCCTGTGAAAATGGTGATGGTGATACTAATTGGTATGTTATTCATGGCGAAGCTAATGCTATTATAAAATGTGCTAAACACGGGCATTCTTGTGAAGGTGGTACTTTATATCAAACGCATTCGCCCTGTAAGGAATGTTCTAAAATTATTCTCCAATCTGGAATAAAAAGATTAGTTTATATAAAAGACTATAAAGATAAATCAGGATTAGATTTTCTAAAAGAAGCTGGTATAGAAATAAAAAAATATGATTTGTAATGTTTGAGAAACTATTAAAACATAATATCTGGTCAGCAAGTGATCCAGTAAGTCTTGATCCAAAAACTATATCAGTTTATCCATTTTCTGAATACAATATGGAAGGTCTAAAAATTCTTTTAGATAACAGCAAAAGAATGGGTAGTGAAAACACAAATGTTAGAGTCGCTACAGTAGATCCAACTCTTTGGTTAGGTCCATTTTTGGATAAACATTGGCAAAAAATATCATTTATATCTACATTAGTATCTTTTAATATATTTAAACTTGAAGGTAATAATCTTGTATCAAAGGCTTATAGATGCAGTAATTTTGAATTTAAGAGTGATGATGAATTAGATAATTTTTTCAATGAAAAGAAATTTAGAAAACTTGTAATGTTTTCAATTACTAAGTTTGTAGATTTAGAAACAATGACTTCAAAATATACAGTTAGATTAGCAGATATAACTGAAAAGTATGAAGAAAGAGATATGAAAATAGAAGAAATATTAAAATAATTATGGAATTGATAACAACTAAAATCTGCATGACATTAGACATCGGGGTCAATGAGTCACTTTTTGGAGGAAAAATGCTTTCATTCTTAGATGAGGCAGCCGCAGCTTATTCTTGTCAGATATGTGATTCTGCTAAAATGGTAACTAAAAAAATAGAAGAAGTAGTTTTTCAAAGTCCAGTTAAGGTTGGTAACTTAATTAAGATATATGCTTCTGTTGATGCATAATGTTCATACTGGTAAACAAGAATTGGTATGTTCAACTAAAATGGTATTTGTTAAACTAGATGAGGAAGGTTCTCCAATACCTATTTCAGATAGAGTAAAAACAAGGTATGATGAAAGATTTAAAAAGTATGGAAGAGGATTACTTCATCCAGAAGAATTAGAAAAAGAAAGAAAAGAAAAAGATATTGCTAGGCAGCAAAAATAAAAAAAAACAAATAAAATGGAAAATTTACAATTAATAATGGCAACCGTTTTGATCACTCTAATATCAGGTGCACTGGTGGGTTCTTTAATCTACCTGGGTGTAGTTGTGAGAAAGTTAAGACGAACTGTTAAAGACAATGTACTAGACATTAAAAATCTAGAAAATGTTCTAAATGATACAATACAAAATACACACAACAGAATAGATGATGTTACTAAGGAAATAGAAGATAAATTCAAAGAATTTGATTCAAACCTTAATAATATTTATTCTGAATTAGATAGAAAAATAGATAGTCGATATGATAAATTACAAGATAATTTATCAAGAGATATAGAACACCTGAGAAATCTTTCAAGAGAATCCTTAGGTCTTAAAGAAGTAAAAACAAAATAATAAACTACTAGCCTAGCAATAAAAAAGAGAGTCATTAATGACTCTCTTTTTTAGTTTAATACTTGTTTTAACTTCCAATCTCTTTCTTTATATTTATTTATATGTTCTAACTCATAATCAGAAAAGTCATATTTAATGATTTCATCTTGAGGACCACTTGTAAACTCAACTTTGTATAAAACAAAATATTTAGAATTAGTTTTACATTTACTATAAGTTATCTTAACAACTTCACCTTCTATTCTTTTGTGTTTATAGTGAGTTATTATAACACGATCACCCTTTGAGAACTTGAAATTGTTTTCTATATCTAATGACGGCAAGATCTTTAGCTTTTGCCTCAATTTCCGTATCAAAGTCAAGACCAAATGTTTTAATTTCTTCATAAATATAATCTGCGTGTGCTATTTGTTTTCCTGATGTATCTTCTAATGTTTTTGGTGAACTCATGTGAGTCATTGGTTGAATATCACCCCAAGTGGAACAAGCAAGTTTTAATGCCTCTTCTTGTGAAATATCTTGAGGTCCGTAATTGTGATGATGAAAGTCATGTGTAATAGGAATTCCTATTTTTTTATAAATCAAATCATATAAAATTTTAGTTGAGTATTGATTTGGACCATCATCATTTTCAACTACTAATCTTTTTTGACAAGACTCACTTAAATTTAAAAATTGTTTACAGAATCTATCAGCAGCTTCTTCTCTGGTTGGTTGAGTTGTATTAACATGTATATTGATTGGGTAATAATGTGTCTGTTCTAAACCCATCAAATCCATAATTTGAGCATGTTTATCTAATTCATCAATTGCATTTTTAACAACAACTGGGTTTTCACTGGCTGGAACACAGAAGTGA
>Ga0114974_10000680_pt1 | contig 28092 bp, 33 predicted proteins | sample S_130206_EF_Meta_FD_87318 | JGI IMG/M metagenome (GOLD analysis project Ga0114974, IMG submission 87318) | Freshwater microbial communities from Lake Simoncouche, Canada to study carbon cycling - S_130206_EF_MetaG | ecosystem: Environmental > Aquatic > Freshwater > Lake | place: Lake... | reverse complement strand
GTCACCAAGCTCGTCACCCTTGCGAAAGATGACGGTGCAGTTCTATTTTGGAGACTGGCAGATGTTGCTGAGTGGCAGCGTATTGTCGAGCATCACGACCTCGAACTGGAGGAAGATGCCTCGCTCGACAAGGCAATTCAATTCGCTCAGAAAGCTCTGGAGCTGAACAATCTAGATCTGAAGACAATCGACTTCAGCGATATGATTTATCTGACGATGCTAAAAGGTTACCGGATGCCAAAGTACGATTGGGTTCTGGTAGATGAGTGCCAAGACCTAAGTCGTCTCCGGCAAGCGGTTTGCAAGTCTATTCAACACGACCGGACTCGGTATGTGTTTGTAGGTGACCGTGGGCAAGCGATTTACGGGTTCACCGGAGCGGATGCCAGTGCTCTGGACAACCTCATCGCAGACTTCCAAGGCACAGAGCTACCGCTCAGTACTTGCTACCGTTGTTCAACTTCAGTTGTCAACTATGCTCAGAAATGGTATCCCGCAATCGAAGCGGCACCCAACGCCCAGAGCGGTAGCGTCACTGAGTTAGGGTATGATGTACTGGCTGAAAAGCCTGAGACCCTGAACCTTAGCTACAGGGATGCGATCCTATGCCGGACGAACGCTCCTCTGCTCAGGACGGCTTTCTCCCTCATCAAGAAGGGGATAGCATGCCGGATCGAAGGACGGGACATTGCTCAGGGTCTTCTCAATCTTGTGGGGAAATGGAAGGTGAAGACTTTACAGACACTCTCCGAGAGACTGGAGAATCACCTCGAACGCGAGCGTCAGAAGGCACTCACCAAGGGCAATGAGGCTCTGGTACAGGTGATTGAGGATAAGGTCGAATGTATATTCGCCTGCATCGAAAAGTGCTACTCCGAGAACAAGACAACGGTCAACGATCTTAAATGGTTGATCGAAGGGATGTTCAGCAACGCTGACGACAAGACGACCCGCAAAGACCTCCTGACCCTGTGCTCCGTCCACAAGAGCAAGGGACTGGAATGGGAACGAGTGTTTCTTCTTGGCCGTCAGGACTTTATGCCTAGCAAGTGGGCAAAGAAGGACTGGATGCAGGTGCAGGAGAACAACCTCATATACGTTGCTATCACCCGCGCCAAGAAGGACTTAGTCGAAGTCACCGGAGTTTCCGGTTACCTCAAGAAGTAACAAGTCACCGGAGGGAGTCCGATCCTCCCTCCTCTTAAACTCAACCAACCCCCCAACGCCGGAGCCCAGAGGGACCGAGAACACCCCTCTGGGCTCACGGTAGTATCACCACGGCGGATGCCTACCATCAAAGCCTGTAGAGCATAACATCGTCAGCTCTATATGCGGGTCACGTTGATACCATAAACTCAAATCTATAAAACACTCATACCCATATGCCTACATCAAACCTCCAAGGACTAGACCGTCAGACACTCAGCATGTTCCATCGTTTCAATGTATCTCAGAGAGAGATAATTGAGTCAGCCATCGCCGCCAGTCAACAATGCATTGAGGATAGTCAGACAGTCCTTGACAAGTTGCAAGCGCAACTAGACGAACTGGTTACGAACGATGATGCCGTCAGATACGAACTGGCACTGCTCACTGTCTCTTCAGTAAGAGACCTGATCCAAAGGAGTTACCCCAGACCCCTAAGTCCCCAGACCCCCAAAGGGTAAGAGGGTAGGGGGGGGGTAGTTCCGAAAGGTCAAGCTTTATTATTAGGCTTGACTCTACGGGAGAGCGAACGGGATTCAGGAAGCATGCCAAGTACTAGAAAACAAAAGTATTTCTGAGGTTGGCATGCTTCCTGAAAAATGAACGCGCTGTATGCATACCGAGCATTTTAATATGCGGTATGCGCATGGCGCAAGATGAGCGGGTGCCGGGGCATTGCCAGAAATTTTTTTGCTATTCGGGGGGAGTTTTCCCTATAAGAAATTTTTATAGTAAATAGAATTATGAAATTCAATTTATTAGTAGATCGTATATTAAACGAATCTAATGTGATTAAATTAGGAGGGATCGGATTATATAAAAAACTTTCGGATTATAAGCACAGGGTTTACTCTTGGGGAGAAATAAACCCTTTGAATAATAGAGAAGTTTTAATAGACAATTGTTTATTATCACTAGTAGTATCTTTTAATGTAATTTATATCGAACATGTCAGAACTTTACCTGAATTTAAAAACAAAGGATATGCATCTAGGTTATTAAAACGATTAGTTGATCTAGCGGACAAGATGAATGTTAGATTAACACTACACCCACAACCTACAGATAACCAAGGTCAGGGATTGTCAACAGATGATTTAATTGATTGGTATAAAAGATATGGGTTTGAATATCCAGACGAAAATTCGGATTATGAAATGATTCGTTATCCTAGATAATTTTTTTTGCTATTCGGGTCCATTTTTCTCTAGAGGAATTTTTTTATAATTTATATTAATATTATATGTTTAGTCTTTATTAGAGGATCGTCTATTAATATCCCCTCTACCGGCTTTCTTTTCCGGGCGCTTCGTGTGTAATTGATATTAAAATTTATAAATACACTTATGTTTGATAATGATTCTGTATTAATTTTTGAAAGGTATCATAATATATTATTAGAATCTTCTAAACAGAATATAGTAAATTTGGGTTATCCTAAAATGATAGCAGATGTTATATATAATAAATTTAATAAGAATTCTTTTGTTGTGGCTAAATGGATAAAAGAAACAAATATGTACAAAACTCCAAAAGGAGAAGAAAAAGCTTGGTGGTATTATTCTAATCGTGGAAGTTTTTTTAGTAAAGGATTTCATAATTTAGGATTAGCTGATTGGGTAGATTTATATGATTCCGCTTCTAGTATAGATAATTATATAAAACAACGAGAGGATATGGATATTCCAATTGATGAAGAGAGTAAGAACGATTTAGATTTGGATGATGTCAGGAATTTTATAAAGGTTAAAATAGATGAGAAGTTGATGGCTGAATATATTTTTAATACTTCTTTATTAAGAGGCATGATGAGCAATAGAATAAAGAATATCAAAGAATATTCTAGTTTACCGTTTCAAGAAGCATTAGATAAGTACAATGAAAAAAATATATTCGAGGACACTACTCCGTTAAAGGTGTATGATAACGGATATAAATGGATAAATGTTGGTGGTAAGTGTGAGTTGATTGGATCTAAGATGAGTAATTGCGGATCGGTTGGTGTTATGTCTATGGATAAAAATGCGACTATTATTAGTTTATTTGATGCTTTGAACAAGCCGCATGTAGTTGTTACTTATTCTCCTTCTGAACATAGAATTTCAGGAATAGAAGGAGTAGCTGGTAGTATTACTAAATCCGAATACCATGATTATATTATAGATTTAGCAGATCATCTAAAAGCTAATATAGATTATCTCAGAGAAAAATCTAAATTATTAGCTCTTAAGTCTATGTTAAAAGATAATTATAGAGATATACAAGTAATACATGCTGATAGTTATGGACCACAATACATGTCGGTTACTATGAATGATGGGAAAAAATACATAACTAATTTTGATAATTTTATTCCATACGATAAATTAGATGCTAATCAACAAGATTTAATAAATGAATTACGCAATGAATTTCAATCAGCGCATATGGGGTATAATAAAAATGCAATAAATAAATCCAACTTTCTGGATTTATATAACATTCCTATGTTTCGTTCAAAATATTAACTACACTAGTGTTTGATAAGGATCGTCTATTAATATCCCCCTCTCATTTCTTCGTTTCTTTGTTGTTATTATTTTTAATATTTTATTACAGAACTACTGAAACTATTGTAAATAACCATATGCAATCGTTCAAAGTGTTCTGGGAAAATCATAATCCCCTTTCTAGGTTATATCATAGGACTGGTATAGAAAGTTTAATTAAAATATTGGGATCTAATGTTTTTAAATTAACAGTGGCTAATTCAGCCTTTGAAAGATTCATAGTAGATAAAAGACAAAAGATTAGTAATCAAAAAGATCCTTCTTATAATTACAAGAAGAATTATTATATAAGCACGGCTCGTTCCATGCATAATACATATTATGGCGGTAATGGCTACCAAAGACCATTTGGTATTATTGAATTAGACGCATCTAAATTGTCTGATCAATATAAAATAGTGCCATTCAATTGGCACAAAAATCGTGATAAATGGCATGAGGATTTGGAGAGCGAAGACAGAGTTCTATCTAAATCAAGCAAAATACCTAATTTTTTAAATTACATCAAGGCATTTCATATAAACGATTACTTTAATCACGAAAAAATAGTAGATCGTTTAATGACAATAAAAAAAGTAAATCAATTAATTGATTCAGGAAAGCCTGTGTATATGTATAATACCATAAACGATTTAATGATATTAAACAGAACAAAAAGAAAACTATTACAAAGCCATATATCTTAATATGAAATTCAATGATTTATTACAGAGATTGGAAGAAGGTACTTCCCCGTTAAGGAGATTATATCATTATACAGAATTAAGTAATGCTGCTGATATAGTAACACAGGATAAGTTTGAGTTAACTTTTGCCAAAGGTGCAGATGCCAGTAAGAATCTAGGATTTAAAAGAAACTATTATCTTAGCTGTTCTACCATTGCCCGAGGACGGTACGCCACTGGTACAGAGGGAAGGTTCTATGATGAGAATTTTCATTGCATGATAGAAATAGATGCTTCTAAAGTATCAGATAATTATAAAATAGTACCTGTGGATTATTGGAGTTATCCCGGCCAAGATCGTTCGGGTAGTTCACGAATAGACGAAACCGAAGAACGCATACTTTCTCGTGACCACAAGATTCCTGCTAAAAAATACATAATAGCCGTTCATGTATTCATACCGCCGCCCAAGGAAAAATCAGACGAATTGGACCAAAAAAGAAGAATCCATGCAATGGATAGTATAAACAAAATTGCACAAAGTGGTGTGGATTATTATATATACGATGATATAAAAAACTTTACGGTACTTCGTAGAGAACGAGCACACAAGCTAGAAGGTAATCATCAATACGAGCTAAGACATGATTACACCGGAGACCGTGAAGATTCTTACACAAGAGAAGACAAACGATTAACCGATACAGTTGATTGGCTATTAGATCCCACATCAAACATAGATGAAAAAACCAGAGATCGTTTAGAGAGACAATGGAGTTGGAAAGAGCTTTATTCTACTATAGATAGTGTTATTCATAATGATAGAAAAAGCACAAGACCAGCCAGACGCCAAGCAATTCATAAATTATCCGAGTACCAGAGAAAACAAAACAAATCTTTACAAGATATAGTTAAATTTGCTTACGAAAGATCCAGAGAAAACTATTAAATAAATTTATGATTTCATTCAAGACGTTTTATCTAAAAGAAAATAATGAATCCGTTGTGCCGTTTAATAGCAGATCAGATATTAGTATATATAATATTGGTCCGGTTTACCATGGCGGTGGATGGAATGGTATTAGTGCTCCCCTTATAAGAGACGGGGCACTTGGAACTGGAATATATTTTACGGATAGTAAAGAGAGAGCATTAAGTTATACCGAATCCGAATGGAAAGAAATACAAGGCGCAAAGGCTGGAAGGGGCCAACATCTAATCGAAGCTAGAATCAGCATGAAGAATCCGGTTGTTGTGAAAGATACCAGATGGCCCGAGCATAAAGCATTGATTCAATTAGGAATGAAACCAGAAAAAGCAGAGAACGCTATAAGCAAAGCACAAGAACGAACCGGTAATACAGGATCAGTTATTAGAAAACTAGGAGAAAGCAAGGGTTATGATGGTATTATTGTACATCATGATGATAGTATAGAATACGTGGTATGGCAACCAAATAATGTTATGGTTACTAATATACAGAAGCTATAAATACCTTCATAGTTTATACTGATATAATTATATGCCCTGTATTAGATATAAGAAACAAACAAATTAATTCTACTTAAACAAATTGTATAAACTAAACACACGTTTGGCTAATGTACGATAAACGTGTTGTTTAGTTTCTTCGGGTATGTTCAATTCGGGATCATACACAGCCGTTCGTAGATCTCTGAGGAATTTAGTGTGTGATATCTTATCGCCCGTTACGATATACTTTTTAGCCTCTTCTTTAATTCTTCTTTTTATTTCGTCATCATTGATGTTCTGAAAAAATTGAGCCGCAAGACCCATATTTGGATCTCTGAGGGTTTTGTGTTCAGATGGAACATTTCCGAATTGATTGCCTTTTAGTGCTCCTTGTGCTCTATATATCAACGAGCCGCCCGTGTCCACTCGCCATACCCGTCCATCAGGTGTTACACGTATATTGTCCATGTTATGGTTTGTTCCCACCACATCCCAGTTAGACATTATAACATCCACTAAAAACCCTTTACCCACTTCACTCTTGATATCAATATTATTCTGTGAATTAATAGCCTGTGCCAAAGGAACCGAATCTTTTAAGAATTCCGTGACCAATGCTTGTTTTCCATTAATAGTGCCGATATAAGATTCGGGTGAATTTAATCCGTATTTATTATAAAGTTTATTCGCTAGATACTCGTTATACATATGACCCACACTGTTGCCGTGTTTGACAACCCATTCTTTGTTGGTTGTTTTGTCAATGTATAAATCAGCGCCTGTGCTTCCGCCCAGATGTCTTACATGCGCAAAACCAGACGTATCTATTTTGCTCTCGTTTAATACATCCTGAACATATAATTGTTCAAGAAGTAACGAATCCCTGTCAATCATAATTACGCAGTAAGATAAGCAATGATCTCGTACATGGGACGATCATAAGATTGTTCGTCACGTCCTTCACGTCCAAGCCAACTGGAGGTTACATTAATTTGATATTCATCAGAAACCAAAGGATGATCAACGTAAGGATCAGTATTGTTGTGATCTTTCTTACGTAGACGTAACATGCGTCTTTCAGGACCAGCGGGACCGCCCGTGCCGTAACTTCCTTGAAAGCCTTGTACTGGTGTGTCTAGTTCAAAACCCACACTGGCTAGTACTTCAGACAAAGGCTTGATAAAATCATTTGGACGGAATACCTTGGTGATACCCTTTAATATATTACTAGAATGTATGGCCGATTGGATCTGTTTAATTTCTTTTGGAGTTAAACGAAGACCGTCAGCATGATGCGGGTTTTTGTTTTCATTAACCTTGGCATATGCTTCTTGTAAAAATTCAAATTCAGATCGTTGCATAAAACTATTTAGTATATGTTGTGGAGTTTTTTAGTGTAATATAAGGTAAGTTCCCTTTACATCAGAACGACTGGCAGAAAGATCAGATTCGCCCGGAAGAACAATTACGTTGTATTTGTCTTTTTCTCCCATGGGTGTATCGGATAATTCCTCAATAGATAGCATAGTATCTAATCTTATATTATATTTCAATGATATCTTTCGTTTAGCTTCGGCGAGATCCCTTTCGCTCTTATAAGCCCATTTGCCTTCTTCGTTCTTTGCTATATATCCCTTGATTAAAACATCAGGTACTACAACAGATATCTTATCAGATTTCTCAGACAATCCTCTGTCTTGTAATCCGCCATGAGAGAAGTTGAATATAAAGTTACTTGGAAGATTTTCGTAATGTTTTGCTTTTGCTACTTCTTTGGTGTATGCATAGTGCTGTACATCAGGAGTAAGTCTTGCTACGTCCATTACAATTTGGAAGTACTTATCAGATAACATATCACCTGAATCATTCCAACGAAGAACGGTTTTGGCACCTTTCTTTTTGTTTTTGGATGATATGATGGATAATTCAGAAATCATGTGTGATTTATAACCTTCCCAATCATTGATCAAAAAATTTAATATTCTGGTTTGGCTTAAAGATGATGCCTTCCATTGTACATAACCACCTTTTTTTGCATAACAATAAGTTTTACAAATTCCTGAAGAAGGACAAGTATCAACCACTACGAATTCGTTTGTTTTTTCATTCATTGCCAAACCTTTTAATGCAGGTAAACTTGTATTATAGAAGGATTGTGTTTCTCCTCCGGTTTTTTTCATTTTACTATTTTGTTTGATCAATGATTCAGGACGTACACTTATTAATCGTTTGAATTTATCTATGTCTATTTCTTCTGTTACGTTATTGTTGTCATCCACAACTTCCACGGTTTCGATGTTGCTTCTATGAACATACGGCATTCGATATTTGGATTCTTTGGTTTTCTTGCCTTTTATTGTCTTTTGAAGATAATCCGTCATATCTTCATCACTCACCGGACTGTATTTGGCACCAAACTCAGAGATATCATTAGCAGCTTCGCCCATAATAGATTCATCGTCTTCTTCAGTTTCGGAATTCAAAGACTTGATAAATTTAATTAATTGTGGGGGCGCATCCATTCCTTGTGTCGGATTTACATTTTCGTAAATTTTAAGATAAGCCTGTTCAATTAAAATTGTGTCTTTGTTTCGCATGTTATTACATATTTATGATTCTCTCTAAATATTACCATGTTGTCGTTTAAAGATTTTTACACAGAAAGCACCAATCCATTGCGTGTGTTATACCATTACACAAAACTTCCTAATGCTGCTAATATTGTAAAAATGAATAAGTTTGCTTTGGCTGAACAAGATGATACAGGAGAAGAAATGTTTCCGCAATACAAATATTACTTAAGCACTGCTCGCAGCACCACGAGTTCGTACATAAAAAATAAAGTTGCAGAAGATCCTTCAATTGCCGTGATATTTGTTTTGGATGCCTCAAGAATATCAGATAGAGGATATGTTATAAAACCCGTACATGATTATAGAATGTTATCACCAAGTGGCGTGTCTCCTCGTGAAATGAGTAGAGAAGAAAGGATAAAAGAAAAACAAGACACAAGTAAATTTGAATTAGAGGATCGTATATTAACCAATAAACCAGTAATTGATAATGCTAACGGTTATATACAAACTATTCATGTATGCATAAACAATGATTATATTGATGATATGGAAGATTTCATGAAACAACCCATACATGGAACCCGTTGTGTATACACGCCCAATCAATCATTCTCTGAATTTTCTAAATCAGGTATACCAACATATCTGTATACTGATGAAAATGATTTATTACTATTAGATCAAAGAAAAGCAAAACTTTTGAACACATAAAATACTCTTTAAAGTAAGAAAGAAGACATTTTTTACTCTTTAATTAAATAAAGTAATGAACAATATATTAGCAAAACATCGAGCAGATGAATTTTTGCTTTTAAATAATAATATGAAAGATCATACATCAGAAGATAATGATATTATACAGTATGATAGTTATGAAGTCAAGGAGAATGTTTATCATTTAAGAATTAATAAAAAAATCATAATATCAGAAACCCTTGGATATTGGAAAGATAAGCCAATTATCAATTATAATAATAAGAAATACGTATTATTAGAGAACGGACAGAATATTATTAAAATTAATAAATTAGGTATTGATGATAATAGTATCAATAAAGAGCCCGAATTTAATAAAGAAAAGGCAGAACGTAAAATAACGCATAATTTAATAAATTCCATAGCTTCTATTATTAAGAACAATAAACCAGAAATTGATAAAAACCCAGCATCAATTAATGCAGATAAACCCGTAGATAAAATTGTTAAAACCCCTGTAATCCCAACGCAGGTTAAACAGAAAATTGTTAAAAAAGACCCAGTTAATCAATATACAGAATTATTAAAAAAGTCAGAGAATGCATCAGATCAGTTACCTATTGTTAAAAAAACAGTAGAAGAGGATTTCTTCTCGGTTTTGGATAAGAACCGTGATGATCCCCGTATTAAGAAATTCTTCAATTATCATCAGGAATTAGCAAAAAAAGAGATCTTTGCCATAACAGAGAAATTCACCCAGCAACAAATGAGCAGGGCCATGGAGAGCGGGGGAGGTACAAACGCCATGCAATTCGCCAATGGGGGCACAATGCAAGGGGATTTGTCAATTCAGGGAGATATCAACATAACGGGAAATATAAATGGGCCAAATTTTTTAATAAAAAAGGTATTTACCATTGGTAATAATACCGACACAGATTATGTGGTCATGCATTCTATTGGATCAAAAGATGTGGTAGTTACGGTGTATGACGAAAATGATGAAATGGTTCTGGCATCTATTAAAAATATATCATTAAATGAAACCTTGATTTCATTTTCCATTACAATACCAACCGATAGTATGCGAGTTGTTATTGTTGGCTAGATGACAGGACTACCGTAATACTGTGTTCTGATGTATAAGGTGCTTCCAGAAGTTCCTTTGGCACTAACTGCGGTGAGATTGGTTAAACCACAAAAAGTAAATTCTTCATTAGCCGATAGAAGATATCCATAAATGAAATTTCCTGAGTCGTATATCTCAGCGGAATTAGTACGAGGACGTATACTAGCTTGTGAGCATTCTTGATTAAAACCAGAAAGCCATTCAAGGTTACTACTAGTAAATGTGTATTTAAAAGTTTTCGATATATTACGATTAACGAATGGCATAATATTATTTAATTAAAAACAAGAGTTTCATCACAATAAATAGTAAATAATATTATGGCGAATTTATATCCAATTTTATCATCATCACCCTTATGGGCATCGGTTGGTGATGCGTTTTCGTGGATCACTGTAGAAAATGATATACCTCGAGAGTTATATGCTCAAGCAGTATATAATGTCAATAACGGAAATAATTATACTAATATTAGTGATGGAGCAATTAAAGATTCTACTGGATTAGTTCTATCCGCCAATCCGATCAGAAAAGCACTATATTGTAGAAATTATGCCAACGAACCGTTGTTTGTTAAGTTTGGATTATCCGCATCAGATACATCTTTTCATGTTGTCTTAAGAGGTGCAGATGATTCATTCGGTGAATCATTTACTGATAACTCTGTGTATCAAGGACCAGTTTCCGTATATTTCAGTGTAAGTGGAATGTATAACATATGGGAAGGATTTTAATATGCAATTTAATTATTCCCCACAAAAAACAAAATCACAAATAGACGTTCAAGTAATAGCACGCATAGATAGCATGGTAACAAATAGATTAAATGCGATAGAAGCTAAGTTACTAGCATCAGCAAATGTTTTAGACGGAGTTAATTTAGAAGAATTAATGAACTTCTCTGTTCCTTTAACTGGAGCACAAACACCAGAACAATTACATGATGGAGTTCTTTTAGGTTATAAAGATGGTAAATTAGTAGAAGAAACTGATTTGAATGGCGGTACTTTTTAAAATATTTTAATTATTTTGCATTTTTGTTGATTTGTTGATGGTGTTTTAGACTAAATACTATATGTAACTCTGTATCTGGTATACGGTTACAAACAAACCAACAAATAAACATATGTCAAATATTATTCGTATCAAACGTCGCTTGGATGATGGCTCCGCACTTTCTGGGGCACCAAGTACTCTTTTAAATGCAGAAATGGCTTTCAACGAAGTTGACGGCACTCTTTACTACGGTGAAGGTGATGCCGGAAACGGAGTAGCTGAACAAGTCATACCAATCGGTGGTAATGGCTATATCGAATCAGTAGTTTCTACTGCTTCCAATGCTTTATCACAAGAAATTTCTTCTGCCACATCTTTACTTAGCGGTCAAATAGACACGCTGAGTCAAGCGATGGACACTCAAGTAACTGCATTACAAACCGAAATGGTATCCGTTTCGGGATCTCTTTCTCAATCAATTAGCGACGAAGCTACAGCCCGTGCTGCTGCCGATACCGCAATTCAAACTACATTAGCATCTGTTTCCTCCACTTTAGCTGGAGAAATGGCTTCTGTTAATACTCGCGTAGACAATGTTCTTAGTAATGTTGATGCTGTTGCGCTTAATTCATTAAGTGAAATAGTTAGTGCATTTCAGTCTGCTGATGGTGATATAAATGGTGCAATTACAGCTTTAGCTGGTGCTGCATCTACTGCCTTGGCAACTGTTTCTGGCGCTCTTGCTGGTTCTATTTCTGATGAAGTAACCCGTGCTACTGGTGCTGAAGGTGATCTTAGCACTGCACTAGCCGCTGCTTCTGGTGCTCTTGCCAGCTCCATTTCTTCAGAAGCAACTCGTGCTACTGGTGCCGAAAATGACTTAAGCACTGCATTAGCTTCTGCTTCTGGCGCTCTTGCTAGTTCTATTTCTACTGAAGTTGATCGTGCAACCGCTGCTGAAGGTGCTTTAAGTACTGCATTAGCTTCTGCTTCTGGTTCTTTAGCTTCTAGCCTATCAACCGAAGTTGCTCGTGCAACTGCCGCTGAAGCTGGTATTGCTGGTGATTTATCAACCGAAGTAGCTCGTGCTACCGCTGCTGAAGCTGGTATTGCTCTTGATCTCTCCACTGAAGTATCCCGTGCAACTGCTGCTGAAGCCGCTTTAGCAGTTGATATGGCTGCTGTCAACACTCGTGTTGATAATGTTCTTAGCAATGTTGACGCTGTTTCGCTTAACTCATTGTCTGAAATAGTCAGTGCTTTCCAAGCTGCTGATAGTGATCTTAACGGTGCTATATCACTTCTAGCTGGTAATGGTTCTACGAATCTAGCTTCCGTTTCTTCTGCTTTAGCTTCTGCTATTTCTTCCGAAGTTAGTCGTGCTACTACTGCTGAAGGAGTTCTTGATACCAAAATTGATACTCAAGTTTCTTCACTCAATACAACTATTGGTTCGGTTTCTTCTGCTTTAGCTACTGCTATTTCTTCTGAAGTAAGTCGTGCTCAAGGTCAAGAAAGTGCTATCGATACACGCTTTAGTAATGATGAAGCTGCTTTATCAACTGAAGTTACTCGTGCATCTGCTGCTGAAGCTGCTTTAGATAGCAAAATCAATTCTTCTGTTTCCACTCTAAGTGGCGATATCGAAAGTCTTCATCAAACAGTTGAGACTGAAATGGGGAATATGTATTCCGAAATGGTAGCTGCTTCTGGCGCTCTTGATTCAAAGATTGATACTTCTGTATCAACCCTAGAAGGTTCTATCAGTGATCTAAGCACTGTAGTACATACCGTATCTACTACATTAAAAGGTGATATTGGTGCTGCTCAAGATGCTGCTGAAGCATATACTGATGGCAAAATTTCAGCTCTTATTAGCTTCGCTCCTGAAGCTCTCGATACTCTTAAAGAAATTGCGGATAAATTAGGTGATGACGAAAGCGTTGTTTCTGCATTAATCACTACCGTAGCTTCTGTTAGCGGTGCTCTTAGTGATGCTATTTCACAAGAAGTTACAGATCGCCAAGCTGAAGTTGTTCGTTTAGAAGGATTAATTTCTTCTGAAGAATCCAGCCGTATGGTTGCTGTTTCTGGAGTACAATCTGCTCTAGGTCAAGAAATAGTTGATCGCGGTACTGCTGTTGCTGGTGTACAAACCGCATTAGACTCCGAAGTTACCAATCGTGGTACTGCTGTTGCTGGTGTACAGTCTGCATTAGACTCAGAAGTTACCAATCGTGGTACTGCTGTTGCTGGTGTACAGTCTGCATTAGACTCAGAAGTTTCTGCTCGCGTATCTGCTGTTTCTGGTGTACAATCTGCATTGGATTCAGAAGTTTCTGCTCGTGGTACTGCTGTTGCTGGCGTACAAACTGCACTTGATGCAGAAGTTACTGCTCGTCAATCTGCTATTACTAGTCTTAGTTCAACAATTGACACAGAAATTGGGTCTCTCAGTGCAGATATGATTAGCCGTGATGCTGCTGTTCTTGCAGACGCAAAAGGTTATACAGACACTGCAATTAGCAATCTAGTTGATGGTGCTCCTGAACTTTTAAATACCTTAAAAGAATTGGCTTCTGCTATCGGTGATGACGAAAACTATTTCGTTCATATTGCCGCTCAGATTGCTGCTCTTTCCGCAGGATCTACTGCTAGCAGTGATGCTGAAGTAGCTCGTGCTACTGCTGCTGAATCTGCTCTTAGTGGTCGTGTTACTACTATCGAAAGCAATTATCTCGATAAACGTGTTGGTGGTACTGTTGCTTCTGATCTTTCCGTAACTGGTAACTTCGAAGTTGGTACTGGAGCTACAACATTATTTGTAGGAGATGGCGTTATTGGTGTTAATACTGAATCTCCAACCGAAGCACTAGACGTTGTAGGAAATGTCAAAGCTTCTGGTAATTTCATTGCTGCTGGCAATGTAGTTGCATCTGGTAATGTAACAGCTACTGGTAACATAACAGCTACTGGTAATATTGTTGGTTCTGGAACCTCAACTATCTCTGGATTTGTGATGGATGGTGGCTTGTTCTAAATTTAGAATAAGATAAATATAACCCAGATTGGACCAATAAAATCCAATCTGGGTTTTTTTAAATTTCAATAAAATAAACATATGATAAAAATTAATAACGGTAAGGCAAAAATTCATGGTAAAATGATAGTAGGAGCTGGTTCAGGTCAACCCCCTTCTATAGTAGGAAAATATTTCTTTGCAGAAACCCATGACTATGACAAAAACAAATGGTGGACTTTAGAAAGCTGGTACAGCAATTCTAATCACACAACACATGCAACAGAACTACCTATATCTACTACTGATGTAGTAGTAATTGGTACAGTAGAACCAACGGTTGATCTAGATCGTCAAGATTGGGTACAACCTAATAACATTACTTCTGGTTCTGTTGGAATCGTATTTACATCAGCATTGTCTGGTAATGTATCATGCGATATAATCGGTAACGCAACTCTTCAAGGAAATTCAACTTTCAACAAATAAATATGAGCGTAGAAAATATCTTAATTGATGGAGTGGGTTACTTCATCGAAAACTCGGAAAACGCAGGTGTAGTCGCACAAGGAGTGTTTGACGGATCTGCAATCAACAGTGGTATGGTTACCACAACAGCTACATTCAGTGGCACTGCTATTAATAGTGGTGTTATTGTTGGGTCTGCTGTGTTCTCTGAAAGTACAACCAATACAGGAAGTGTTGCTGTTGCAGTGTTCGAAGGAACGGCAATTAACACGGGAACAGTAGAACAAGCAGAATTCCGTGATACTGCATCCAACGAAGGCACTGTTAGTCTTTCAGCTAAATTTGCTGATAGTTCTACCAATGCTGGTACAGTTCAAGGTGATGCAATCTTTGCTGATACAGCAGAGAATCTTCCAAGTGCTATAGTAGTTGGCGTAGCAAAAGTAGCTGCAACTGCTGTCAACAATGGATCATCTGGTAGTCAAGAAGTTTATGTTCCCCCCGCACAAGGCGGACCTACTGATTTATATGCAGCATGGTTGACCGACAACGGCACTGGTCACTATACCGCTGATGGTTATGACAAATGGGCTTACCAAGGCACTGAAGTAGCCAACGAAGCTGATTATAATTCTTCCGTTACACACGGAGGTGTTTGGAGCGTTGATGCTGCCGTTGGTGCCTATGCCACATGGATAAGTGGTAGTACTAATGGTCACTATACCGCTGATGGTTATGACAAATGGGCTTACAATCACACTGAAGTAGCTAACCAAGCTGATTATGATGCATCCGTTACACACGGAGGTGTTTGGAGCGTTGATCAACAGACACTCTTCTTGTATAGAGCTGACCATAATGGTCGTTCCCCGCAAGAACAAGCAGAATGGTTAGTTAATCAGAGTTATTTGAATTGGCTTTTCTATACTGGGTTTGGTAATTATACCAATGATGGCCTTGATAAATGGGCCTACAATCACACTGAATTAGCTAATGGAGATGATTATAATGCTTCCGTTACACACGGAGGTGTTTGGAGCGTTGCTCAAGCTGCTGCTGCTGCTGCCGCCGCTGAAGCTCAAGCTGTAATTGACAGATATAATACTTGGATAACTAATACTGGTGACGGTCACTATACCGCTGATGGTTATGACGTATGGGCTTATAATCATGCTCCAGTAGCTGATCAAGCTGATTATAATGCATCCGTTGCACACGGAAGTGTTTGGAGTGCTGCTCAAGCTGCTGCTGCTGTTGCTGCTGCTGCTGCTGCTGCTTCCGCTGCTGCTGCTGCTGCCGCTGCTGAAGCTCAAGCTGTAATTGACAGATACAATACTTGGATGACTAATACTGGTGGCGGTCACTATACCACTGATGGTTATGACGTATGGGCTTATAATCATGCTCCAGTAGCTGATCAAAACGCCTATAATGCTGCTGTCGCTGCTGCTGCCGCTGCTGAAGCTCAAGCTGTAATCGACAGATATAATACTTGGGCGACTAATGGTGACGGTCACTATACCACTGATGGTTATGACGTATGGGCTTACAATGGTACTGTAGTAGCTAACAAAGCTGATTATGATGCATCCGTTGTACACTCAGGCGTTTATACTGCTGCACAAGCTGCTGCTGATGCTGATGCTGCTGCTGCTGCTGAAGCTGCTGCTGCTGCTGCTGTTCAAGCCTATCGTGATGCTCATGATGGTAGAAATGAAGAACAAGAAGCTGCTTATCAACAGGCATTAATTGATGCTGCTGGTGGTGGATAGACGTAAAAGTTTATTAAGTTAATGTATACCCTCACAGGTTCGATCCCTGTGAGGGTTTTTTTATTACGTAATAACAGAATAAAAAATTATCGATTTTTTATTCTTTGTATATAAATACAGATACACTCATGCGATCTCCCAGTATATTAAAAATAAGAAGAAGAAAAACGGGTAATTCTGGAGCGCCATCTTCATTGCAAAATGGAGAGTTAGCATTCAATGAAATAGATAAGAATCTATATTACGGTATGGGTGCAGACGAGAATGATGATGCTACTAGTATTATTTGTATAGCTGGTGATCATACTAATGTATTAAAGGATTCTTATTATATACACAATCCTCAACATAATCCACAGCCGACAGATTCTTATCTAGTAATTAAAGTAAATGGTGTGGAAAAGGCTATAAGATTATACGATTTGTAAAATAAGTTATTAAATAATTATATGGATAAGAATAAAAATTCTAAGGGGAAAATTAAATATATTATGTGTAGTAACAGAACTTGTTGTCCAATTCTTTCGGAAATTGATGATAATAATTTCACAATCACTGATGACTATAATGGTAAAGTAATTCTAACAAAAGAAGAACTTTTACTTCTTAAGAATTTTCTCAAGGAAACATTCGACAAATAATTATGTTTTATTATTGGGTGGCGTCCATCGGGGTTTGTTTTATTATAAAATACGGAAAAATACTTGAACCATTCCGTACTACAACAGCAAAAGTATTCACATTTTTTACATCTTTATATAAATGTTGTTTATGTATGGGATTTTGGGTTGGTATTATAATGATTCCGTTTCTATATTATATAGAAGGATACTCAATAGAATTGATATTTTTCCCATTTTCGACATCAGCAATTTGTTGGATAGCCGATAGTGCAATAACGTTAACCCATTCATTAACTTTATTGGCTGATAAACTAGAACAAAAAGAATAATTATTTCTTTTTCTTTCGGACCGCCACTTCGTCTGAAGCATGAGCACCAAGTAAATGGTCAAGTAATTCACGAAATTTTACTTTAGTGCCCTTATTGAAGTTACCTTTGTCTAGTTCGTCTTTTAAGAACTTCACAAGAAGATTTTTTTTATCAGCATTTGATATTTCTGTATCTTTCGGAAACATAACTTCTGTATCGAAGTTATTAGGACTGCTATCAGTGGCACCTGTGCTAGGGCCATTACCGGGTCCACTCATGGATGCCGTAGTTCTGTATGAATTTTTATCATCATTAGTGTATTCACGAAGCAATACACGCTGTTTATAAATGTCACCCAAATGATAATTACTGATATCCATCTAACTATTTAGCTAAATAATCCCATGAAGTTTGATGATATTATAAAAGCATTACTAGAGGATTATAATTATGATTATACATCAGGAAAATATGCCACAGGTACGGCATATGCATCACAAGGCACACTACAAAACATAACTCTACCATTTCCCGGCATGGGCGGCGCTAATGAACCCTTGGGCCGTGGGATGTTCCCCCAGAAAAAAGACTACGTATCTAAAAAGAAAACCAAAAAGTCTACGAAAAAATCAAAGTAGTTTTGCCTTGTCATCTGACTAAAACGTGGTAGCATGAAACCATGTCGCACAAGCTCACCTGTATTGTTACAGGCAAAACCATCACAGTTGGTAACGAATACTACGATAAGAAAGTATCACAGTTTGGTAACGAAGATAAATTCAATTCTCTATACGTATCTCGTCAGGTTAAAAGTCTTCTGAAACGAGGCTATAAAGTAAAGGAAATCAAGGATCTTCTAAAAGTCGAACGGGACGATTTACCCGAAATTACAGATAAAATCGTAAAGGAAATTCTGAAAACTAACGACGAAGATATCATTAGTAGCGAATCTACTAGTATGAAGAAATCCGATCCAGAAGTCACGGAATATATAAACAATCTCCGTGAGTATTTAACTTGAAATGCTGGTTTGAACATGCTAAAATAATCCCCCGCTTTCTTTATAAATATACCACATATGATCTTCGACGAACAAATTTCGACTGAAAAACATTCAGAAAATAAAACAGAAAAAGAAATTGAAGTTATTAAACGTTCAAAAGAAAAAGTTATTTTCAATATAGACAAAATAAACAAAATCGTCAAATGGGCAGTTGATGGTATAAAAGATGTTAGTATCTCAGATATAGAGATAAATGCTAAATTAAATATTCGTGATGGCATCACAACAGAAGAAATACATCAAGTTTTAATCGAATCTGCATCTAATCTCATCTCGATTGAAACCCCAAATTATCAATACGTAGCAGCTAGACTTCTAACATATCAATTAAGAAAAAATGTTTGGGGTGGTAAAAATCCACCAAAATTAATTGATATAATCAAAAAAAATATAAATCTGAGTGTTTATACTGCTGAATTACTAGATCTGTATTCAGAAAAAGAACTTAATAAAATTGATGAATTCATCGATCATGAGAGAGATTTTATTTTTACTTATGCAGGAATAAAACAACTAATCGACAAATATCTAGTTCAAAATAGAAAAACCAAAGAAATACACGAAACTCCGCAATTTGCATATATTTTAATTGCTTCTGTTTGTTTTGCGAAATATCCAAAAGATATCAGATTAGATTATGTGAAAAGAGCTTATGATTATTTTAGCAAACATAAAATAAATCTACCAACTCCGATTATGGCCGGAGTTCGTACACCGCTAAAAAGCTTTGCTTCTTGTTTACTTACAAAAGTATCTGATTCTATGGAGTCTATTTTAGCAAATGTTTCTGTAATTGGACATGCTACTGCTAAAAGATATGGTATTGGATTTAGTTTTGCACATGTTAGGGCATTGGGTGCCCCGATAAGAAATGGGGATGTTATTCATACTGGAAAAATACCATTTTTAAAAGTATTCGAATCCACAGTAAAAAGCTGTCATCAGAATGGTATCCGAGGAGGATCTGCTACAACTACTGTTTTCGTTTTTGATTACGAAATCGAAGATATTATTGTTTTAAAAAACAACGCAGGAACCGAAGAAAATCGGGTCAGAAAATTGGATTATTCAATTGGATTATCTAAATTGTTCTATCAGAGATGGTTGAATAACGAAAATATTACCTTATTTTCGTCCCATGAATGTCCTGATCTATTTGAAAGTTTTGGTACTGACGAATTCGATGAATTGTATAAACAATACGAAAACGACAATTCTTTAAAATTTAAGAAAAATATATCAGCTAGAAATCTTTTTGATTTAATTACTAAAGAAAGAATAGAAACCGGGAGAATTTACATTCTGAATGTAGATAATGTAAATTCTCATTCTGGGTGGTTGGATACTGTTCAAATGAGCAATCTTTGCCAAGAAATTACTCAACCTGTAGTAGCTCCAAAATCTTTATATGACGAAAATGCTGAAATAGGAATATGTATACTTGCTGCTATTAATTGGTTTGAGATCTCGTCTGATTCGGAATTTGAAAAAGTGTGTGATATATCAGTAAGAATGCTTGACGAAATAATTGATTATCAAGAATATTTCTGTCCTGCTGCCGAAAAATTCGCAACAAAAAGAAGAAGTCTTGGAATAGGTATAACAAATTTAGCAGCGGTTTTAGCTAAAAATAATTTAAAATACGAAGACAAAGAAGCTCCTAATTTTGTTGCGGAATTGATGGAAAAACAACAATATTTTCTTCTTAAATCTAGTTTAGAATTAGCTAAAGAAAAAGGAAAATGTGATTTCTTTGATAGAACTACATATTCTAAAGGATTACTCCCAATTGATCATTACAAAAAAGACAAACTAGATTTAATTGTGACTACTTCATTAAAGATGGATTGGGAGCAATTACGAAAAGAAATTGTGGAACACGGTCTGAGGCATTCTACAGTAACCGCTCACATGCCTTGTGAATCATCTTCTGTTATTCAAAATAGTACAAATGGTATAGAACCAATTCGTAGTTTGATTACATACAAAAAATCAAAAGCTTCGACAGTCCCCGTTATTGCTCCACATGCTAATCAATGGAAAAATAGATATACAATAGCATTTGACATGAAAGACAACATCGGTTATCTTAATATAGCTGCTGCTATTCAAAAATTCACGGATATGGCAATTTCTATTAATATGTATTATGATTATTCTCATTATCCGAGCAAAATGATTCCTCATTCTAAAGTTATTAAAGAAATGATGTATCATTATAGTTTGGGTGGTAAGACTATTTATTACACCAATACAAATGATAATGATAAAGAACAATTAATGGACAAAGACAATGATTCGTGTAGTTCCGGAGCATGTAGTATTTAAAAAAAAAATAAATTTTATGAGAACTGTATTAAATGAAAAATTAGTAGATCCGTTATCTCAGCCATTGTTTCTTGGCGAGGATTTGGGATTACAACGATACGATTTATTAAAATACCCGATATTTGATGATTTATATCTAAAGCAAGATGAATTCCACTGGAGACCGGAAGAAGTAACTCTTATTAAAGATAAGAGCGATTACCAAGATTTGACGGAATCCGAAAAATTTGTTTTCGATAGTAACATCAGATTCCAGACTCTTGGAGATAGTATGTTGAGTAGAAGTCTATTAACTCTTAGAGATTTTGTTTCTAATTCAGAATTAGAAGCATGTATGACAAAATGGGCGGATTTCGAAGTTATCCATTCCAGAAGTTATTCATGGATTTTCCGAAATTTGTTTTCTAAACCTAATGAATTTTTCGATTCTATTTATGCTGATAAAGAAATCATGAAAAGAAAAGAATTAATTAGAACTAATTATGATCAACTATTAGGAGTTGATGAAAATTCAGATGATATAAGGGATAAGATATATAAAGCAATTCTTTCAACAAACGTAATGGAAGGATTGGTCTTTTATGTATCGTTTGCTTGTTCTTTTTATTTTGGATACCGAGGAAAAATGGAAGGCAATGCAAAAATAATTAAATTGATTCAAAGAGACGAATCACAACATTTTGCTATTACGCAAAATCTTATTAAAATTCTAAGAGACGTTCCAGAAGAAGGATTCCAAGATGTTGTTAAAAAATATGATAAATTGATCTATGATTTATATTACGAGACAACCATGCAAGAAATTGAATGGGCTAAATATCTCTTTAGTAAAGGAAGTTTGCTAGGATTAAATGAAGAATCTTTGGCTGGATATTGCAAATGGCTGGCCGATAATAGACTTCGATCATTGGGATACAAAAAAATATTTAATCAAAAAGAAAATCCAATTTCTGGATGGTTGGATTCTTATATGGATTCAAGCAAAGTACAAGTTGCTCCACAAGAGACCGAGATATCTTCTTATAAAATCGGAGCTAGAAATACCGATATAAACGAGCACGAATTCAAAGGATTTAGTTTATGAGCGTAAAATGGGATTTGGAATATTTTATATCAAAAGCCAAAGAAATTTATGGAGATTTGTATGATTATTCTCTTTCCGAATATATTAATTATCACGAAAATATAAAAATAATTTGCAAAAAACACGGAATTTTTAAAAAAAGAGTCAAGCATCATTTGAAAGGATATGGATGCAGTAAATGCACACAAGAAAAAATAAAAGAAAGATCTTCTTTATGGACTCCAGAAATGGATGAATATTTAAGAGAAAATTATAAAAAAGAAAATGCAAAATTGTTATCAAAAAAATTTAATTTATGTAAAAATTCTATTTACAATAGAATTATAAAATTAAATTTAAAAAGAGATGCAAAAATAATCCTACATCATACTATACCATTATTTTTCTGGACAAGTGTGAAAGCAGGCGCAAGAAATAGAAATTTAGTTTTTGATATTACCGTAAATGAGGTATGGGAGTTATTTTTGAAACAAAATAAAAAATGTGCTTTAACTGGATGGGATATAGAATTTAATAAAAATAGATATAAAAATATAGCATCAATTGATAGGATAGACTCTAGTATTGGTTATATAAAATCAAATATACAAATAGTACACAAGAAAATCAATAAATTCAAAATGGGATATTCGGTAAATGAATTGACGGAAATGTGCAGAGGAGTTGCGAATAACATAAAATATAAATCCAGAATAATTTCTCATTGGGAAATTGATATTTTAAATGATACGGAATATCCGGTCTATTTTAAATAGAATTTAATAATATAAATTATGATTCCTAGACATAAATTAGAAAAACTCACAGAAGAAGAATATGGTATTTTATATTATTGTCTGAATGATGGTACAGACGGCGATATCATTTCTGCTGAAAATATGTTCTGGATTAAACCCCAGCATGCTTTTCTGAAATTGAATGAATATGCTGCCAAGATTGCTCCCGAAAAAAGATCAATATTTCAAGAAATAGTCGATAAAATCGAAAAGTAATAATGACTACGGATTCCCAAAAAATTCATGTTTTATACGAATCCATATTGTATAAAAATTTAGATTATCTATTATTAGATAATGTAGATGGATTTAATTGGGAATCTTTTTTTGATAAGTATGAATTCGACAAATGTCATATATTCGAAACATTCTCTAATTTGGGAGATACTCAGTTAACCAAGTCCGGAAGTTTTAAGAGAAAGTACAAGATAGAAATAAACGATTTAATATTTTATGTACATATTTCTATGCATTTATTATCAGATATTCAAAATTCTGTGTCTTCCGGATTAATCGGAGTTAGCAAAGATGACCAATCTTATAAACCTATATTTGATATTTTGAATATATGCAAATCTTATCCAGATGAATATATGTGTAATGTTTATTTTGAGGATGATAATTCAAACATAAAATTAACAGGAATTGTGGGAAATTATAGTCTAAGCGTTTTACGAAATGTGGAAAGATGTGTTAAGGATTTGTTGAACGATTCAAACATATCCAGTAAAGTCAGAATAATGTCATTTCAAGTTGATAAAAAAGAACAGAAACGTATGCAATTATACCGTCAATTTATGCACAGATCTGGGTTTACGACCATATTTCCAAACGAAATACTAGATAATATTTCTAGTAATTTATATAGTAGATTGTATTTTACTAAATAAACAATATATTATTTATCTCCAACAGAAGGGTTTAGGTTAATTCCTAAGCCCTTTTTTTGTGTTAAAAAAGATAAATAATAATATGAACAATAATAAAATATATGTAAAAATGGCGTTTTATTTTATAATTACTACTACTATAACATTTGTGACTTTAATGGATACTATAGATTCTCATACCATTAGTTCTATTACTACATTCGAATGGGTAAAACTAGCATTAAAGTCTGCTGTGCCTAGTTTGATGACTATCAAAGCATTCGTAGATCCTTCTATTAATGAAATGATAGATAAAGAAACACACAAACCAGAAGACAATAAATAGTATGTTCGATAATATACAAGCAGTTTTAAAAGAAAATACTAATTGGATATACTATACATTGACTACAATTGGTGTATTATACACATTCGTGGGGTTTGTTAAGTATAATATCAAAAAAGCAGATTGGTATAATTTAATGAAACTCATTACAGAAGTCCCCACCACTATAACAGAGATAAAAGAAGGACAAACTGATATTTTTAATGAGATAAAACTACAAGGTAAAGTCGTAAACGCTATTCTAGACACTCTTGAAATGGCTCAATTCATCTGCGACTCTGAGGGAAAATGTATAAAAGTAAACAGTAAATGGATATCATTAACTGGATTATCCGAAGAAGAAGCACTCGGTCATAATTGGTTATTATCTGTTCATATAGAAGACAGACAAGAAGTTCAGAGAAAATGGCATAATATGATAGTGGATAATACGCCTTTCGAAGAAATATTTCGTTATCAACATAGAGTTACTGATATAATATCCAATGTAAAATGTACTGCTACTGATGTTACAGATGAAAACAGTAAAAGGATTTTCATACTTGGACTTTCTCGTGTATTATAGTGAACTACCGATTGACTAAATATCACTGGTATTTCTTGACACAAATGAGTAAATATTTTGCATGAGAAAATACTGGGGATCTGAGGAAATTAACGAAGACATAAAAGATTCCCAATCATCATATCCAACATCGGATATGCTTCTTCCATCAGGATCTATTAAAGTATTAGATAATACTATACATTTTTACGCAGAGGTATCTTGTATGACATGTAGCGAGCTGAATCGTATGTTGCGCGAACTGGATACCAGAATGCAACATGCGAAGATAACCATGAATGATCCAGACTTTGATCCCACTATTCATTTACGAATTTATAGTTATGGTGGTGATGTATTAGCAGGACTAGCATCAGTGGATACTATCAGAAGCCTTAAAACCAAGGTTTATACATACGTAGAAGGGGCAGCAGCAAGTGCTGCTACTATCATTAGTATTGCGGGAAAGAAACGATTTATCGGAAAGAATAGTTTCATGTTAATTCATCAACTCAGTGCGGTGTGTGCTGGTACATTTGAACATCTTGAAGACGAACATGAAAACAACCGAAGAATGATGAATACCATCAAAACTTTATACAAAGAATATACGAAAATTCCTATGAAAGAATTGGATAATATTCTAAAACGTGATATTTGGTTTGATTCTGCTACTTGTTTGAAGTATGGATTGATAGATAATATTATTTAAAATTGACTAGTTTCAAATTTGTGATACCATAAATAAATGATCACAGCAAAAATTATTGCCGATTCCTGCAATGCACCTGTAGGTAATAAACGTATTACAACTTTTATTTTGACATATCCTCGTTTCATTCATGCTGAACTTCTAACTCATAGAGTCTTTTCAAAGAATGCTGCTAGTTCTCGTGCAATCAAAATTGATAAATTCATCAAAGATGTATTAACAGAACCAGCAATGCCTATTCATTGGGGAGCAGCGCAGAAAGGAATGCAAGCTGATGTCGAAGTAAACGAAGAAACAAAAATCAAAGCTATGCAAATCTGGCATAGCGCAAGAGATGCTGCCGTTGTGCATGCCAAACAGTTAGAAGAATTGGGACTTCATAAACAAGTAGTAAATCGTATTATGGAACCATTTTTCCATATCACCACATTGTTAACTGGAACTGAATTTAGTAACTTCTTTAAACTAAGAGCACATTCGGCAGCACAGCCAGAGATTCGTGATCTGGCATTTAAAATGTTAGAATTATACGAAACCAACAAACCCGTAGAAAAGAATATCGGAGAATGGCATATTCCTTTTGGAGACAAATATCTTGATGGTTTGTCTACCGAACAAAAATTAAAAATTGCAACAGCTCGTTCTGCCCGAGTTTCGTACAAAACATTTGATGGAGAAGTTAATTACGAAAAGGATTATTCTCTTCATGATATGTTAATCAAAGAAGGACATTGGTCTCCGTTCGAACATTCGGCACAAGCTGAATTTGGTAACTTTGATAATTTTAGTCAATGGAAATCTTACAGAAATTTATTGCAAAAGAAATAAAATGAAAACCGTGGTAATTCCATTTTTTAAATTATACGAACCAGCAATGATAGATAGATTCGGCAATTCTTCTCCTAAGTTAGAATATCAATTTAATCTAGAATGTGGGTTGAAATGCATAAATACCCATGAGTTACCAGAAGAAGATTATAACGAATTCGAAATAATAGATGAAAAGCTTTGGTTGTTGGCTAAAATAAAATACGGATTTTAGGCAGTAGGTGTTTTGTCAATATTTCCGCCTTTTGATAGATTATCATACCACCATAATGGTTGTAGATTTTTATAATTAAAGCATTTTTTGATTTCTTTTGGATTAGTTAAATCAAAACTTATACAAGGAATTATATGATCAATATGCCATCCCCATTGATTATGATTTTCCCAACTCATTCCTTCTTTAAATTGAGATCCTAGATGCTCTTTTAATTGTACAATAGTACATCCGAGAAAATTAATCGAACTTCCCGCTTTCTTGGTACTTTGATAAGTTAAAGCACTGTTTAAACGAGTTCTGTATAGATGACGAATTTTAAAATTAATATCAGAATGATATTTTTCTAATCTTTGTTTGTTTAATTTTTCTCTATTATCTGATCGATATTTCAGATCATATAGTCTTTTGGTTTTTTTGAACTCTGAGTTATTTCTATATTCTTTTAGTTTTTTAAATATCGCTTCTTTATTCAATTCTATCCTTCTTTTGTCGTATAAAGATTTACAAGATTTGCAATCTCCTTTATTTTTTCGGAATAAATCTATAGATTTTGTTTTTCCGCATTTTGTACATTTTTTATACGAAACCACAACTTCGGGTATACTTTTTTCTAACATCGCTTAAATATTTATCGTTCCTGTTGGATTTTTCTAGCTGTTCTGACATCGCAATCAAATAAATAGAAATCCAACAGGAACTTTTTTATTATGCTGTTGGTGTTTTATAACCGTGATTAATAGGAGAAGCAGTTCCAATCGCTCCACTGTTTAATACAGATGCTCTAGCTCTCATTTCTTCGTTACCTGTTGTAAATGACAGTGGTATGTTGTTGAAAGGGTGTAAATGTGGATGGACGAACACAGAGTAAGATGGATTTGCTTTGACTCCTCCATTTCCGGCAGTAGAAACTAACTCTGTTCCGTCTTTAGGTAAAACCAAGACAGGTATTTTATCGGGTCCGGTCCATGTATATGCATGTCCATCTCCATCAGAATCCGTTAATATGGCTGTTAATAAATCTTTAATAAAACTTACATCAGCATATCCGATTACACTTGTTCCTCCTGCACCTTTATCTGATCCAGTAGGTCCGGCAGTAGTCATTAATTGCCCAAAGCTTCCTATACCACCACCAGTATATTGAACTTCTGCTGGACACGTAACATGATTCAAATATACTTCTCCGTCAATAAAAGCGCATCCATTTATAATAGCATTTTTCGCTACACCTAAATTCGAATTAACTACCACTTGATCTGGTGCTTCTAAGTTTAGCGAATCTGCTTTTAGAGAAATATTATGAGCTGCACGAATATTAACATTGCCATTACCAGAAGATATATTCATTTCTTCTGTTGCTACTATTATAGATCTTCCTCCTGATCCTAGACGCATGTTTCCGTTAGTGGAAATATTTGCTCCACCTGCACCTACAGATAGATCATATTTATTAGCAACATTGATGGAATATGTTCCGCAAGGAAATTTAGAATTTTCTACTTCTTCTGTGTATGACACAGGAGAATAACTAACAAAAGAACCTTTTCCTTCGACAGATACAGATTTCGGACGAAATTCACCAGATGCATCTTTTCTAAGACACGGAAAAGTATTTATTGCTGCTCCTATGGATTCGTGCTTATCTTTTTCGTATGAAATTATTTGATTGCCACCTGCTTTTATATCTGATTCGATTGGAATAAGTTTTTCCGCTACTTTAGTTAATACTTCTGCATGATTTTCTTTGCTAAATTTTTGAGCAGTGGCAACATGTACTTTTTCGGAAAGTTTATTACTAGATGCTAGTTTTTTTTGTGTTTTTATTATTGCTGGCGTAGATGTAG